>Ga0255769_10003561_pt1 | contig 15782 bp, 17 predicted proteins | sample 041ome_9_FD_179637 | JGI IMG/M metagenome (GOLD analysis project Ga0255769, IMG submission 179637) | Coastal salt marsh microbial communities from the Groves Creek Marsh, Skidaway Island, Georgia - 041413US metaG (version 2) | ecosystem: Environmental > Aquatic > Marine > Intertidal zone > Salt... | reverse complement strand
AAAAGCGCTTAAGAACATCAACGATCATTATCTCAAGGTAACTTATGGCTAAAAGAGATTTTTATGATGTTTTAGGTGTTGGAAAAAGTGCATCTCCCGATGAATTAAAATCAGCTTATAGAAAACTAGCTGTAAAATATCATCCTGATAAAAATCCTGGCGATAAGGTTGCTGAAGATAAATTTAAAGAAGCCAGTGAAGCATACGGGATTCTTTCAGATAAAGAAAAAAAACAAAACTATGATAATTTCGGTCATGCAGCCTTTGAAAATGGAGGTGGAAAACAAAGCGGTGGTTTTGGTGGTTTTGGTGGAGCAGATTTTTCAGATATTTTTGAAGATTTTTTCGGAGACTTTAGAGGGGGTGGACGATCTAGAACTAGAAGTTCTAATAACAGAGGCTCAGATCTTAGATATGATTTATCAATAACCCTTGAAGAGGCATACCAAGGTAAAAAACAAGATATAAAGTTTTCAACCACAGAAAAATGTAATACCTGCAAAGGTAATGGATCCAAACCTGGTCACTCTCCAGATAGATGTACTTATTGTGGTGGAAATGGAAAAATAAGATCTAATCAAGGATTTTTTACTGTCCAACAAACCTGTCCTCAATGTAATGGTAATGGAGAAGAAATTACAAATCCTTGTAACGATTGCAATGGCCAGGGGAAAAAACAAGCATCTAAGAAAATATCTGTAACAATTCCGAAGGGCGTTGATGATGGAACTAGAATTAGATTAGCGGGTAAAGGTGAGGCTGGAAGTAGAGGTGGTGCAACAGGTGATCTATATTTGTTTATAAATGTTTACTCTCATGACTTATTTAAAAGATCAGACGAAAATTTATTTTTTGAATTTCCACTTTCTCTTGCAGATGCCGCATTAGGTACCACCATTGAAATTCCTACTATTGATGGTGGCAAAGCTAAAATAAAAATTCCTGATGGAACTCAAAATGGTAAACAATTCAGGTTAAAAGGTAAAGGAATGCCATACATGAAAAGGGGTGATTTTGGTGACTTATATGTTCAAGTAAAAACTGAGGTTCCTGTATACTTAAATAAAAAACAAAAAGAATTGCTAGAGCAGTTCCGAGAAATTGAAAACGATAAATCTAACCCAAGTATTAAAAAGTTTTTTCAAAAAGCAAAAGATTTCTGGAAAAACTAAAAGACTAATCTCCTAAAAAGAGTTAATATTTGTAAATGAAAAATATTAATTTAGCAATTTCAGGATGCATGGGCAGAATGGGTCAACAACTGATAAAGTCTTCCAAAAAAAATAAAAATTTTAAATTAATTACACTTACTGAAAACAGATTGGTGAACAAAAAATTTAACGGTATTAAACCAGAGTTAAATTCTGAAAAAGCATTTAAAAAAACAGACGTAATTATTGATTTTACAGTTCCTGATTGCACCTTAGAGATATTAAAAATAGCATCTAAATTAAAAAAAAAGGTTGTTATTGGAACAACTGGATTTAATAGAACTCAGGAAAACCAAATTAAAAAGTTTTCAAAAAAAATACCCATTTTAAAGGCTGGAAATATGAGCTTGGGCGTAAACTTATTGATGTATTTAACTGAAATTGCCTCAAAATCATTAAATGATGAATATTTAAGTAAAATATTCGAGGTTCATCATAGACATAAAAAAGATTATCCATCAGGTACAGCTTTAATGCTTGGAAAAGGGATCGCTGATGGAAAAAATAAAAATTTATATAATTTAATTGGAAAGAAATTTTTAAATAAAAAATCTTTTCCTTATGGAAAAAAAATTAATTTTAATTCAATCAGAAAAGGCGAAACTATTGGAGAGCATGAAGTAAAATTTTCAAGTGGAAAAGAAATAATAACATTAAATCATGAGGCTTTTGATAGAGAACTTTACTCTGATGGAGCATTAACAGCCTCTAAATGGTTAATGAAAAAAAAACCAGGATTATACTCTATGAGAGATTTACTTAATTTTTCTTAATGGATGAATATCAAAAGGCAAAAGTTATAATTAAAATATTAAATAAAATTTATCCAAAAGCACCGATTCCTTTAAAAAGTAAAAATACTTTTACACTACTAATTTCTGTACTTCTTTCGGCTCAATGTACTGATGTAAATGTTAATAATGTAACAAAAGATATATATCCAAAATACTTTAAACCAGAACACTTTGTAAAATTAGGAAGAAAAAAAATTGAAAAATTAATAAAAAAAATTGGTATTTTTAGGGTTAAAGCAAAAAGTATTTACTTAATGTCAAAACAAGTTTTAGAAAAACACAACGGAAAAGTACCTAAAACTTTTGAAGAACTGGAAAAACTACCTGGTGTGGGCCATAAAACAGCGAGTGTGGTGATGTCCCAAGGTTTTGGATATCCAGCTTTTGCAGTTGATACCCATATTCATAGGCTTGCTCAAAGATGGGGTTTAACAAATGGAAAAAATGTGACTCAAACTGAGAAAGATTTAAAACGAATATTTCCTAAAAAAACTTGGTCTAAACTTCATTTACAAATAATTTTTTACGGTAGAGAATATTGTAAGGCTAGAGATTGCTATGGTCTAACCTGCAAAATATGTACTACGTGCTACCCAAAAAGAAAAAAACCTGTTAATACCCAAAAAGCTTAATATGAAAATTTTGGGAATAGGAAACGCAATAGTTGATGTCATTTGTAAAGTTGATGATAGTTTTATTGAACAGAATGATCTTACAAAAAGTACTATGAAACTATTTTTTGATGAGAATCAATTCAAATATTTATTAACTAATCTAAAAATTGAAAAGACTGTTTCTGGAGGATCTGTTGCAAACTCTATAGTTGGATTATCTCAACTTGGTAACAAAGTAGGTTTTGTTGGAAAAATTTCTGATGATGAGTTTGGTAACAAGTATGAAGAAGGATTGAAAAAAGAAAATGTAGAATATTTTTACTCAAAAAAGAAAGAAGAATTACCGACAGGCACCTGTTTAATTTTAGTTACCCCTGACTCTGAGAGAACAATGTGCACATTTCTAGGAACAGCCGGAAAAATTAATGAAAATGATGTTAATCCTGATGTAATTAGAAAAAGTGAAATAATATTTTTAGAAGGTTATTTATGGGACGAGGGAGAGCCCAAGAAAGCATTTGATAAAGCTATTAATAGTGCAAATAAAGTGGCTATGTCACTATCTGACCAATTTTGTGTTGATAGACATAAACCTCGTTTTTTAGATTTAGTAAAAAATAAACTGGATATTACTTTTGCAAATGAACAAGAGATTACATCATTAATTAATGCAAAAAAATTTAGTGAAGTCATAGAATTTTCAAAACAACTTAATAAATTAGTGGTTGTAACTAGGGGTGAAAAAGGGGCAATTGCAGTTAAAGGTGAAGAAATTTTCGAGAGTGATATAAAAAAAAACTTAAAAATTGTAGACCTTACAGGTGCTGGTGATTTATTTGCTGCTGGATTTCTTCATGGGCACATTAATAAATTATCAACAAAAGAATGTTTAGAAAAAGGTACTGAGATGTCATCTAAGGTAATACAACAGATTGGTGCTAGACTTTAAGCTTAGCTTTTTTTTCTTTGAAAACTTCCCTTACCTTTTTTAGGCTTAACTATTTTTGGCTTATACTTTTTAGTAAAAAGATCTTTAGCCATTGGATTTTTTTTATTTGATTTGATAACCATTTTTTTTACTCAGAATGAATTCGTTGTCATTAAAAGTTTTTAAAATTTTTTTTCTTAATCGATAAATATGTGTTTCAACAGTATGGGTTTCTATATCTGATTGATAACTCCATACCTTTTGTTGCAATTCTTGAATACTAACTGGTTTGATTGATTTAGATAAATATGCAATTGTATTAATTTCTTTTTCAGTCAACTTTAGCTTAGAATTTTCTATAAACATCTCCCTTGAATTTAAATCTATAGTATAATTGTTTAATTTTACATGAGATTGACTGTTGAATTGTATTTTTAAAAATTGAATATTTATTTTTTCTACTAGTCTATAAATATTAATTGGAATATTTTCTAAAACAAATTGATTATCTATATCTGGATATTTTTTATTTGATATAATTATATAATTTTTTAGATTTTTTAATTTTTCATTTAAAGAAATCTTACTATCAGCAAAAATAATCCTAAAATTCAAATCTAAACCAAGTTCTTCAAGAATATGATACAATGATGTAAATTTATATATTATTAAGTTTTGCATGAACACATAAACAGAATATGACAATTTTTATAAAAAATAAACATACTCTTCAAATAGATGAATTCAAATTTAGGTGCTGTATTGGCAAAAAAGGATCAACAATAAAAAAAAGTGAAGGAGATAAAAAAACACCAAAAGGAAACTTTAAAATTGAAAATCTCTATTACAGGAAAGATCGCAAAAAAAAACCTTCCACTCTATTAAAGTGTATTGAAATCAAAAAAGATATGGGTTGGTGCAACGATACTCGTTTTCCAAAGAAATATAATAAACTATTTAAAATAGAAAAAAAAATTAAACATGAAAAATTAAAAAGAAAAGATTACAAATATGATTTTTTAGTACCAATCCAATATAACTTCAAAAATCCTATTTCTGGTCTGGGTAGTTGTATATTCATTCACTTAACCAAAGATTACAAACCCACAGCTGGATGTGTTGCCTTAAAAGAGAAAGATTTTTTGATAATGCTCAAATTAATTAAAAAAAATTCAAAAATAAAAATTTTTTAAAATCTCTGCCCAAAAATACTTGAACCAATTCTTAAATATGTCGAAAGATGTTTTGCAGCAGTAAGAAAATCTGAGGACATTCCCATGCTTAATTCATTGAGATCTAGAGTTTTATTTAATTTATTCATCTCTTCAAAGTAACCAGTTGGATTAATATTTACTGGAGGAATACACATTAGGCCTAGTAAATCCAAACCAATCTCTTTGCAGTAAGCTACTAGTCGCCCAACATCTTTTTTATCAATACCTGATTTTTGATTTTCATCACCGATATTGACCTGCAAAAATATTTTGATTTTTTTATTTAATTTATTTTGTTCATCTGCGATTTTTTTTGCAAGTTTTTCGCTATCTACTGAATGGATGTAATCAAATATTTGAACTGCAAATTTCACTTTATTTGTTTGCAACTTACCAATCATATGCAATTTTAGATTAGGATTATTTTTTTTAACTTCTGTCCATTTTTCAATTGCTTCCTGGACTTTATTTTCACCATAATCTAAATGACCATATTCTATTAGAGGCAAAATTTTATCAATCTTAAAAGTCTTTGATACTGCAACAATTTTAGGATTATTATTAATATTTAATTTATTAAGATAAACTTTGATATTATTTTCGATATTTAATAAATTTTTGACTGTATTGTGCATATTAATATGATTACAAAATATTACTTTATTAATAAATTTGATACAAATAATATTGATAAACAAGACAAACAAACTGCAATAATTTTCAGAAACTATTCCTCAAATTCGGCTGACCAATTACTTATCTTAAAAATTAAAAGATATTGTAAAAAAAAATCAATTAAATTTTATTTATCTAACGATTTTAAGCTGGCTATAAAACTTAATTTAGACGGAGTTTATATTCCAGCTTTTAATACTAGTTTTAAACATTTGAGTTATTCTATTAAAAAAAATTTTAAAATTATTGGCTCTGCTCATAATCTCAAAGAAATTAAAGAAAAAGAAAATCAAAATGTTGAAAAAATTTTTTTATCTTCCTTATTTAAAAAAAATAAAAATTACTTAGGAATAAACAAATTTAGATTACTTTCAAAACTCACTAGTAAGAAAGTTGTTGTTTTAGGAGGTATTTCAAAAGTAAATTTAAAAAAACTTAAACTATTAAATCAATTAGAATTTGCGGGAATTTCATATTTTGAGTAAAAAAAAGGCCCCTAAAAAGGGGCCCTTTTTATATAATTTGTATCTAATTTAATTAGAATGCAAATGCTAAGCTTAGATCGTATGCAGATCTATCAGCTGTAGATGTTCCAGCGATATTATCAACATCGTTTCTAGCTGCTTTGAATGTCATTGAACCCATTACGTATGACACTGAAATACCAGTAGCTTCTTGATCAGATAGCGTGCTGTTTTCGTATTCAACTGTAGATGTGTTTAATGATACAGATAGCTCATCACTTACAGCATATGAGATACCCATAGCAGTCAACTCTTTATCAGCATCAGTAGCTTCTGAATCAGCTTCTGAAGTAGTAAAACCTACTGTGAAAGCGTCCATTGCATATCTAGCATACATGTTAGTTATTTCTACGCTGTCAGCTAGAAGGTTATTTTCACCTTGAGCTACACCAAGAGTTAAACCATCAATACCTGTGTACTCAACACCATAGTCAGCTGAACTTTCAACTGAAGCAGTTCCACCTGAAGATGGAGTGTATGATGCAGACACCTTAACACCATCCATTAAAGATGAGTTAGAATAATGGAACATATTGTCTCCACCTGTACCGCCAGGAATTGCACTAGCACCTGTTACAATATCCCATGACTCTTCGTAAGCCGTTGGAGTTGTATCATCTACTGCATTAAGAACTGAACTTCCACCTGTACCAGCAAAAGTTAAAACACCAGAATCACCCATATCAATTGCTAATGTTCTAGTATCCATAATTGCAGCTACAGCACCATCACTTGAATCGATGATTTGAGTTGCAGTTACATTCCAACCATTGTCTAGCTCAGTAGTTGCAGAAAAAGTTAATCCATCATTCATAGACCAACCGTTACCTGTATTTACCATTTCTTCACCAGTAAAACCGATAGAAGCACCACCAGTCACTGTTAGTTCTGCAGCGTTAGCTGAAACAGATACTAATGCACCTGCTAAAGCAGTTAACCCTACTTTTTTAAAATTGTTCATATTAATTACTCCTTTTTTAAATTGTTATTATTAATAATAAACGCTATCCATATATTGAAATTTTGTTATATTTTCTCTATTTGTCTTGATAAAAACTTATTTTTCCTATAAGTGTTGCATTTTTACATCACTTAAAATATCCTTAATTTAATATATTTTTTAATAATTTTAAAATATATGTGACTTATATTTAATAATTATCAACTATTTAATCATGTTTTTAAAAAAAATTGTAAATTTAATATTTTTTCTATCTTTTTTACCACTTTTATTGAATTCTTGTGGGACAGGAGCGGATGCTAGAAAGTTTCCCCCAGAGCCTGAAAAAAGAGTTCAAAAAAATCTAGAGGAAGGAAGGGGCTTTAGATTAATGGATACTGTTAAAAAGAATAAATCCACAAATTATGAATTTGCAAGTTCAAATGAATTATGGAGGGCATCCCTTGATGCAATTGATTTTATGCCCTTAGCGTCAGTAAATTATAGTGGAGGTATTATTATCACTGATTGGTATTCAAACAATCAAAACTCTAATGAAAACATAAAAATATCAATTAGATTTTTAACGAATGAGATTAGAAGTGATGCATTAGATATAAAGGTATTTAAAAAGATCTGCAAAAATAATACTTCGAATTGTGAAATTTCTCAGGGCTACAATGAATTAATCATAGAGTTAAAAAAGAAGATTTTAAAAACTGCTACAATTTATGAGGCACAAAAAAAAGATAAAAATTTTAAGCCCTACAAAACTACAAAGATAAAAAAATAGCTCACTAACTTGTTAATTGTGGAAAGATATAATTTTAAAACAGTCGAACAAAAATGGCAAAAATTTTGGGAGATCAACAAAGCCTTTTCAAAAAAAATAGATAAAAATAAGAAAAAATTTTATTGCTTAGAAATGTTTCCATATCCATCAGGAAAGATTCATATGGGTCATGTGAGAAATTATACAATCGGTGATGTATTAGCAAGATTCAAGACTTTACAAAATTATAATGTACTTCATCCTATGGGTTGGGACTCATTCGGTATGCCCGCTGAAAATGCTGCAAGACAGAACAATTTAGACCCAAAAACATGGACAGAAAAAAATATTTCAATCATGAAGTCTCAACTTAAAAAATTAGGATTATCAATTGACTGGGATAAAGAAATTTCTACTTGTTCACCAGAATATTATAAACATCAACAAGAGTTTTTTTTAGAGCTTTATGACAAAGGTCTTGTTTATAGAAAAGAAAATTATGTAAATTGGGATCCTGTTGATGAAACAGTTTTGGCTAATGAACAAGTTATTGATGGAAAAGGATGGCGTTCAGGAGCAGTTGTCGAGAGAAAAAAACTTAATCAATGGTTTTTTAAAATTACCAAATTTTCTAAAGAACTACTAGAAAGCTTGGATTCTCTTAAAAATTGGCCAAATAAAGTAAAGATAATGCAAAAAAATTGGATAGGAAAATCCTTTGGTTGCGAAGTAAAATTTAAAATAAAATCACAAAAAAATATTAATGAAATTAAATGCTACACTACTAGGCCAGACACTTTATTCGGTATGTCTTTTTTGGCTCTTTCGGTTGATCATCCAATTGCAAAATTTTACGAAAATGATCCTGAGTTTATCAAATTTAAAAAAGAATGTTCTAGAACAGGCACAACCGAAGAGTCTATAGCTGCAGCTGAAAAACTTGGGTTTAAAACTGATCTATTAGCGACCAATCCTCTAGACGAAAAAATGGAAGTTCCTGTTTATTTTGCTAACTTTGTATTGATGGATTATGGCCTAGGTGCAGTATTTGGTTGTCCCGCACACGATCAAAGAGATTTAGACTTTGCACTGAAATATAAATTAAAAGTTACACCAGTAGTAAGGCCAAAAAAAAATGAAGAATTTTATATTAACGATAAAGCCTACACTGAGTCAGGATATTTATTTAATTCTAAATTTTTGAATGATTTAGTAGTTCCAGATGAATCTATTTCTAGAACAATTGACTATTTAGAAAAAAACAATTTTGGAGAGAGAAAAACTAACTACAGACTAAAAGACTGGGGAATCTCTCGTCAAAGATATTGGGGCTGTCCAATTCCAATTGCTTATGATGAAAATAATAACCCTATTAAAATTCCTAAAAATTTACTGCCTGTTAAATTGCCTACAATAAATAAGTTTGAATATTCAGGTAACCCTCTTGACCAAATGAATGAATGGAAAAATATTGAAATTGATGGAAAAAAATATGTAAGAGAAACAGATACCTTGGATACATTTGTAGACTCATCTTGGTACTTTTTAAGATTCTGCTCAGCTAAAAAAAGTGATTACGGATTTGACAAAGAAGACGTTAAATATTGGATGCCAGTTGATCAATATATAGGTGGTGTTGAGCACGCAATTTTACATTTATTGTATTCTAGATTTTTTATGCACGCACTTTCCTATCAAGATGAAAATTTTGATATTAAAGAACCATTTGAGGGGTTATTTACTCAAGGTATGGTTTGTCATGAAACTTATAAAGATAAAAACAGTAATTGGGTTAGTCCAGATGAACTAGTAACCATTGAAGGAAAAAAATATCTTAAAAAAAATAATAAAGAACAAGTTATAATTGGGCCCTCAGAATCAATGTCTAAATCAAAAAAAAATACCATAGATCCTGAACAAATAATTCAAGAATTTGGAGCAGATTCGGTCAGACTTTTTATTTTATCTGATAGTCCACCCGAGAAAGATGTGCAATGGTCTGATGAAGGAATGAAATCCTCTTATAAATTCATTCAGAAGTTATGGATTTTAAACAAAAAAATTATAGATGAAATTAAATTAAATCATCCTTTGAGTCCGGATAATTCTATTGAAAAAATAAGCAACCAATTTGTCAAAAATGTTACAAATAATATAGAAAACTTTTCCTATAATAAAATAGTCGCTAATTTTCATGAAACATATGCAAAATTAAGTAAAATTATTTCTAATAAAATAGAAAAAAGTAAACTAATCCATAATTACAAAAATATATTAATAGCAATGAGCCCAGTAATTCCGCATTTTTCTAGTGAATGTCTTGAAATGTTAGGTAAATCAGATGAAATTTTATGGCCCAAAATTAATGAGGATATTTTGAAAGACAAAAAAGTAAATTTTGTAATTCAAATTAATGGTAAAACTAGAGCAATTTTTAAAGAAAACAAAGACATCACGGAAGAAACTCTAACACTTAAAATAAATGAAAATTTAAAACTAAAAAAATACATAGAAGGCAAAACAATTCACAAAAAAATATTTATACCTGCTAAATTAATTAATATAATAACCTCATAAATGTTAAATAAAATCACAGTTATTTTAATTCTTTTTTTTATGACTTCAGGTTGTGGATTTGAGCCCATTTACTCAAGTAAAAATAACAGCAATTTTTCGATAGAAAAAATTAATTTTATTGGTGATGGAGATAGAACATTAAATAATTACTTAAAAAGAAACCTAAATAATTATAGAAAACCAGAAATAACAAATAAAATATCTTTAGATGTAGAATCAATTTATATAAAAAATATTTTAAGTACAAACTCTACTGCAACAGTAAATGAATATGAGTTAATAGCTAAAGTAACATTTATTATCAAACCAACTAATAAAAAAATGATATTTACTCAGAAAAGAATAATGAAAAACATGGACAATAATTCTGATGAAAGAGATTCTGAATTAGCTATTAAACAAACTTTTGCAAACATAATAACAAATGAATTAGTTCAAAGATTAATTTCTTTATTTTGATGATAATCAAATCTTATGAAATTCAAAAAATTAATATAAGATATAATCCATTCATTCTTTTATATGGAAAAAATGATGGTTTAAAAAATGAAGTTCTTGATATTTTAATTAAAGACAAAAAAAATATTTCGAACTATGAAGAGAAAGAAATTTTAGATAATGAGAATAATTTTGTTGAAACTATTTTATCTAAATCCCTTTTTGACCCACAAAAATTTATTGTTATCAAAAGAGCTACCGACAAAATTTTAAAAATAATCGAAAACCTACAACAAAAAAACATTGAAGATGCTACAATTATTTTAAATTCAGAGAGTCTAGAAAAAAAATCAAAATTAAGATTTTTTTTTGAAAAAAATAAAAATTTAGTTTGTGTTCCTTTTTATCCTGATAATGACCAAACGTTATCTAAATTAGCTTATAATTTTTTAAGAGAGAAAAAAATTTCAATTTCACCCTCAAATATAAACTTAATAGTAAACAAATGCAGTGAGGACAGGCAAACACTTATGAATGAACTTCAAAAAATTGAGCTTTTTAGCAAAAATGGAAAGCAAATTAATGGTGAAAATTTAAAAAAACTAATCAATTTAAGCGAAAACCACAATATATCTGAACTTGTTGATAGTTGCCTTGCTAGACACCAAAAGAAAATAATAAGTATTTTAAATGAAAATAATTTTAGCAATGAAGACTGTATTATAATTGTTAGATCTTTTTTAATTAAATCAAAAAAATTACTAACCTTATCGAAAGCATTTGAGACTAACAAAAATATTGATTTAACTATCTCATCAGCAAAACCCCCGATTTTTTGGAAAGAAAAAGAAATAACAAAACAGCAGATCTTAAAGTGGAGATCGAAAAACATTAAACAACTAATTTACTCACTGAGTGAAATTGAATTACAAATTAAAAAGAATGTAAATAATTCAATTAATTTAATTACAGATTTTATTTTATCTCAGTCCTCTTCAACCACTAATAATTAGATTTAATTATATCAATAATTTTATTAAGCTGATCTAGATCTTTATATTCAAAAGAAATTTTTCCTTTATTTCTCTTGTTGTTTTGTATTTCTACATTTAATCCTATTTTATTTGAAACTGAAAGTTCAAGAGCTATAATATTAGTATCTTTTGTGATTTTTGTTTTTTGTCTTTTCTTTTTAAATAACTGAACAAAATTTTCAGCTTGTCTTACTGAAAGTTTGTTATCTACAATTTTGTTAGCAACAAAACTTGCATTTTCCAGACCTACTAAAATCTTAGCATGTCCTGTTGACAACTTATTTGACTCTATTAATTTTATCACTTCGTCAGGTAAAGTAAGTATTCTTAAAGAATTCGTTATATAACTTCTGCTTTTACCAATAAATTTTGAAACCTTATCTTGGTCATAAGAAAATTCATCTATCAATCTTTTATAACCTTGTGCTTCTTCCAACGGATTTAAATCATGCCTTTGAACGTTTTCAACTATTGCAAATTCTAACGATTTTAAATCATCTACATCTGTGATCACCACTGGAACCGTGTGTATCCCTGCGCGTTGTGCAGCTAACCATCTTCTCTCACCAGCAATGATTTCAAATTTTGAATTTTCATTATTTGATTTTCTAACTATGATCGGCTGAATTATTCCTCTTTCTTTTATAGAGTTTGTTAAGTCCTCTAAATTTATCTCGTCAAAATTTTTTCTTGGTTGATATTTACTTGGTATTAAGTCGCTTACTGATAGTTGATTTTTTTTAATCTCAACTTTGGTTTCACCAATTAATGATGATAAACCTCTTCCAAGTCCTTTTTTAATTTTATCCATTAAGCAGCACTCCCGATTGTTGTCTCTTGATTTATAAATTCATTGGTAAAACTAAAATAAGATTTACTACCAGGACAGGATTTGTCATAAATTAAAACTGGCATTCCATGTGAAGGTGCCTCGGACAATCTTACATTCCTTGGTATAACTGTTGAATAAACTTTTTCATTAAAATAATCTCTAGCCTCTTTTTCCACTTGTGCAGAAAGCTTATTTCTTTTGTCATACATGGTTAAGAGAATCCCTCGAATTTTTAAATCAGGATTTAAACTTACTTTTATCCTCTCAATGGTTTTCATTAATTGAGTTAACCCTTCAAGAGCAAAGAATTCTGTTTGCAAGGGTACCAGAAGAGAGTTGGAACAAACAAGCGCCATCACTGTCAGAAGACTTAAGGAAGGCGGACAGTCAATTAATACATAATCGTATAATCCTCTAGAATTGTTTAAATAAGCGGTCAATTTAGCTTTCAATATGAAGGCCCGATTACTATCATCAGCCGTTTCAACTTCTAGTCCTGACAAATCTACATTAGAAGTGATGATATCTAAATTTTTAAACTCTGTCTTATTTATTGTCTCATTAATTTCTCTAGTTCCATTCAACACTCCATAAATTGTGTCACTTGAGTTATCTACATTAGATAATCCAAGACCTGTTGTTGCATTTCCTTGAGGATCTAAGTCAATAACTAAAACTTTTTTATTAAGCTGGGTTAATCCAGCAGCTAAATTTATAACCGTTGTCGTTTTTCCTACCCCACCCTTTTGATTTATTACTGAAATAATTTGCATTTAATTTTTCTTATATTTTTTTTATTTTTCTTATTAATTTTTTTTATGTTTAATAAAAATGAGTCCTCATTAGTTAAACTTTTTTTTTCGACATAATCTAAGTCCCAATCATTTTTAGATTTTTCAAATATTTTTTTTCCACTCTTGCCCATAAAAAAAATTATATTTTTATATTTTGAAAAATTTTCATAAACTAAATCTAAAACTAGTGGCATTGGTTTGAAAGCTCTCGACATAATCGTACCAGTTTCTAAATTTTTTATTTCAAAAATATTTTTTTGAAAAACTTTTGTATTTAAATTTAATTTTTTGGAAACTTCCTCTAAAAAATGGCTTTTATGGTAGCTTTTTTCGTAAAGGTGTACTTCCATATTATTTTTCATGTTTTTGAGTAAAATTGCTACTACAATTCCTGGAAAACCGCCTCCAGAACCTAAATCTATAGTTTTATTACAATTAAAATTAACAAAATCAATAATTTGTGCAGAATCAATAATATGACGCTCAATTATGTTTAATTTTGACGATGTATTTTGGCTAATTATGTTAATTTTTTTATTTTTTTCAAGAATCATAGATATATAAATTTCAAAGTCTAAAAATGTTTCACGTGAAACATTTAGATCATTAAGTTTAGAGTATGAATTTAAAATTTCTAGGTCCATTAAGCTATATGCTTAATAGACTTTCTTTTAACATGTGACAACAAAATATATACAGCAGCTGGAGTAATTCCATCGATTCTTAGTGCTTGGCCCATGGTTTTTGGTCTTATTTCCTTAAATTTAGCTTTAACTTCATTAGACAGACCTGAAAAGGTATCATAATTGATATCATTTGGTATTATAAGGTTTTCATCTCTTTTAAAAGCTAAAATATCTGCTTTTTGCTTCTTTAAATAACCTCTGTAATGAGCATTAATTTCAACTTGTTCATCTATTTCATTACTAAAAAAAGGTATATCAGGCCATATTTCTCTAATTTTTCCCATATTCACTCCCTTTTGAGCTAATATTTCATTCGAGGACCTCAAAACTCCATCTTTTGCTATTTTTATACCAAACTCATCGGCTTTATTAGGTGATATATTTGATAGAGCCATTTTTAAATTAATTTGGCTAATTTTGTCAAACTTGTCCTGATAAAGAACCTTTCTTACATCACCTATTAATCCAATTTCTATTCCTTTTGTAGTTAATCTTTGATCTGCATTATCAGATCTTAGGCTTAATCGATATTCTGCTCTTGATGTAAACATTCTATATGGTTCAGCCACACCTTTGGTCACTAAATCATCAATCATTACTCCTATGTACGCATCTGATCTATCAAGTATGAAAGGCTCCAATTTTTTAACTGATAAAGCAGCATTAATCCCGGCTATAAGACCCTGAGCTGCCGCTTCTTCATATCCTGTTGTTCCATTAATCTGACCTGCAAGGTAAAGGTTACTAATCTTCTTAGTCTCAAGCGTTAAAAACAGCTCTCTTGGATCTATATAGTCATATTCTATAGCATATCCTGGTCTTATAATGGATACATTTTCTAAACCATTGATATTATTACATATTTCTTGCTGAACTTCTTCTGGAAGAGATGTAGAGATGCCATTTGGATAAATTATATGGTCATTTAGTCCTTCTGGCTCTAAAAATATCTGATGTCGACCCTTATCAGCAAATTTTACTATCTTGTCTTCGATAGATGGGCAGTATCTAGGTCCTACACCTTGTATACTACCAGAGTACATAGCACTCTTAGATAAATTTTTTTCAATAATTTTATGAACCTTATCGTTAGTATAAGTCATACGACATGAAACTTGTTTGTTAATATTTTTTTTAGTTAAGAAAGAAAAAAAATAAGGATCATCATCTGCGAACTGTTCTTCTAAATTTTCATAATTAATTGATCTCGAGTCAAGTCGGGGAGGAGTTCCTGTTTTTAATCTTCCTATTTTAAAATTGTATTTTTCTAATTGTTCACTTAATCCTGTTGAAGGTTTCTCATTATATCTACCTGCAGGTGTTCTTTCATCACCTATATGTATCAAACCATTTAAAAAAGTGCCGGTTGTTAGTATTAGCTTAGAACATAAAACTTTTTTACCTTCTTTAGTTATAAAGCCAGTTATTGTATTTTTATCAAAAATAAACTTTATTATAGGATCTGAAAAAATTGTTAAATTACAGTAGTTTAAAAGTTTTTCTTGCATATATTTACGATATAATGATCTATCAGATTGAGTTCGGGGTCCTCTTACTGCTGGGCCTCTACTTCTATTTAATAATCTAAATTGTATACCCGATTTATCTGCAACCTCTCCCATAACACCATCAAGGGCATCTATCTCTCGTACTAAATGTCCTTTACCCAAACCACCAATTGCTGGGTTACAAGACATCTCTCCAATAGTTTCTTTCTTATGAGTAAATAGGGCAGTGTTAACTCCTAAT
>Ga0255769_10003547_pt1 | contig 15811 bp, 22 predicted proteins | sample 041ome_9_FD_179637 | JGI IMG/M metagenome (GOLD analysis project Ga0255769, IMG submission 179637) | Coastal salt marsh microbial communities from the Groves Creek Marsh, Skidaway Island, Georgia - 041413US metaG (version 2) | ecosystem: Environmental > Aquatic > Marine > Intertidal zone > Salt... | reverse complement strand
ATTGCTGGGATGTAGATGGCAAAAAAGTAGATTGTAAAGATGTTCCGGAAAAAGAAGTTGATGATATTGTTAACTCATTAACAGATGATGATATGATGGACGCTTATGATGATGATGAACTTCATATCGTTGATGACGAAACAGGAGAACATGTATCTGACTTAGATGATACTGAAGAGGGTGTGAATGAAGAAGCACTTAATGAAGTTTTATCTAGAGCAGAAAGAATTAAATCTAAAATACGATTTGCAAGAACTAAAGCAAAACGTGCTCGTAAATTAAAGATTGCATTAAAACGCAGATCAAATGTTTCTACAGTTAATCGTAGAGCAAGAAGACTTGCTGTTAAGTTATTAAAGAAACGTTTAGCTAAGAAGCCATTGAATAAGTTATCAGTTGGCGAAAAAGAACGAATTGAAAGACTTGTTAAGAAACGTTCACAATTGATTAAACGTATTGGTATGAAGTTGGTGCCAAGAATTCGTAAAGTAGAAACCGCTAGATTACAACATAAAAAAGCTGGGGGCACTGCCACTGCTGGTGGATTCTAATGTTAACATTTAAAGAATATTTAGAAGAAGCTGCTGTTGATAAGAAAGGTCATTTTTCATCTACCGGTGGAATGACTAAAAAGGGAGTTGAAGCTCATCGTAGAAAAAACCCTGGTAGTAAATTACAAACAGCAGTAACGACTAAACCTTCTAAATTAAAACCTGGAAGTAAAGCTGCTAATAGAAGAAAATCATTTTGTGCTCGTATGAGTGGTGTTGAAGGACCTATGAAAGATGAAAAAGGTCGTCCAACACGTAAAGCATTAGCGCTTAAGAAATGGAATTGTTAGGAATAAACTATGTCAACTAAACATATACTTAAACACACTGATACAGAAATTGTATTTAAATGTTATATTACAGAATCTTCAGGAGGTGAGGTTGATTTATCATTACAAACTGATATGACTAAATCAACTCAAGTATATGTAGCACCTACATCAGTGCCAAATGAAATTGGTGGTGAATTTGTAGAATACAATGGATCAAGAGTTTATATTACAGGCATATGGTGGGGATTGAAAAAAGATAAGCAATTAGATATAACACGAATAATAGTACCTGAGGGTGATGATCCTGCAGTATTACATGGTCATTATTATCTATTAAATGTAGGACACTATGATTTTGCTGAAGCAGGTGGGTTCTCTGATCGAGTTTATGCAAATAAAGATATACGACTATCATTTGATGGACCAGGTCATTGCTTAGTTAAATTAAGAAAAGAAGGCTGGGCCCCTAAAATAGAAACTGCACAGTTTGGTATCTATGATGATGTCACAGCAGTAGGATCTTAATAAAGGATAAATAATAACATGGATCAATTAAAAGCAGCATTAAACATATTATTAGCAGATACATTTTTAATGTATTTTAAAGCTCAATCATATCACTGGAATGTTGAGGGAATGTTTTTCTCTCAGTACCATGAATTTTTTGGCGAATTATATGAAGAAGTATATGGCGCTGTAGATCCAACAGCTGAACATATTCGCATTTGTTGTGATAGTTATGCACCTATTAGTTTAATGGAAATGTATAACTCTAAAACATTACCTGAAGATACTATTAAACCTACTAATATTAATCAAATGCTAAATAATTTAATTGCAGCAAATGAAGTTATTATTACTGATTTAAATAAAGTATTTGAGATTGCTGGATCAATGAATAACCAAGGTCTAATGGACTTTATTGCCAATAGATTAGATGTACATAATAAACACGCCTGGATGCTAAGAACATCTGCTAAGAGTACTGGAGCCTAATATGAAATCTTTAAAAGAAATGAGATCAAAGATTAACGAAGTATTAAGTAAATCAGATCCTATTGAAAAATGGATATCTGACTTTGTACATTCTAAAGATCCAAAGTTTGATGGTAAATCTAAAGAAGAAAGAATCAAAATGGCTAAAGGCGCTTATTACGGAGCAAAAAAGGAAGGTGTTATGCAACCAAACGGTACAGATAAAGTAGGAAGAATACAAGAAGGTGAAAATAAACAGATGAAGGGTAAAGATCCTTGCTGGAAAGATTATGAGATGGTAGGAACTAAAAAGAAAAATGGTAAAGAAGTTCCTAACTGTGTACCTAAAAATGAATCAGAAATTCCTTTATCAGATAAAGAAAAAAATAAAATGCTATCTAATAAAGATAAATCTACATTAGGTAAAATTAATGACTTAATGAATAAACAAAAGAAAGAAGGATATAAGTCTGATGCACAACGTAAAGCTGTATGGGCATCTAGAAATGAAGAAGCTAATCCTGAAGCTGCAGCAAAAGAAGCTAAGAAAGCTCAAATGGCAGCTAAGCATGCAGGCGAAAAAGAATCTCTTGCTAAAAAACATGAAAGAGAAAGAGAGTCAATGAAAGAATCTAATGCATCCAAGCTTGTTCAAACAAAACTTGGTAACATGGATAGAAAGAATGTAAGAATCCCATCACCAGCAGAACGTAGAGCTGAAATGGAAAAAAGAAAACAAATGCAAAAAGAGGATACAGATATGTTAAGTTTCGAAGAGTATTTAGAAGAAGATATGCGCATTGCAAAAGCATCATCATTTGCTAAAAAGCATGCTGGTGACATGTCAACTGCAGTTAAAAAGATTGAAGGCATACGTAAAGGGTTAACTAGCCATCCTAAAGTTAAAGACGCTTTAAAGAAAGCTAATGAAGAACTTTCTGACAAGCAAAAGAAACTAGACCACAATAAAGATGGTAAAATTGATGGTGCTGATCTTTCTAAAATAAGAGGAAAAAAAGAAGTTGATGAGTTAAATAAGTCAACATTAAAATCTTATGCAGATAAAGCGCACCAAGACTCAATGAATAAAGCATATGATGCCGCCCATACGGGTGATAGTAAAGAATCAGACAAACTACATAAGCAAGCTGTTAAAAGAGCTGATAATGTTAAGAAGGCTGATATGAAAGCTTCAATGAAAAAAGAAGATGTTGATGTAGAAACTAAATCATATAAAGATTTTATTAATGAAATGCAATCTGGTAGCTATAAGCATAAAGGTACTAGATATGGTGGTTCAGCACAACATGATACAGACCATGAAAATGAGTTTGGACATGACGATGAAAAAGAAAAATTTAGAAGACTTTTACAAAAGAAGCCTGAGCAAAAGAAACCAGCTCAAACTTCTACAGTAAAAAGAGGTCGCGGTAGACCAGCTGGTTCAAAATCTGGTACATACACAAGACGTTAATTAAAAGGAGAAATTAAATGGCACTTTGGGGAAAAATAGATCAAGAGGCAGATAAGCCTAAGTATCTAAACACAGCTGATAAAGCAGCAACAGTTGGTGTAGACGTAGCAGAAGCAACAACACCAGCAAACATTAATAAAGGTATTAACTCACCAGGTTGGGTTAAATATTCAACATACACAGATGGCAATGGTAATACTAGAAATAAGTCTGAAGTATTAGTTGCATTCTCATCTATGACAGGTGATGCAGCTGACGATGCAGTTGCAGTCGATCCAGTAATTACAATCGGTACACAACCAGTTGCAGCTTCAGTAACATCACCAGCTGATGTTACATTTACTGTAGCAGCTACTGTAAATAATGGTGCAACACCTGCATACCAATGGCAAGTTTCTACAGATAGTGGTTCATCATGGGCTAATACTGTAGATGCTGACGGTACTGGTGCAACATTAACAGTTGTATCTACTGATGCTGAATACGTAGATGCTAATGAATTTAGAGTTGTGGTATCATCAACAACCGCTGCTGATGTAACATCTAATGCGGTAGTAGCGACAATAGCATAATAAATAAGGGGAGTAACCCTCCCCTATTTTGTGAAGTATAATATGAATCAAAAATTGACAGATGATAATTTTTTAACTTATGCGATGCATCATTATGATAACGCTCAATGCTATAGTGTTGAGGAGTTTAATGATGATCTTAAAAGGTTTGTTTATTTAAAGAAACTATTTAGTAGGTGGCAAGACAATTTAGAGTTAAAAGAAAACTTAATTCTAAATCATTTGATTATACTATATAATCTATTTGGTGATCATGCTACAAACATGTTGTTCTTTAAAATAGATCCACAGCATTGGGATTTCTTGGCCACATTCTTAGTATTTCTTGGAAGAATGCCTGATGAACTTCCACAGTATGGATTAAAATTATCAGACATGGAACTTGATTCATATATTATGTGCGTACTTAGGGAAATTTAATGTCAAGATTTGTAGACAATGTAATTGCTTATAGAATTCTTTCAATGCTTGTAAAGAATTTTAAAGACACTCAAGCATATAAGCTCGGTCTTATAGATGAAAAGGGTAAACTTATTAAGAAACCTTCTACATCTAAAGAAAAAGACGCCTATACTTATCTTCATAAGTTAGTATTTAATATGAAGAAGATTATTAATCGTCTACCAGGTGGAGAGTCTAAGTTAAAATCAGTTGTTACTGCTTTATTTCTTATTAAAGAATACTATGAAAGTGGTAATCGCACAACTTCACTTATGGAAGATAGATATAAAAGTTTAATGGATATGGATATCTCTTTGATTGAAGAAGAAATCCTTGTTGAAAAATATATGAAAGATATTGAAGAAGATGCCCCAACTAATGCCACTGGTGTAGCAGTTTCGACAGATCGACCTGCCATCAGACGTAAAGATCTTAAGAAATATCAAATAATGAATAGAAGAAATGGGAACAGTTAAACTTTTTTTAGTTGCAGTTATTGTTATTTTTATTGGCATGGGCTTTTGGTATGTTACTAATCTAAAAGCTGATTTAGCCATTGCCAAAGAGAATAGCAAAAAGCTTGAAGCAGCGGTAGGACAACAACAAGCTGTCATTGATAAAGCATACCAAGATATAGAAGAAATAAGATCTATTAATGGTGCTTTAAAAGATGAGGCAGAAAGACAGGCAGCAGAACTTAAAGCGTTAAATGATAAATTTTCAGTTAATGCTAAAGGTGAAAAGCGTGACTTTGGTGCTATTGCTAAAGAAAAACCTAAAGCAATACAAAGATTGATTAATAGAGGTACTGATAATGTAATCCGTTGTTTAGAGATTGCATCTGGTGCCGAATTGACGGAGAAAGAGATTAATGCTAAGACAGCAAGTGAAGCCAATCCTGAGTGCCCAACCTTGGCTAATCCTAATTATAAGCCTCTTATTAAGTAGTTGTTCAGTACTTAGCGGGTTTGGATGGAAATCGGAAAAACCGATAGAGGTTAGAACGCTAGAACAAGAACGCGTTAAATTAAAAATAGATAGTCCTGAACCATTGACAATAGAAACAATGGAATGGATTGTTGTTACACCTGAAAATGTTAATGAAGTATTTAAACAACTTGAAGAAAAGAATACTGATTTAGTATTATTTGCTATTACTGATGATGGTTATGAAAAGTTAGCGTCTGATATGGTTCTAATAAGAAACTATATTGCTCAACAAAGACTGATAATTATGAAATATAAAGATTATTACGAACCAGAACAGAAGGATACAAAATAATGGCAACAGAGGCAGATATCAAAGCATTAGAGAAGATAGTCGAGAAACTAGACGACTCTATTGAGAAACTTACCGAAGTTAATAATAACATTGGCAAACTTCTTGCTGTGCACGAGGAACGTATGAACAACATCGAAAAAGATACTGATAGAAATGTTGAAGACATTCGCGACCTTCATACTAAGATTAATGAGTTTGGTAAAGAAATGCTTAAACGCATGGACGCGTTAGACGATAGCTTTGATACAAAGATGAAATCTCAGGCCGAAACTGCCACAAAGCAGCATAATGAAATACAAACTAATGTTGAAAGAAAGATTGATCTTTTAGGAGATCGGTTAAGAGTATTAGAGCAGTGGAAATATTTTGTTATCGGTGCAGCTGCAGTAATAGGATATTTAGTTAAGTATTTAATGGGTTAACCCCTATACAGATATAATAACCTAGTTTAGAATTAAAGTACAATTATTTTTTATTTTTAATTAATATATGTACATTAATTAGGTTATTTGATATAATTATATTATGATTTATATTGATTCTAAGTATGTTAGTCTGCTGAGTTATAAGCTCAGAAACTTCAAAAAGAAAAAAGAAAACTATTGGAACTTCTCGTGTCCAATATGTGGTGATTCTAAAAGAGATTCAAATAAAGCACGCGGCTATGTATTTCTACATAAATCACGTCTTGTCTATAAATGCCATAACTGTGGCTATTCATCCAATATTGGTAATCTTATTAAGCATCTTGACGCTAATATGTATAATGAATATGTATTAGAACGATATAAAGAAAATGCTAATAAACACTTTGATCACACAGATATTAAAGAAACTACTCTTATTGAAGAAGAGGTACAAGTTAATACAGACATCGTAAAAGCAGGCGCTTTTTGTATAGAAAGCCTCCCTTTTTCACATCCCGCAGTCAAATACGTAGTAAAACGTAAGATCCCAAATGACAAATGGAAGTACTTATACTTTGCTCCTAAATTTAAAACCTTTGTAAACAACCTTAAATTTCATTTCTTAAATACTGAGAATGATGTACCACGTTTAATTATCCCATATTTTGATAATGGTAAAGTGTTTGCATTTCAAGGTCGAGCATTTGGTGATGAACAACCAAAATATATAACAATTAAACTTGATGATGAAAAGGAAAAGATATATGGATTGGACAGAATTGATAGAAAGAATACTGTCTATGTTGTTGAAGGTCCTTTGGATTCCTTGTTTATTCCTAATACTGTCGCCGTATCTGGTGCTGGCATGGATTCTAAAACCTTTATGGAGTTAGATTCTGTTATCGTAATGGATAATGAACCAAGATCTAAAGAAATCTGTAACTACATAGAAAAGTATATTGAAAATGGCTATAAAGTATGTTTGTGGCCTGATACTATAAAAGAAAAAGATATTAATGAAATGATTTTAAGTGGTAAGAAATCTAATGACATTATAAAAACCATAAATACAAACACCTATCATGGAATAGAAGCTAAATTAAAATTTACAGAATGGAGAAAGTGCTAATGAAAGTACGATTAATAAGTTATAGTAAACCACATGAAAACATTCAAGCCGAAGGATTAGAATCTGTACAAGATCTGATTGCATTTTGCGCTCGAGTATCTAACCCATCAAATCAATTAAACAAAGAAACATCAGAGAAGTTAATTAGTTATCTTGTTAAACATAAGCACTGGTCACCATTAGAAATGGCATCTGTTTGTATGGAAGTTGAAACAACAAGAGATATTGCAAGACAGATGTTAAGACACAGATCATTTAGCTTCCAAGAGTTTTCACAGCGTTATGCTGATCCTACAAAAGATCTTGACTTTGTAATAAGAGAAGCTAGACTACAAGATAGTAAGAACAGACAAAATTCAATTGAAACATCTGATGCTACAATAAAAGCATGGTGGGATGCTAAACAAAAATTTATTATTGATTATGTTCGTGAGTCTTATTCTCAAGCAATTGAAAAAGGTATTGCTAAAGAGCAAGCAAGATGTATACTTCCTGAAGGAAATACTGTATCTCGTATGTATGTCAATGGTACATTAAGATCATGGGTTCATTTTATTGAAGTAAGATCAGGTAATGGTACACAAAAAGAACACATGGAAATAGCAAGAGAAATTGCTTGTGCAATTGCAGAAATATTCCCAATGGCAGGAGATTTTATATGCGAGTCTTAGTTACAGGAGCAGCCGGTTATATTGGCTCACATTTATGCAAAATACTAACTGAGCGTGGTCATATAGTAGTCGGAATGGATATTACAAAAGATCATAATAATGTAAAAAAGTATTGTACAAAAATTCATTATTGTGATATAATGGAACATAAGAAAGTTGGTAGTTTTGATGCAGTAGCACATTTAGCAGGTTATATATCTGTAGAAGAAAGCACTAAGCAACCATGGAAGTACTATAGTACAAATGTGAATGGTACACATAAAATGTTAGAGATGTATCCTGAAGCACACTTTTTATTTGCTTCCACAGCAGGCGCATTTGATGCTCAGTCACCTTATGCTAAATCTAAAGTTGCGGCTGAAGATATTATTAAAGAACTATCGAATCAATATACAATATTTAGATTCTTTAATGTTGCTGGATCTGATGGCGAACATATGCAAGTAGGCGATGCAACTCATCTTATAAGAATTGCTGCTGAAGTAGCTACAGGTAAAAGAGAAAAGATGTATATTTTTGGTAATGATTATGATACTAAAGATGGAACATGTGTTAGAGATTATATTCATGTTGTTGACTTAGCAAATGCAATTGCAAATGCCATTGAAAAAGGTCCATTCAATACACCGTATGAATGTATTGGATCTGGTAAAGGGTACTCAGTTTTAGAAGTGCTAAATACTATGAAGACAATGTATGATATTAAGTATGAGATAGCTGATCGACGTGAGGGTGATCCTGCGTTTCTAGCAATAGATAATCAGTTTCCATTACTTAATATTGAACATGAATTAATTGATATGTGTAAATCTGCAGTTGAAGTTGAAAGGAAACGTAAGTGAATATATTAATAACAGGAATGAATAAGTTACAATGCACTAAAGATTTTTATTTAGAGCAACAACTTAAAGTAATCCCATCTCACTATTCATTGATAAGATGTTTAGAAGATATGGGTCATACAGTAACTCAAAGGCATGTTGAGATTGGTGAAACACTAGATGAATTTGATGAAGTCATTGTATTCATTCATAACCCATCAGGATTTGCTGGTTATGTTTATAATGCGCTATGGGCAATATCACAAGTTCCTAACTGTATTTTAGCTTTTGATGATTGGCAAACAGATTCAATTTATTCTGGTTTAGTTGCATTAAAAGATCCTGCTAAATTGTTTAGACAATATGTTAAAGACTCTCATAAGTTTGTACCTGATGATGTAGAAAAATATGAAAGAACATTCTTAGAGTCTATTGATAAAGTAGAATCTAAAACAAACCGTATGTTGATCTCAGCATTTAGTGGTGGTGATCTATCACTATTAATTGATTATCCAAAGGAATTACTATTCCCATATAATCCTAATCCTTATCATTTAAATAGACAACCTGAAGTTAATCCTTTATTTCCTGAACCAAGAGAAAGAGTCTTTAACTTTGCAGGATTAGTACAAGATAAAACAAAGAAATGGTTAAAAGCACAAGGTGTAGATAAACATTCATGGCCATTAAAACAATATGGTTCACGTAAAGATGGTCAAGATCGAGTAACAGAAGATGTTATGGTTACAATTTATTCTCAACAATGGGGAATATTAATGCCAGGTTATTTTCATGCTGGATCAGGTTGGTGGAGAGCAAGACCTCTACAAGTTGCAGATGCAGGTTCTATATTAATTGGTGAACCAAAAGAAATGATGTTATATTATAATGATGAACGACTAGCTAACATACAAGCAAAAGATATTGTAGATCTATCTGATAGTGAATTAGAACAATTAGCAAAAGATCAACGTGATGCATTATATAATTTACATCCATTAGATAAAGATACACAAAAAGCGGAGTTAAATGCATGTCTAACATATTAATCGTTGGTGCAGGATTTTCTGGCGCAGTTATTGCTCGTGAATTAGCAGAAGCTGGTCATACTATTCATGTGATTGATAAACGTGATCATATTGGTGGTAACTGTTATGATTATACAAATGAACATGGTATACGAGTACACAAATATGGACCACATATCTTTCATACAAATAATAAAACTGTTGTTGATTGGGTTTCTCGCTTTGGTGAATGGGTACCATATTTCCATAAAGTTAAAGCTATCTTAAAAGATGGTAGATATGTAACATTACCGGTTAATAAAGAAACAAAAGAAATTGTTGGTGAAGAAAATGTTATTGACACATTCATTCGACCATATACTAAAAAGATGTGGGATAAAGATATTGAAGAACTAGATCCAGCTATCTTACAGCGGGTTCCTATTAGAGATGATATGAATGAATTGTATTTTCCTAATGATGAATTTCAAATGATGCCAAAGCATGGTTATACATCAATATTTGAAAATATATTTGATCATGACAATATTAATGTTGAAGTTGATTTTGAATATGACAAGTCAATGAATGAAAACTATGACTTTGTATTTAATAGTATGCCAATTGATCAATACTTTGATTATTGTCATGGTGAATTACCATATCGATCTATTAAATTTCATACAACATCTGTACCATCACCAAAGATACAACCAGTACCATGTGTCAACTTTACTCATTCTGGTCCATATACACGTATGACTGAATGGAAAAACTTTCCTGAGCATGGCGAAAATGAAGAGATGACTACTTTAACATATGAAGAACCATGTGACTATAAAGATAATAATATGGAAAGATATTATCCTGTAAAAGATTTAGAAGGTAAGAATAGAGATATATATAAATTATATAGAGATATGACACCTAATAATATGGAGTTTATTGGTAGATGCGGTATGTATGTGTACATTGATATGCATATGGCTATCTCGTCTTCATTAGCAACAGCAAAAAGATTTATTGTACTTTAATTGAAAACTGATATATAATATATATAAATATGAAAAATACTATGAAAGTTGGCTTTACTTGTTCTACATTTGATCTGCTCCATTCAGGGCATATAGCTATGTTAAGGGAAGCCAAAGAGCATTGTGATTATCTAATAGCAGGTCTTCAAATAGACCCATCATTAGATCGTAAGGAAAAGAATTCTCCTGCACAAACTATCGTTGAACGCTATGTACAACTATCAGCAGTTAAATATGTTGATGAAATAATAGTTTACTTGACGGAGAAGGATCTAGAAGATATATTGGAGATGTTTCATATTGATGTTCGTATCTTGGGTGATGAGTATCGTGACAAAGACTTTACGGGCAAAGATATATGTAAAAAACGTGGTATCCAATTACATTTTAATAAGAGAGATCATCGGTTCTCAACTAGCTCTCTTAGACAATTGGTCGCAGAAAAACAATACAAATAAAAGAAGATGGAGTCGGTATGGAAGATGTAGTTAATGGCATCAAGGTTGACTATTCTCGTGATTCTCTGTTTGATACTCTTGGTCTTACAAGACTAAAAGAATCATACATGATGGATGGTGAGGAAAGTCCTCAACAAAGGTTTGCCTATGTATCAAATATGTTTGGATCAAATCCAGAACATGCACAAAGGTTATATGAATATTCAAGTAAGCATTGGTTAAGTTATTCAACACCAATCTTATCATTTGGTCGATCTAAACGAGGTTTACCTATATCATGTTTTTTAAATTTTATCGATGATACAGCGGAAGGGCTAGTTGAAAACTTATCAGAAACTAATTGGTTATCTATGCTTGGTGGCGGTGTTGGTATTGGGTTCGGCATTAGGTCGGCGGATGATAAATCAACCGGTGTTATGCCACATCTCAAGATGTACGATGCATCCAGTCTTGCGTATCGTCAAGGTAAAACACGTAGAGGTTCATACGCTGCATATCTAGATATATCACATCCAGATATCTTAATGTTTTTGGAAATGAGAAGACCAACTGGTGACCAAAACATGAGATGTTTAAACTTACACCATGGTATTAATATTCCTGATGCATTCATGGAAATCATAGAGAACTCTATGAAAGACACCGACTTTGATGATTCATGGGAATTAAAAGATCCACATTCAGGCGAAGTCGCTGAAGTGGTATCAGCAAAAGAATTATGGCAACGTATCTTAGAAATGCGTATGCAAACAGGTGAACCATATTTACACTTTATTGACGAGTCAAACAGACGCATGCCGCAATGGTTGAAAGACAAGGGCCTAAAAATCCATCAATCAAACTTATGTTCTGAAATCATTCTGCCGACTAATGAAAAAAGAACTGCGGTATGCTGTCTGTCTTCTATTAACTTGGAGTATTATGATGATTGGAAAAATAACAAAATGTTTCTCAAAGATGTTGCAGAAATGCTTGATAATGTGTTACAATATTTTATTGATAATGCTCCTGATACCATTAGTCGTGCTAAATATTCTGCTACTATGGAGCGGAGCATTGGCATTGGTGCTCTTGGCTGGCACGCTTTATTGCAGCGAAAAAATATCCCATGGGAGTCAGCAATGGCTACCGGCCTCAACAAAGAAATATTCTCGACTATTCGCCGTCGTTTGGATTCAGCAAATAAACACTTGGCTGAAGAGCGTGGTCCATGCCCCGATGGGAAAGAAGCCGGAGTAAGATTTTCTCATGTAATGTCTATTGCTCCTAACGCATCTAGTTCTATTATTATGGGTAATACTTCACCAAGTATTGAACCATTTAGAGCTAATGCTTACAGACAAGACACATTATCTGGTTCTCATATGCATAAGAATCAGTATTTGGATAAATTAATCCGTGATAAGGTTAAAGATCCAGATAAATATGATGAGTTATGGTCATCTATTATTGCTAATGATGGCAGTGTCCAACACCTCTCTGAACTTGATGATTGGGAAAAAGATGTATTTAAAACTGCTATGGAGATCGATCAACGATGGGTTATACAGCATGCTGCAGACCGCCAAGAATTTATTGATCAAGCTCAAAGCGTAAATGTATTCTTTAGACCTGATACTGACATTCGTTATATTCATGCTGTACACTTCTTAGCATGGAAACAAAAACTTAAAACTATGTACTATTGTCGTTCTGATAAAATTGCTAAAGCAGATAAAGTAGCACGACGTATTGAACGTGATGTTATTAAAGAAATTGATTTCCAACAAATGACTGAAGGTGATACTTGTTTAGCGTGCGAGGGTTAGAATGAAAAGAAAAATATTGAAAGAACTCCTTCTTAAGTTTATTGAAAGAAGGAGAGCTAAAAAAGATCAATCATATATTAAAATAAATGGTAAAAAAGTATATTTAAAAGATATATACGAAGCAGAAGGTTATATTAATATCGAGACAGAGGAAAAATAAATGGCAGAAAAATTAAACTTAATGGACGAAAGAACGTTCTTTAAACCTTTCAACTATCCATGGGCATATGATGCATGGTTGAAACATGAACAAGCACATTGGTTACATTCAGAAGTACCAATGGCAGAAGATGTAAAAGATTGGAAAAAGAAATTAACAGCAGAAGAAAAACAATTCTTAACAAACATTTTTAGATTCTTTACACAAGGAGATATTGATGTTGCTGGCGGTTATGTTAATAATTACTTGCCTTATTTTCCACAACCAGAAATAAGAATGATGCTAATGGGTTTTGCTGCAAGAGAAGCATTACACATTGCAGCTTATTCACACCTAATTGAAACACTCGGTATGCCTGAGTCAACATATAATGAATTTAATGAATATGAAGAAATGAAGGATAAACACGATTATGTTACCGAACTCAGCTCAAAAAATGGTACAAAAGAATCTACAGCAGCTCACATTGCAGTCTTTTCGGCGTTCACTGAAGGTATGCAGTTATTTTCTTCTTTTATTATGCTTCTTAACTTTCCTCGTCATGGTATGATGAAAGGCATGGGCCAAATTGTTACATGGTCTATTGTTGATGAAACTATGCACGCAGAATCAATGATTAAGTTATTTAGAACTTATATTGAAGAAAATAAAGAGATCTGGAATGATTCTCTTAAATCAAAAATCTATTCAATTGCAGAAAAGATGGTTGAACTTGAAGATAAGTTTATCGATCTTGCTTTCTCTCAAGGTGATATGAGAGATCTTAATTCAATTGATGTCAAGAAATACATTCGTTATATCGCAGACAGACGTCTTATCTCTCTTGGTATGAAAGGTATCTTTAAAGTTAAAAAGAATCCTTTACCATGGGTAGAAGAAATGATTAATGCTCCTGTGCATGGTAACTTCTTTGAAAATAGAGTTACTGATTATGCTAAAGGTGCATTAAAAGGTTCATGGGAAGATGTCTGGGGTCAAGCTCACGCTTAATAAATAATAGATTAATAAAGGAAATATATGGCTATCAGACATTTTGTTTGTGAGCATTGCGAATCACATGGTAAAATTACTGTGAAAACAAATGATGTCACCTCAGAAGATATTGTATACTGCCCTGTTTGTGGCGGTGACATATTTGAGGATGATGACTATGATGAATAATGTGGTTATATAATGATCAACCCTTTGATGATACTCCTGAAGAGTATCAAGGATTTGTTTACCAAATAACAGAACTGGATACTGGTAAGAAATATATCGGTAAAAAGTTTTTTTGGAAACCAAAGATCTTACCTGTAAACAAAACTCGTAAAAGAAGGGTACGGACTCGAGTAGAGTCTGATTGGAGAACTTATTATGGATCAAGCAAAGAAGTACAATTGCTTGTTGAAGATAAGGGCTTCGACAATTATAAGAGAGAAATACTACACCTCTGTAAGACTAAAGGTGAATGTTCCTATTGGGAATTATACCACCAAATGGTTAATCATGTCTTACTCAAAGATGAATATTATAATGAATTTGTCGGCGCAAAGATTCATTCAAAACATTTAAAAATAGAGGAAGGAGATCTATAATGATTATCCTTATGTTTGTAACTGCATTAACGCTATCAGTTATTGCAGCTTATTATTCATTAATGGGGTTAGCTGCTATATTTGCGGCAGCTGTAGTACCTATCATTGTTATGGGCGGAGTTCTAGAAGCAGCAAAGCTTGTCGTTGCCTCCTGGGTTTATAGAAACTGGAAAGAAGCTCCATTCTTATTAAAATCTTATCTATCATTTGCTGTAATAATTCTTATGGTTATTACATCAATGGGTATCTTTGGGTTCTTATCAAAGGCTCACTTAGATCAAGCTGTACCAACAGGCGATTATGCTGAACAAGTTTCGTTTATTGATGAACAAATTACTATTGAAAGAGAAACAATTGCCAATAGTAAATCATTAATCAAACAAATGGATGAAGTTGTTAATCGTAAGATGGAATCAGAAGGACGTGAACTTAAAGATAAGAACAATAATACTTATAAAGAAGATGTTGCTGAACGTGCTTTAAGTATTAGAAGATCACAAGCAAAAGATCGTTCTGCTTTAACTAAGCGTATCAATGAATCCCAAGATAAGATTATTGAATTACAAAAACAAAAAGCACCGTTAAGTAAAGACTTAAGAGAACTAGAAGCAGAAGTTGGTCCAATTAAGTATATTGCTGCATTAATCTATGGTGATGAATTAGATCAATCACTATTAGAAAAAGCTGTACGTGGTATGATTATATTAATCGTTATCGTGTTTGATCCATTAGCTGTATTAATGTTAATTGCTGCAAACTGGTCATTAAAACATAATACACCAATTGTACCTACACTAGGACCAATACAAAAGGTTATACTAAGAGGACCAAAGAAAGAACCTCCTGTAAAAAAGCCTCAAGCTGAAGCACCAAAAGAAGTGGTGAAGGAAGTTTCAGTTAAAAAACCTAAATCATTAAGACCTAAAATACAAAGAAAGTGGTTAGATACTGAGGATATTATACCTCCACCTCCTCCAAAAAGCGATTCATTAGAAATCTTTTCTGACGGTCAAAAGGCCTATAAGAGCAAAGATTTATTATAAATAGTAATATGGGAGAGATATTTCAATTAATTGCTGATGTTGGGTTTCCTATTGCAGGAGCATGCGCTGCAGGATACTTTGTATTTTTAACAGTAAGGTTTATCCTTGAAGGAGTAACCGGTTCTGTTA
>Ga0255769_10003526_pt1 | contig 15867 bp, 27 predicted proteins | sample 041ome_9_FD_179637 | JGI IMG/M metagenome (GOLD analysis project Ga0255769, IMG submission 179637) | Coastal salt marsh microbial communities from the Groves Creek Marsh, Skidaway Island, Georgia - 041413US metaG (version 2) | ecosystem: Environmental > Aquatic > Marine > Intertidal zone > Salt... | reverse complement strand
TTAAAAGATATTCTTTCATCTAAAGGAGTACCATTAGTAACAGATGAAGAAACCATCCGTACAGCTTTAAAAGGTAAGAAAATTGAAATGAATGATGATGGAACTTACCAACGCTATTTAGGTGGTGAAAAACACACTAAAACTATGATGGGTAATCCATTAAGTTGACGATTATAAATATACTAGTCGTCTTGGAGTCATCCAAGCTTAAAAAAATTTCATATGAAAATTTGGAGGCCCGAAAGGGCCTTCGTATATTTACGGCGTAAAGATAATTAAGGTTATGTATTTAGATATTGAAGTTCAAGCAGATCGTTACGAAGTAGAGCAAGAGCTCCTTCAAGAAATGGCAAAAGAAGAGTTTAATAAAAAGCATCAACCACGTCAAATGAATGAACGTGAGAGAGCAAGTTTAAAAGCATTTAACGAACAATTAGAAAATAGTTTTAAAAAATAAAAGTTATGGATTTAAAAAAGTATTTCGAAACAGCAACAGAAAAATTTGAGTTTACTACTATTAACTCATATGGAAAAAAACAAGTACTAGAATTCACTCCAAAAGACCCTGAAAAAAATTATTCAGATGGTTATGTAAGTGAGTTAAGTTTGTTTGGTAAAGGTATGAATGTTAAATCAATTACTAAAAGTGGTTTGATGTTATATTCATTTGATATTTTGAGTAACAAAATTACTACTAAAATTAAATGGGAAGATGTTGAATTAGGTAATACATTAGATGAACCTAAAGAAATCCCAGGATTTGAAGGAACAAAAGAAACATTAGATAATCTTTCAATTTTTAAATAAAAAGTTATGATAAGTGATACTTCAATTAAATATGCTGAACAAGTAGGCAAATTAAAAGGCACAATGCAATGGATTGCTTTATATGAAGATATTTCAGATGAAGTTTTTAAAAAATTAGCTCGTTGTATTATAGAAATCTGTGAAGAAAGAAACCCATTAGATGAACAATCAAAAGGTTGGCTAATGGAGGCAGCTGAAAAAAGAGGCATTACATTGTAATTATGGCTTGGAGATTTATTAAAGAAGGTTCAATTAAACATAGTCGAGAGGTTGTTGAGGAGCACATTGCAAAACTCCAACCACTCAATTATAATCAATTCCGTTGGTGGCGTACCCATACTGATAATGTCCAACCACTTGGTAAACGTCATTTACTTAAGGATCGTATTATAAATGGTGATTTCGAACCATCATCCTATTTCTGGCAAGCACAATTATCTTTGTACACGGCTTTAGATAAGGTTGATTTAAGTAAAGATGATCACCAAATGCAGATGGAAAAACTAGCAGTTGATCTTGCTCGTCACAAACGATTAATGGAGGATTATGAGAAAGAAGAAACGAGTAGAATGGAGGCACTGTATGATGCTTTTACCTCTGCTTATAAACTTACTAAATCTGAACTCGAAGAAAAATTTGCTAATTTTAATGGTACTATTCTTGATTTCTATGAGTATGCTGAAAACTTTCTCTATAAAACCCCTGCTGAAAATAGAAAAAATAGACGAGGTCGCCCTCCTAAAAAAGTAAAAATAGTTCAAAATCAAAATAAACCAAAACGAGGACGAGGTCGTCCTCCTGGAAGTAAAAATAAAAAATAATGAGATTAGAAATTGGAAATAATCAAGGACACGTTATTATAGACGATACCACAGGTAAAATTATGTCAGTGCTAGTTAGAAATGCTGTAGAAGGTAAATCCGATTTTATTGGTACTACTAGTTATACTAATAATCACGATGGTACCCATACTGATATGAGACCTACTCCTTGTTCAAATCATGCCCAACAACAAGATGAAGATGAAGAAATAGCTGAACGTAGAATGAGAGCTATTATGCAAAATGGAAACACAGGAGAGCATTATGATTGAAGTATTAAAGCATAGTTTAGGTTTGTGTGGTGAACATTGGCATCCAAATCTCTTTACTCTTCTTTTAAGTGGACTTGGATTATCCCCGGCTTTAAATTATATTTATTTCAAATTCAAAAGTTATGATAAAAGTAAGTCATGAAACTCCATTATGCCTTTTAGGCGATAGTAAAAATTTTAACGATTATGACTATTGTTTACCTCACTTATTAGATGAGGAAGAAGGGTACGAAGAATATTTCCGTCAAGCTAAAGAAGAAGGTCGCTACATTATTATGGATAACTCTTTACATGAGTTAGGAAAAGCATATAATACTGAACGTTTAATGTATTGGATTAATGAACTCACTCCAGATGAGTTTATTGTACCTGATGTTTGGGAACAACGAGATGCTTCAGTAGTAAATGCTCGTAAATGGGCTCAAATTAAGTTACCTAAAGGAGTAGAAAAAGTAGCAGTTGTTCAAGCTCAAACAATTCATGAGGCCGCTACTTGTTACCAAACATATAAAGATTTAGGATATAAAAAAATTGCTTTTTCATACGGAGCTAATTATTATAATGATGTTGTCCCTCACCCAAATAAGGATTTGGGCAAAGCGCTTGGACGACTCTCAGTAATATCAGCGCTATATAAAACAAAAGTAATTTCACAAACTGATAGAATTCATTTATTAGGGTGTGCGGTACCCCAAGAATTTGGTTGGTATAAAGGATATGATTGTGTTGAATCAATTGATACTTCAAACCCAGTAATGGCTGCTTTAGAAGGTACTCGTTATAATTTATGGGGTTTAGATTCAAAACCTAAAGCAAATATGAATGATTACTTTTTTATGTTAAGTGACCAAGTAAATTGGGAACTAGTAACAGATAATTTAACTAAATTTAGATATATTAACGATTTATGAAAATGATGAGTTTATACGACTACCTAGGTCGTGCCGCAGGGACAGAATTAGGAGAACAAGTTGCTAAAAAAGCAACATCACTAGGAGTAAAAATGGATACAAGAGAAGTCTCAAATCCTAAATACACAGGTAAAGTAATGCTTTACCCAGAGAAATTTTTAAACGAATATTTTGGAAATAATGGCTAAATTAATTAGATGCGAAACTGACTACCGCTTTTACGCAGTAGAACTTACAGACGAACAATTCAAACTCTACAAAGAGAATGAAGATGCATTTTGGGAAGATGATGAAATGCAAGATGAATTAAGAGATGAGATGGAATTTACTCGTGATAAAGATGGTGGAACTGATTTTTGGGTTGAAGAATAATGGCTAATACTTGTACAAATAGAATTATATTTCACGCTAATCAGTCTACTATTGATTGGTTTGAAAAATTGATCCAAGATTTTACCGATGAAGATTTTATTGGTCAATTTGGATCTGAAGGAGACCATAATATAGATCGTATTGGATGTAAATGGATTATTAAAGATGATTGGTATCGTGAAGACGAACATACTTATATGTTAGGATTCGAATCAGCTAATTATCCACCTGATACAATGATTAAAAATATGGTTGCTCAACTTCAAGAACACGATAAGTATGCTTATGCTGAAGGTCGTTACTGGGATGAGAATTTCGACCCAATTGGTATCTTCCAGTGCAATAGTCAAGATACTTGGTTTTACGATGAAACATCAGTTGATGTAGATTGGGAAGATGAATTTTATTGGGATGAAGTAGAAGATGCTTTCGATGAATTAGAATTATGACGTTAAAAAAACAATCAATACGTGGTCTAGAAGATATTCTATTAAATGGAAAACCAACCACTAAAGAAGAACTAATCACATTAAGTGAAATGTGGAGCGTGAATGAAGAACTTACTGTAAGAAAAATTTTAAAACAGGGTGGAAAATGTAAAGTAGGTAATGATATTATCTCTGTCAAACGCGCTGAAGAACATTATAGTTTAGTACGATAAAAGGATTAGCCTATATCCTCAAACATACCTGGCACAATTAAATTATTTAAAAATTATGTTATTTACTGAAGAACAATTAGGTAAAATGAATGCGAAGCATGCTGTAGTATCACTTTCAGGTGGTATGGATTCTACTACTGTATTGCTAAAATGTTTAAAAGAATTCGAAACAGTGACTGCTTTAAGTTTTGATTACGGTCAAAAACACCGAGTTGAACTTGAACGTGCTCAATCACTTGTTAATTATTTAAATGCTAGTGGTTTTAATATTAAATATCGAGTAATTAAACTTGATGGTTTAACTGATCTTCTTAATTCTGCTCTTGTAGAAGGTGGAGATGAAGTCCCAGAGGGACATTATGCTGAGGATAACATGAAAGCAACTGTTGTTCCTAATCGTAACAAAATCTTTGCTTCTATTACGCAAGCAGTAGCACTTTCAGTTGCTGATAAGACAGAAGAAAACACAGTTATTGCTATGGGAATCCATGCTGGTGATCATGCTATCTACCCAGATTGTAGACAAGAATTCCGTGATTTAGATTTTGAAGCCTTCCGCTCAGGTAATTGGGGCTCTGAACGAGTTATGGTTTATACACCATATTTACATGGTGATAAATTTACTATATTACAAGATGGTGAATATCTAACTGAATACCTCGAATTGGATTTTGATGATGTTTATAGACGTACTAATACAAGCTATAAACCTTATCCAAGTGGTAACAGTGATTACAAATCAGCTTCATCTGTTGAACGTATTGAAGCATTTATTGCTTTAGGTCGTCCTGATCCAGTACAATACGAAGATGAAACTGGAGAAGTTAGTTGGGAAGTAGCACGTTCCCATGCTGAACAAATTTTAGCTAATCATGTCGGTTAAGGACGTATATGGAAAGAAGGTTAGTGAGCAGAATCATATGATTTTTGCTCACAACCCTACTTCTATGTTAATAAATGAATTAAAGAATAAAAAAATGAGTGATAGAGAAATTATGGAAGCTAAAGGGTATGGAAAAAGAACCCGTGATAGCTGGGAATATTCAGATACCCAAATTAAAAAACAAGAACTCCCAGATGCTAGAAAACATCAAATTATTTCATTTGTTAAATCAGGGGTTCGTATCTTAGGATATGGACTTTTAGTAGTAAATTTCCCAATAGCAGTTGGTGTTCTTATATTAAGTGAAGTAATAGGAATTGTAGAAGAATTAGTATGAGTAAAACTTGTTATATAGTAGCATCACGTCCAGATACTCCTGAAAAATATAAATTAACAATTTCTAATTTAGAAGCATTAAGGAAAAATACTGATTGTCCTATTATTCTTTCTACAAATTTATACCCTTATGGTATAGAAAATTATAAGGGGGAATTATATGATTATTTAGTTCATAGTGACATTAATGAAATTTACCAAAATGAAAAAGGTTCATTTGGTTATACTTGTGTAACAGATGTATTTAGATGGGAAACTAATTATAGTGAAGAAGATGCTTTTGATTATGGAAGAGCAGTTAATAATCTTTACCTAAGAGGAGCTCAGTTAGCTAAATCATTAGGATATTCTGAATTTGTTTTTTTCAATTATGATATTAAGGTCTTAGATCAAACTTTTACTAGTTTACTAGAAAGTAAATCTCATTTATTTTTAGAAGGCCATCCTTCTTCAGATGGAACTCCTATTTTTGAAACTTGGTGTTTTAAATTAAATAAAGACTTATTACAAGTTTTAGAATATTTTAGTTTAGAAAAAAACTATAATGATAGTATGGACTTAAATAAAGAAGATATTGGGTTTTATGAAATATTAATTAGGAATTACTTTAGTAAAAATAATATTAATGTAGATTATCTTTCGGTTTCTCAAGTTAAAGAATTAAATGTAGATTTTGACAATAATTTCCATTCTTTCAGGTGTTGTGAACATGATGGAAATGTTTTACTTTTAGCTGAATACATAAGTAGCTATTACTCTAGAATAGTAAAAATAGAATTTAAAGATCAAATTTATGACTTAGGTGATTGTAAAGGAAATTGGCATTTAATAAATTTAGGTCCTTTTTATGAAGGAATGGAATATAAAGCTACAATTAATAATGATTCTAAAGTAACAAAACTTACTAAAAAGTTTTTATCACAAAATACTATTAAATTTAATTAAAAATTATGAAAATATTAGCCATACAAGGAGGAAGTCATAGTTGTGGAATGGCAGGATTTGAAGATGGTAAAATTAAATTTGCCTTCGAAGAAGAAAGATTTACCCGAATAAGATCCTACAAAGACTTCCAACGAGATTTTTGGAGATATCCCGTTAATAGCTTACATCACCTTAGTAGATATAATTTTGATCCTAATCAAGTAGATTATATTACTTCATATTATGATCTATGGAGAATAAAACCAATGTGGGAACAAATGGGATTAGGTTCATTTCCTGAAGAAAAATACATTAAAATTAATCATCATGACGCTCATTGTAATTTAGCTTATTATTGTAGTGGATTTGACGAAGATACTTTAGTCATTTCTATAGATGCTAGTGGTCAAACTCATAGTAATAAAGTCTATTTAGGATCTAAAGGTAATTTAACATATATAGATGGTATCGATATTAGTCATAAGTCTTTAGGACATTATTATTCTATGTTAACTGAATTTTTAGGGTTTAAACGTCTTAAAGATGAAGGAAAAGTAGTAGGTAAATCTTCTCATGGTAAATTTGATTCTAAAATATATAATGTATTTGATGATTGTATTAAAATAACTAATGGTAAAACAGATAAAGATAATGCTGATATTTTGTTAGGAGGCATATATGAAGATTTCTATAAATCTTGGTTTAACCAGTTTGGAAGTTTATATTTTGCCCATCAAAAAGAAGATATAGCATATAATGGACAATTAGTATTTGAAGAAAAAGTCCTTCAACTTATCGATTATTATCACAATAAATACCCTCAAGTTAAAAAACTTGCTTTAGTAGGTGGAGTTTTTGCTAACGTAAAATTAAATAAAAAAATTAATGATTTGAGTTGGGTTGATGAGGTTTTTGTAGCTCCTCCTATGGGAGATGAAGGTTTGCCTTTAGGATGTGCTTTAACTTTATATAAACAACTTAATCCAGATTTTAAACCTTTTAAACTAAATAATGTATTTCTAGGCACTGAATACTCAGATGAAGAATTTAGTTTTGATGATACTAAATTTAATAAAAGACCTTATAATGAAGAACAATTAGCTTATGATCTAAAAGAAGGTAAAGTTGTTGGATGGTTTCAAGGAAGATATGAACACGGTCCTAGAGCATTATGTAATAGGAGCATTATTGCTGACCCTAGTGTACCTGGCACTTATAAAAAAGTAAACGATAGACTACAACGTAATGATTTTATGCCCTTTGCTCCTGTTGTTATTGATGAATACGCAGATAAAGTATTTAATGTAAATAAATCTAGATACACAGCTGAATTTATGACTATGTTGTATGATACTAAAGAAGAATGGTACGATAAAATTCCCGCAGTAGTACATCCAATTGATAAAACAGCTAGAATCCAAATAGTCACTAAAAATAGTAATCCTAAATTTTACAAACTGATAAATAAATTTAATGATATTACTAGTATTCCTGTGTTAATGAATACAAGTTTTAATGTACATGGTGAACCTATAGTTTGTCGTCCTGAAGAAGGGTTCGTACATTTAGACAATGGTATTGTTGATGTACTGGTAGTTAATAATTATGTATATACAAAAAAATAAAAATAAATAATATGAAACAATTGTGGTATTTTAGTGCTCCTTGGTGTGGGCCATGTAAAATGTTTGGTCCAACTATGGATAGAGTAGAAGCACAGGGTATACCTGTTAAAAAAGTTAACATTGATTATGAACCCGATGCTTCAACCAAATTTGGTATTAGAAGTGTCCCTACCGTTATTTTGGTAGAAAATGAACAAGAAGTATCTCGTTTTGTAGGTGCTAAATCTGAACAACAAGTAATAGATTTCTACAATGGGTAAATTCACTAGTACAAAAGTATTTGATGGATTTAGTACAGTATTCCGTCAATGGAGAGCTGAGACAACTCATTGTAGATTTGTTCATGGTTATGGAGTTTCTTTTAAAGTATGGTTTGAAGGTGAGCTCGATGAGAGAAATTGGGTTTGGGACTTTGGAGGTATGAAACGTGCTAAAGGTCAAATTGATGGAATGTCTCCTAAAGCATGGATGGATTATATGTTTGACCACACAATGATTATCGCTGAAGATGATCCTTGGTTAAATGCTTTTAAACAAATGGAAACATCTGGAGTAGCCCAGGTAAGAATTGTACCGGCTACAGGAGCAGAAAAATTTGCTGAATATATTTACAACAAGTTAAATCCGTTTATTCAAGAGGAAACTGATGGTCGTGTTAGAGTGACTCAAGTTGAATTTAGAGAACACGGAAAAAATAGCGCAATTTATGGTGAATAAAAAATTATGGTATAAAAACGCACCTTTAGGGCGTATTGAAGATTATGACAAGGTATTACCAATCGTTGAAGTCTATCGTTGTGTACAGAGTGAAGGGAGTCGTTTTGGACGTCCAACAATTGCTGTACGAACCACTGGATGTACTCACCGTTGCTATTTCGGCGAAGGTGGGTGGTGTGATAGTTGGTATACTTCAATCCATCCTGAAAAAGGTACGTTTACATTTAATGACATTATTAAAATTTATGATGAGAACCCTCATGTTAAAGAAATGATGTTAACAGGTGGTAGTCCAACTATGCACCCTAAATTAGTAAATGAATTAACACATTTTGCTCATGAAAGAGGAATCCTCATTACTATCGAGACTGAAGGCTCTCATTTCCTCGAAACCGATTACCCGATTAATCTCCTTTCTATCTCACCTAAGTTTAGTAATAGTGTCCCTGTTGTTGGTGTTGCCACTCCCGGTGGGGGAGTTACGGATGAAAAGATGGTTAAAACGCACAATCGTCTTCGCCTTAACACTGAAGCTATTAGAACGAGTATTAATTATCATACTGACTATCACTATAAGCCTGTGTGGGATGGCACTGATGAAGGCCTCATTGAAATCGAGAACTACAGACAAGAGCTCGGTATTCCTAAAGACAAAACATTCGTTATGCCTGCCGGAGATACTAGAGAAGAATTAGTAAAAATGTATCCTATTGTATTTGAAATGGTAGCTGAACATGGTTACAATATGACTGGTAGAGATCACATCATTGCTTACGATACAGAACGAGGAGTATAATGGATAGAGCACTTGAATTACTAGAACAAATTGAAGAAAACGTTTCAGTATGTTGTGCTATTACTATGGAGCCAGATGAAGTTCTGGCTCTTATTGAAGAATTAAGAGAAATTTTAGAAAATAAATAATGTATACTTACCACGCCACAGTAGAAAGAGTAGTAGATGGAGACACTATAGATGCCTTAATTGATTTAGGATTCGATACTTGGAAAAAAGTTAGAATTAGAATGATGGGTATGGATGCTTGGGAATCTAGAACTCGAGATAAAGAAGAAAAGAAAAAAGGATTAGCCGCTAAAGCTCGTTTAATTGAATTATTAGAAAATAATGAAAATAAATTTATTCTAGTATCTCATGGAGTTGGAAAGTATGGTCGTTGCTTAGGAGAAATCTATGTAGAATATCTAGATAACAACACCCCTAATACCCCAGAAATCAGTGTAAATAAAATTTTAATTAATGAAGGTCACGCTAAAGAATATTACGGAGGAAAAAGATAAATTATGAATCAATTATTTACCCCAGAAGAAATTCAATTTCAAGTAAAATTATTAGCTAAAAAAATTAGTGATAAGCACCGAGGTGATGGAACCCCGGTTATTATGATTGGTTTACTTAATGGAGCATTTATGTTTTATAGCGATTTAGTTAAATCTATGGATATTGATGTGGAAGTTGATTTTATGCGTATTAAATCGTATATAGCAAAAAATAAACAAGGTGATATCCAAATTACTAAAGATTTAGAAACAGCTATTAAAGGTAAACATGTTTATATTGTAGATGATATTTTAGATTCTGGTAATACTATGTCTAAAGTAATTGAATACTTAGAAATTAAATGGCCTAAAACAATTAATGTAGTTACTTTACTAAAAAGAACAAATACACCATTTAATTTAAAAAATTTTAACATTAAAGGAGAAGAATACCATTCATTCACCCTACAAAACGAATGGGTAGTAGGTTATGGAATGGATAATGATAAAGGTTTTTGTAGAAATTATAACTCTATCTTTGAGTTGTAAAATTTCTTTCTTATATTTATGTAAATTAAAAAGTTATAAATGGAAAATAAACGTAGAAAAGTACATCAAGATCTAGAAGTTGTACAAACAGGTTTTGCTAATGGTGTAGCACCTGGTTTCCCTTTTACTGATCAAGAAAAATCTAAAATGATTGACGAAGCGGCAGAAGCTTTTGGTCAATTTTTAGATGCTCTAAAATGTGATTGGAGAAACGATCCTAACTCAATGGAAACTCCTCGTCGAGTAGCTAAAGCATATGTAAACGATCTATGGGAAGGTCGTTATACAGCTATGTCCCCAATTACCTCATTCCCCTCAGATGGGTACGATGGTGTAATTATTGAACGTAATATTCCTCTTACCTCAATGTGTTCACACCACCACCAAACGATTCAAGGTGTAGTTCATATTGGATATATTGCTGGAGAGCATGGTCAGGTAATTGGTTTATCTAAATTAAATCGAATTGTAGAATTGTTTGGTCGTAGAGGTGCTATTCAAGAGCAACTAACAGCAGCAATTCATAATGCTGTAAATAAAATTACTGAAGGTAATTTAGGTGTTATTGTAACAGTAGTAGCTTCTCACTCATGTGTTTCTTGTAGAGGTGTTAAACACCAGGGAGCAGCAATGGTTACAACTAAAGCATCAGGAGCATTTAGAGATGATACAAACAATGCTCGTAAAGAATTCTTTGATAGTTTAAAAATTAATAACGGAGGACACCAAATTTAATTATGACACAATTTGAACAAGAAATAGAATTAATCTTACTAAACAGTTTAGGTACTCTTAATTCACTAAGAGATAGAGACCAGTTAAGTATGACACCAGAAAGTGAATGGGCTCAACACGTTGCTAAACAAATAGCAGGTCAATTTGAAGGGAATTATGTCCCATTTGTAAGCGAAGTAGAAACATTTAACGCCACAATGGGCAAACCTAACAATTATGAACCAGTTATCCCAGAAGAAAACGAGTGGATGTTTGTTTACAACTTCATTCTCGAAGAACTTGAAGAGTACAAAGCTGCCTGTGAGGCAGGCGATATTGTTGAGGTTCTTGATGCTTTATGTGACATTGCCTATGTCTCAATTGGTAACGGAGCTATGCTGCATGGTCTTAAGGATAAATTATGGTCAGCATATCAAGAAGTACAAGCGTCTAATATGTCAAAGGCTTGTATGGACGAAGAGGAAGCACAAGCAACGGTGGAGCGACGTTCCAAAGAGCAAAATGAACCTTGTCACTATGAGAAGGTTGGAGACTATTATATTGTCTATAGAACAAGGGATAGAAAAGTAATGAAAAATATAAATTACTTTAGACCTAATCTAAAACAATTCTTTTAATGTATCAAGCAATCTATTTCGATAGAAACGATTACAAGTATTATTTAAGAGATGATAAGTTAGGATGGAAAAATGAATTCACTTATCAAGGGAATCGTTATGTAAAAGATCCTGAAGGTGAATTAAAAACTATTTTTGGGGAAAGTGTTTCTAAAGCCTCAAAATTTAACTTTAAAGACCCCAATTTTTTTGAAAATGATATTGATGCTAATACTAGAGTACTAGTAGACCAATATTATAAATCTGATGATACTCCTTCTTATCATAATATAGTTTATTTTGATATTGAGTGTGAAATCGTAGGAGCATTAACCCCAGAAAATATTAAGGATCCTAAAGGTAAGATTACTTCTGTCGCTTTATATTGTAATGATAAATATTATTGTTTAATATTAGACGAATCAAAACGTATACAACCTGTTTCTGGAGATAAAGAAATTATTCGTTACGATACTGAGAAAGAATTATTAAATGGGTTTTTAGATTTATGGATTAAATTAGATCCTACTATTATAACAGGATGGAATAGTGCTTATTTTGATGTTCCCTACCTTTACTACAGAATTGAAAAAGTATTAGGTAAAGAAGTAGCAACTTATTTGTCCCCAATTAATAAAGTTCAATCAACTACTCGTAGAGATAGAAAAACAGGAAATTTTATGGCTTCTGTAACATTAGGAGGTATTAATCATTTAGATTATATGCTCTTATTCCAGAAGTTTATTACTAAACAGGAACCCTCATATCGATTAGATGATATTGGTTTAAAATATGCTAAGTTATCTAAAATTGAATATGAAGGATCACTTGATAGATTATTTGAAACCGACATAGATAAATTTATTGATTATAACCTTCGAGATGTTGAAATTATTGTTGAGTTAGAAAACTCGCTTAAATTTATTGAATTAACAGTTAATATTTGTCATTTATGTCATGTTCCTTATGATACAATATATTATTCAACTGTATTGAACGATGGAGCTATTCTTACTTATCTTAAACGTAAAGGTATAGTTTCTCCTAATAAACCTACTACCTATAACCCGAATTTAAATGTAGGTGAAGTGATTAAGGGTATTATGTCTAATGATATCTTAACCTATCAGGAAAAGCAAGATAAAATTGAGGAAGTAAAAAAATCTCAAGAGTATGCGGGTGGTTACCTTAAAGAACCCAATCCCGGATTATACGAATGGGTTATTGATTTGGATTTTACCTCACTATATCCTTCAATTATTCGTTCACTTAATATTGGTGTTGAAACCTTAGTAGGACGTATTGTAAATAAAGATAAATACGATAATCAGTGGTCATTAAAGGAACTTAGAAAAATGGATCCTGAAGAGACTGTATCTATTGAAAAACTAAATAAAAATTATACAGTATCTAGAATTGATAATGTCCCTGTAGGTAAAATAGTCCAACAAATAGAACGAGATGATTTATTAGTTTCAGCACCTGGCGTTTTATTTAGGAAAGATAAATCAAGTGTTGTTTGTGAAATTCTAGCAGATTGGTTTAGTAAACGTGTTGAATATAAAAATAAAATGAAAAAAGCTTTTAAAGCAGGTGATGCTGTTAAAGGTGAATTTTATAATAAACGTCAACATGCTTATAAAATTAAATTAAATGATGTTTATGGTGTATTTGCTCAAAATGGTTGGAGATATACTGATGGACATAAAATGATTAGTAAAGCAATTACACTTACTGGTCAACGATTAACTCAAGATTCAATTAAATTTGTTAATAATTGGTTAAATGAACAATTAGGCACAGATAAAGATTATATTGTAACATCAGATACAGATTCATTATTTGCTCAAGTAAAAGACTTAATTTTACATAGAAATCCTAATTTGATTGATGCTGATAGAGAGGTTATTGTAGAAGAAACACTTAAAGTAGCCCAAGAAATTCAAGAGTTAGCAAATAAGAATTTACATAAAATGGCTCAAGAATTATTCAACATTAAATACCCAGATGAAGAACATTATTTTGAGTTAAAACAAGAGGTTGTACTTGAAAGGGGTTACTTTTCAGGTAAACGTAGATACGCTCAATTTATTGTAAATAAAGAAGGCGTACCAACAGAAGAATTAGATATGAAAGGACTTGATCTAATGAAATCAAATTTTCCTCCTTTATTTAAGAAGTTTGGTGAGCATATTCTTACTGAAATTATGTTTGGTAAGGCAAAACCTGAAATTGATAAACAAGTACTTGATTTTAGAGAATCACTTAGAACTGTTGAATGGAAACAAATCCTTAAACCAACAGGACTAAAACGAATGAGAGAATATGCTGGTAAAAAACCGGGAGCTGGTGAGATATTTACTCAATTAGAGAAAAAATGTCCAATTAATACAAAAGCAGCACTTCGTTACAATGATATTCTTAAGTTTAAAGGATTAGATAACAAATATCCCATTTTTCAGGTTGGAGATAAAATGTATATTGCGTATCTTAAGGAAAACCCATACAGAATAGATGTAATTGGTTTTAATGGGTATAACGACCCCCCTGAGATTCTAGAATTTATTGAAAAATATATTGATAGAGATGGATTATTTGAATCAGTTATTAAAAATAAACTCGAAAACGTATATCAAGACATTGGTTGGGGTATGCCTGTATTTAATAGAAAAGTAAATAAGTTTTTTAAATTCACATGATAGATAAATTAGATTTAGTTTCAATTATTTCCAAATACCATTTAGGTGGTATGGTTAAAGCTGTAAGATGGAATGTTAAAAATAATCATTTAGGAATTGGTTTTAATTCTCCATCAATGGAAATGATCGGTAATTTAGAATATAAAGATTTTCCTTTAGAAGATGCTACTATTGCTATTAGTGATACTACTCAACTAAGTAAATTAGTAGGAATTACAAATGGATATCTTAATTTAGAATTTGTTAAACAAAATAAACTCCCAATACAGTTAATAATTGCTGACAATCAATATACACTAAATTATGCTTTAGCTGATCTTATGTTATTTGCTGAAGCTGGACAATTAGAACAAGAACCGGAATACGACGTTATAGCTGAATTAGATAATGAAAGCATAACAGCCATTGTAAAAGCAAAACAAGCATTAGTAGACACAAATACAGTGGTACTAAGGTCATCACCTAATGATGATGGTGAGGATAGATTAGAAATGTGCTTCGCAGGTAATATTGCTTTCTCAAATAAAGTATCATTTTACTTAAATGAAGTAGAAATGAAAAATCAAGATTTAAATGAGAATTATGACTCGAACATGATTAAAGAAATCATGTATGCTAATAAGGATATGCCCCAAGGTAGAATGAGTGTATCAGCTGAAGGGTTGATGAAGTTAGAATTTGAAGACGAAAAAATAAAAAGTACCTACTATACAGTAGCCAAAGAAAAGTAATGTGTAAGTTAGATTTACATGGTGTAAGACACGCAGATGTAGTCGATAAGTTAAACAAATATTTCTTCTGGGAAAAACCAGGATGGAAACAATATACTATTATTACAGGTAATTCTAATGAAATGAAAAAAATAGTTACTAAATGGCTTCAACAACATGAGTACAAATACTATATTCCCTCTCACAATTTAGGAGAAATACAAGTAAGTGAATGAAAAAACCAGATAATTTTGCCGAAAACAAAGCATTACTTCCTTATGGGGATAGTGTAGCAGCACCTGCTATTGTTCCTGAAAATATAGATGATTGGAAACTTAGAGGGGTAAATAAAGTAAATAAACAGTTTAAAACAAAATTTGATGAATTAAAAGATGAGTTTAAACAATTACTAGAAGAATATCAATGGAATGAATTAGTATATCAATCCAAATTTGGATATGAACCAGTAATAGGAGAAACTTATCATTTATATGTTGGTAAAGATGGTAACCCTTTTTTATCTTTAATAGCACCAAATGAGTGGAATAAAGAACATCTTGGTTCTTTTAAACTAAATAGTGAACAAAAATGGATAAAAGTTTAATTTTAATATATGTATAGCAAAACGACCCAAGGGCGCAAGTTTTTATGTTTAACCCGCTGATCTTCGGACAGCACAAATTTTATTAATGATATGAGTACATTATTTAACGAGACGTACGTCTCACCATTCGATTTATTGTTTAGAGACTTTTTTAAGTCTGAACTAGATTTCCAACCGGCTACACAAGCCAAAATTTCACACCCCGTAGATATTTTTGAAACAGACAAAGGACTTCATTTCGAAGTTGCTTGTACTGGTTTATCTAAAGAAGATGTTGAATTAAACATCGAAGGGGATATTCTAAAAATTTCATACAATAAACTAGAAGGTGAACTTAAAGAAGCAAAAGAGTTACAAGATCGTAACTA
>Ga0255769_10003523_pt1 | contig 15879 bp, 15 predicted proteins | sample 041ome_9_FD_179637 | JGI IMG/M metagenome (GOLD analysis project Ga0255769, IMG submission 179637) | Coastal salt marsh microbial communities from the Groves Creek Marsh, Skidaway Island, Georgia - 041413US metaG (version 2) | ecosystem: Environmental > Aquatic > Marine > Intertidal zone > Salt... | reverse complement strand
GCTTCTAAGATAGCAGCTGGCCCTAATGGGAGGTGCACAGCCATCTGATCACCATCGAAATCCGCGTTAAATGCCGTACACGCTAAAGGATGCAATTGGATTGCTTTACCCTCAATGAGTTTAGGCTGGAACGCTTGAATACCCAAACGGTGAAGTGTTGGTGCACGGTTTAATAATACCGGGTGACCTTTCATCACATTCTCAAGAATATCCCAAACTACAGGATCACGACGATCTATGATTTTCTTACCCGACTTAACCGTTTTCACAATGCCTCTTTCAATCAACTTTCGTACGATGAAAGGTTTGTACAGCTCAGCAGCCATGTTTTTAGGAAGACCACATTCGTGTAGCTTCAATTCTGGACCTACTACGATTACTGAACGTGCAGAATAATCAACACGCTTACCCAATAGGTTCTGACGGAATCGACCTTGCTTACCTTTCAATGAATCCGAAAGTGATTTCAATGGACGATTGCTCTCTGTCTTAACAGCAGATGACTTACGAGTATTATCAAACAAACTATCTACAGACTCTTGAAGCATACGCTTCTCGTTTCTCAAGATTACCTCAGGCGCCTTGATTTCAAGTAGACGCTTAAGACGGTTGTTACGTATAATCACACGACGGTATAAGTCGTTCAAATCCGAGGTAGCAAAGCGACCACCATCTAGTGGTACCAAAGGACGCAATTCCGGTGGAATTACTGGAACAACGCTCATTACCATCCACTCTGGATTATTTTCTATACGAGAGTTTGCATCGCGCAAGCTTTCTACAACTTGTAGGCGCTTTAAAGCTTCTTGCTTACGTTGCTGAGAAGTTTCTGTATTTGCTTTATGACGCAATTGGTAAGACAACTCATCCAAATCTAGGGTACCCAATAATGCCTGTACGGCTTCGGCTCCCATCTTTGCAATGAATTTGTTAGGATCTGAATCTTCCAGGTACTGGTTTTCTATTGGCAAACGCTCCATAGCATCCAAGTACTCGTCTTCCGTTAAGAATTGCATGCGTTCTAGAGGATTCCCCTCGTTATCTACCGCATTACCTGCCTGAATTACTACATAACGCTCGTAGTAAATCACCATATCTAATTTCTTAGATGGCAAGCCCAATAAATAACCTATTTTGTTCGGTAACGAACGGAAGTACCAAATATGAACAACAGGTACCACCAAAGAGATGTGACCTACTCTATCACGACGTACTTTTTTCTCAGTAACCTCAACACCACATCTGTCACAAACAATTCCTTTGTAACGGATTCTTTTGTATTTACCACAGGCACATTCGTAATCCTTTACAGGACCAAAAATGCGCTCACAGAAAAGACCATCACGCTCCGGCTTGTGTGTACGGTAGTTGATTGTTTCTGGTTTTAAAACCTCTCCATGACTGTTTTCAAGGATGGTTTCTGGGGCAGTTAACGAGATTGTAATCTTGTTAAATGCGCTGTTTTGATTTTTATCGCTTTTTCTAAGAGCCATAATGCGATTGTATTAAAACCTGAGGCTAGAGCCTCAGGGAGTATTCATATTAGTCCAACGTTACTTTCAATCCTAGTCCTTTCAATTCATGCAGCAATACATTGAATGATTCAGGAATTCCTGGAGTCGGCATGCGCTCTCCTTTTACAATAGCCTCGTAAGTCTTCGCGCGTCCAATAACGTCATCAGACTTAACTGTGAGGATTTCTCGTAAAATATTGGCTGCACCAAAGGCTTCTAGAGCCCAAACCTCCATCTCTCCAAAACGCTGACCACCAAACTGAGCCTTACCGCCCAAAGGTTGTTGCGTAATCAATGAATACGGACCAATTGATCTAGCATGCATCTTGTCGTCTACCATGTGGCCAAGCTTCAACATGTAGATTATACCTACTGTTGCTCTTTGATCAAATGGTTCACCCGTACCGCCGTCGTACAATTGTGTATGACCGAATTCTGGAAGTCCAGCTTCGCTCACGTACGAAGTAATATCATCTAATGAAGCACCATCAAAAATTGGGGTGGCAAAGTTCTTATCCAGTTTTCTACCTGCCCAACCAAGCACTGTTTCATATATCTGACCAATGTTCATACGTGATGGTACACCAAGTGGATTCAAGACAATGTCAACAGGAGTACCGTCCTCTAAGAAAGGCATATCCTCATCACGAACAATACGAGCAACTATACCCTTGTTTCCGTGACGACCCGCCATCTTATCACCAACTTTCAGCTTGCGCTTTTTAGCAATATACACCTTGGCTAATTTGACAATACCTGCTGGAAGTTCATCACCAACAGTAATTGCAAATCGTTTCCGGCGATATGCTCCTTGGATGTCATTTACACGAATCTTGTAATTGTGTATGAGCGTGTCAATCTTATCATTACGAACATCGTCCGTAGTCCATTTACCTCCTACAATACGGCTGTAGTCCTCAATTGCGTTCAATGCTTTTAGCGTAAACTTCACACCTTTAGGTATAACGTCTTCGTTTAAGTCATTAATAACTCCTTGAGAGGTCTTGCCTTGGACAAGGTTGGATAACTTGGAGACAAAAACTGACTTCAATTCAGCTAATTCTGCCGCCATTTCCAAATCAAGCTGACCAATTTCCTCTTTATCTTCAGCGCGTTGACGCTTGTCTTTAACTAATCGAGTAAAGAGTTTCTTATCAATAACAACCCCGTTCAATGAAGGAGACGCCTTCAATGAAGCATCCTTCACATCACCTGCCTTGTCACCAAATATGGCGCGCAAGAGCTTTTCTTCAGGAGAAGGATCACTTTCACCTTTAGGGGTAATCTTACCTATTAGAATATCGCCAGGCTTAATTTCAGCTCCAACACGAATAATTCCGTTCTCGTCTAAATCCTTGGTAGCCTCTTCACTTACGTTCGGAATATCTGCTGTCAATTCCTCGGCACCCAATTTGGTATCGCGCACTTCAAGCGAATATTCATCAATATGAATAGAAGTAAAGATATCCTCACGAACAACTCTTTCAGAAATTACAATTGCATCCTCAAAGTTGTAGCCTTTCCAAGGCATGAAGGAAACAAGCATGTTACGTCCAAGAGCAAGTTCTCCTTTCTGCGTTGCGTAACCTTCACAAAGTACTTGACCAACATCTACTCTATCGCCTTTTTTAACAATAGGCTTTAGGTTAATTGTTGTTCCTTGATTTGTCTTTTGGAATTTTACCAAGTGGTAAGACTTCACATCTTCTTCAAAACTTACGGCACGCTCCTCTTCGTTGCGGTCGTAGCGAATCTGAATTTGCATGGAGTCTACATATTCCACAGTACCACTACCTTCCGAGTTAATCAAAACACGAGAATCGCTTGCTACTTGTCTTTCCAGGCCTGTTCCAACAATCGGCGCTTCAGGGCGAAGTAGAGGTACTGCCTGACGCATCATGTTAGAACCCATCAATGCACGGTTGGCATCATCGTGCTCCAAGAAAGGAATAAGCGATGCAGAAATAGAAGCAATTTGATTCGGCGCAACATCCATATAATCAATGGTGGCTGGCTCAACAACTGGGAAATCTCCTTCCTCGCGAACTTTTACCTTCTCATTGATGAATGTTCCGTCTGGGCTGATTGGAGCATTCGCCTGAGCAATTACTTTCGCTTCTTCCTCTTCTGCACTTAGGTAATTAGGTGCTTCATCAACGACCACCTTACCATCTCTTACGTGGCGATAAGGAGTCTCAATGAATCCCATTGAATTCACTTTGGCATAAACACAAAGCGAAGAAATCAAACCAATATTAGGACCTTCAGGTGTTTCAATTGGACATAAACGTCCATAGTGAGTGTAGTGAACATCACGTACCTCAAATCCTGCACGTTCTCTTGATAATCCACCCGGTCCCAAGGCTGAAAGACGACGTTTGTGTGTGATTTCAGACAATGGATTCGTTTGATCCATGAATTGACTCAGCTGATTCGTTCCAAAGAATGAATTTATAACTGATGACAGTGTTTTCGCATTAATCAAATCGATTGGGGTAAATACTTCGTTATCACGAACGTTCATACGCTCGCGAATAGTTCTAGCCATACGAGCAAGTCCTACACCAAATTGATTGGCCATCTGTTCGCCAACTGTACGAACACGGCGGTTACTTAGGTGATCAATATCATCAATTTCTGCTTTTGAGTTAATCAACTCAATCAAGCGCTTGATGATTTCAATAATATCGCCTTTTGTTAGAACCTGTGAATCCTCTTCCGAACCTTCGTATAACTTTTTGTTCAAGCGGTAACGACCAACCTCTCCCAATGAATAACGCTGCTCAGAGAAAAATAATTTATCAATAATACCTCGCGCTGTTTCCTCATCAGGCGGTTCAGCATTACGAAGTTGACGATAGATGTGTTCTACGGCCTCCTTCTCAGTATTGGTAGGATCTTTTTGTAGCGTATTGTGAATAATCGCAAAATCGGAAGATGCTATGTCCTCTTTGTGAAGAAGAATCGTGCTAACCTCTGCATCAATGATTTCTTCTGTATGCTCTTTATCTAATATTGTATCTCGATCAAGGATAACCTCATTTCTTTCTATAGAGACTACCTCTCCAGTATCCTCATCTACAAAATCCTCAATCCAAGTTTTCAAAACTCTAGCAGCCAGTTTACGCCCTATAGAACGCTTTAAAGCAGCCTTGCTCACTTTAACCTCTTCTGCTAAGTCAAATATTTCTAATATGTCTTTGTCTCTTTCGTAGCCAATCGAACGAAGAAGCGTAGTTACCGGTAACTTTTTCTTTCTATCAATGTAGGCATACATTACTTGATTGATATCCGTTGCGAATTCAATCCAAGATCCTTTGAACGGAATAATACGGGCTGAATAAAGTTTAGTTCCGTTCGCGTGGTACGATTGACCAAAGAAAACACCAGGTGAACGGTGTAATTGGCTCACGATAATACGCTCAGCACCATTAACTATAAAGGTACCCCGAGGAGACATGTAAGGAATTGTTCCTAGATATACGTCTTGAACAATCGTTTCAAAATCTTCATGTTCCGGGTCTGTACAATACAGTTTTAGGCGCGCTTTTAGCGGCACACAGAATGTCAAGCCACGCTCAATACATTCGCGCTCCGAATAACGTGGAGGATCTACGAAGTAGTCCAAAAATTCAAGAACAAAGTTGTTTCTTGAATCTGAAATTGGAAAATTTTCCGCAAATACGCGGTGAAGACCCTCTTCAGATCTTTCAGATGGCTTCGTCTCTATTTGGAAGAAGTCCATAAAACTCTTCAACTGAATATCTAAAAAGTCGGGAAAAGCCGTCTTAATAGCCGTTGAAGAAAAGTTGATTCGCTCCTGAGGAGCATTAATTTGGTTTACCATTTCAGCCCAAAATGTTAATTAAACACAAAAAGGTTTAGGTCTAAGGGGACCACCCCAAAGACCTAAACCGGATAACCTAGCAGGAGATCAATTACTTGATCTCAACTTCAGCACCAGCTTCTTCAAGCTGCGCTTTCAACGCTTCTGCTTCGTCTTTAGATACGCCCTCTTTCAATGCAGCAGGTGCGCTATCTACTTTTTCTTTAGCCTCTTTCAAGCCTAAACCAGTCATTTCTTTAACAAGCTTAACTACAGCAAGTTTAGAACCACCAGCAGCTTTCAAGACTACGTTGAACTCAGTTTGCTCGTCACCACCACCGGCGTCGCCACCAGCTGCAGGACCAGCAACTGCTACTGCAGCAGCAGCAGGCTCGATGCCATGTTCTTCTTTCAAGTAATCTGCTAATTCAGATACTTCTTTCACTGTCAAGTTTACTAGAGCATCGCCCAATTCTTTGATATCAGCCATTTTTAGTAAAATTTAAAAAGTTTAATTCTTAATTAATTATCAATAAAGGAATTACGCGTTGCGTCCTTCCAAAGTTTTTAGGATACCGGCAATATTGCCACCAGCACTCTGAAGTGCAGAAACAACGTTTTTCGCAGGACTCTGTAGTAATGCTATAACGTCTCCAATCAATTCTTCCTTAGACCTGATTGCTGTCAGCATTTCTAAATTATCATCCCCTACGTAAACGCTCTCTTCAATCCAAGCGCCTTTCAAAACTGGTTTATCGTTCTTTTTGCGGAACTCTTTAATGAGTTTCGCAGGAGCGTTTCCAGCCTCTGAAAGCATTATACTAGTATTCCCTTTCAATACATCGTAAAGACCGTCAAAGTCTTTCTCTGATGCATCCATAGCTTTTTTGAGCAACGTATTCTTTACGACCGTTAGCTTGATTCCTTTTCCAAAACTTGCTCTGCGCAAGCTAGAAGTTGTATCAGCATCCAAAGCCGCGATATCCGCCAAATAAATTGTCGGAGTATCATTCAAAACTGTTGTTAGCTCTTCAATTTGAGTAAGTTTATCTTCTCTTGTCATGTTACTTTTCTCTTAAGATTATGAAACTGACTTAGCATCTACAGATATTCCTGGAGACATTGTAGAAGACATATAGACACTCTTCATATAAGTACCTTTAGCCGAACTCGGCTTGAGCTTATTGAGTGTTCTAATTAGTTCTTCCGCATTCTCTTGGATTTTAGCTGCATCAAATGATACCTTACCCACAGCTGCGTGTACAATTCCGTATCGATCAACCTTAAAGTCAATCTTTCCGGCTTTCACTTCACCCACAGCTTTTGCTACGTCCATAGTAACGGTACCGGATTTTGGATTTGGCATAAGGCCACGAGGACCTAATACACGACCCAAAGGACCAATTTTACCCATTACTGAAGGCATTGTAACGATCACATCAATGTCCGTCCAACCGCCTTTTATTTTCTCGATGAATTCATCAAGGCCTGCGTAATCAGCACCTGCTGCTTTTGCTTCTTCCACCTTGTCTGGTGTAACTAAAGCCAAAACACGTACGCTCTTACCAGTTCCGTGTGGAAGACTCACTACTCCGCGAACCATTTGGTTTGCTTTTCGAGGATCAACACCTAAACGGACTGCCAAGTTAACAGATGCATCAAACTTAGTGCAGTTTACCTCCTTTACCAAGGTCGCTGCTTCGCCAATTGAGTATACTTTACCCTTTTCAAGTTTAGCGAGCGCGTTTTTCATGTTTTTAGTCAATTTTGCCATTGATTCAAACTTTAAATTAAAACGGCTTCTCGCCCATAACAGTTATACCCATACTTCTTGCAGTACCAGCAATCATAGACATTGCTGATTCAACAGTAAAACAGTTTAAATCAACCATTTTATCTTCTGCAATCTTGCGAACAGCATCCCAAGTAACTTTAGCAACTTTACTACGGTTAGGCTCCGATGACCCCTTCTTAATCTTTGCAGCTTCCAATAATTGAACTGCAGCGGGTGGTGTCTTAACAATGAAGTCGAAGCTCTTATCTGTATATACAGAAATCACTACCGGCAACACTTGACCCATTTTATCCTGTGAACGAGCGTTAAACTGTTTACAGAATTCCATGATATTGACACCCGCAGCACCCAATGCTGGACCTACAGGAGGAGAAGGGTTAGCTTGGCCACCACGGACCTGAAGCTTTACTACTTTACTAACCTCTTTTGCCATTTCTTGTTATTACTATTTAGCGTTGTTGTTGTGGCCGTTTCTCTAGTTGGAAGCATGAAAAACGAACCTATATATAGTCTCACATCTATATCAATTATAACTTCTCCACTTCCGTGAAGCTTAACTCAACAGGAGTCTTACGACCAAAGATTTTAACAGTAACCTCCAGTTTTTGTTTCTCCTCGTTGATTTTCTCAATGGTCGCATCAAAAGTGCTGAATGGACCATTGATCACTTTTACTGTCTCACCCACTGTAAATGGAATCAACAGCATTGCAGCATTTTCAGCTTCTCTATCTACCTCACCGAGTAGACGACTTACTTCCGATGCACGCATTGGTGAAGGATCTCCACCTTTTACATTTGATAAGAATCCTACCACGTTGGGAAGATTCTTAATCATGTGACTCACCTCACCCGTCAACGTTGTTTCAACGTACATGTAACCAGGAGTCTTGGTCTTCTCTTTGATGACCTTCTTACCGTTGCGAACTTGTACAACCTTCTCCATCGGTATTACAATCTGACCAACGAGATCACTCATGCCTGCATGCGCCATCTCCTTTTCGATGTAAGTCTTGGTTTTGTGTTCTTGACCGCTAATCGTGCGGAGAACGTACCATTTCATTCCAGTATCTGACATGATTATCCGAAAATTGAATACACAAACTCAAGCACTGTTGAGATTGCTTTGTCCATAGCAAATACTACGAGTGAAAAGATGATAGTGCCAATAAGAACCAGAACTGTGCTTTTTTGCAGTTCAGTTAATGAAGGCCAAGTTGCTTTAACTGCAAACTCGTTCCAAGAATCTTGTAGTGATGTAATTATTTTGCTCATCTTTTTATCTCTTTGCACGGGCACAAGGATTCGAACCCTGATCAACGGTTTTGGAGACCGCTATTCTACCATTGAACTATGCCCGTATGTAGGCAGAAAGGCACCTCCTAAAAAGGAGGCACCTTAACTACCTTGTGGTTATTCAGTCGAGTGTATTACTCGATGATCTCAGTTACCTGACCAGCACCTACTGTGCGACCACCTTCACGGATTGCAAAACGCAAACCAGTGTTAACAGCAACGTTTGCGATCAGCTCAACAGTGATGCTCAAGTTATCACCTGGCATTACCATTTCAACACCGTCTGGAAGGTGAATTTCACCAGTTACGTCAGTTGTACGTAGGTAGAACTGTGGACGGTATTTGTTGTGGAATGGAGTGTGACGACCACCTTCCTCTTTCTTCAAAACATAAACCTCTGCTTTGAACTTCTTGTGAGGAGTGATTGAACCTGGCTTACAGATTACCATACCACGACGGATATCAGACTTGTCGATACCACGTAGAAGGATACCTACGTTATCACCAGCTTCACCCGTGTCCAAAATCTTACGGAACATTTCAACACCAGTAATAGTTGAAGTCAATTTTTCGTCACCGAAACCGATGATTTCTACTGCTTCACCTGTGTTTGCAACACCAGTCTCGATACGACCAGTTGCTACAGTACCACGACCAGTAATTGAGAATACATCCTCGATTGGCATTAGGAATGGCTTATCGCGATCACGCTCTGGCTCTTCGATCCAAGCATCAACTGCGTCCATCAATTCCATGATAGTATCAACCCACTTCTGCTCTCCGTTCAAACCACCTAGGGCTGAACCTTGGATAACTGGAGTGTTATCACCATCGTACTCGTAGAATGAAAGTAGATCACGAACTTCCATGTCTACCAATTCCATCAATTCTTCGTCATCAACCATGTCCGCTTTGTTCAAGAACACAACGATGCGTGGAATACCAACCTGACGGCCTAGAAGGATGTGCTCACGAGTTTGTGGCATTGGACCATCCGTAGCAGCTACTACGAGGATAGCACCGTCCATCTGAGCAGCACCAGTTACCATGTTCTTCACGTAATCCGCGTGACCTGGACAGTCAACGTGTGCGTAGTGACGGTTAGCCGTCTCGTACTCAACGTGTGAAGTGTTGATAGTGATACCACGCTCTTTTTCTTCTGGAGCGTTGTCGATTGAATCGAAATCTCTTTTTTCAGACAAACCAGCATTCGCCAAACAAGTTGTGATTGCTGCTGTCAATGTAGTTTTTCCGTGGTCAACGTGACCAATTGTACCAATGTTCAAGTGAGGCTTGGTACGTACAAAATTCTCTTTTGCCATGACTAGCGATTATTAAATATATAAACAGTGTAAAGATTCTAATTTATTAGAGCCAATGACGGGAATTGAACCCGTGACCTCTTCCTTACCAAGGAAACGCTCTACCCCTGAGCTACATCGGCCTGGACCTTTGAGCGGAAGACGGGATTCGAACCCGCGACCCTCAGCTTGGAAGGCTGATGCTCTACCAACTGAGCTACTTCCGCGGTTGTGGGGGGAGCAGGATTCGAACCTGCGAAGGTTTCCCAACGGATTTACAGTCCGTCCTCGTTGGCCGCTTGAGTATCCCCCCGGATTATCTGATTCTCACTTAAAATCAAATATCAAACTTGAGCCGATAGTCAGATTCGAACTGACGACCCCGAGATTACAAATCACGTGCTCTGGCCAACTGAGCTATATCGGCTTGAATGTCAAAGATCTTCCGTCTCTACAAACGGACTGCAAATGTAGTAAAGAGATTCAAACGAGCAATACTTCTAAAAAAAAAAGTAGGGACTTTCTGACCCTACTTTAATTGATTATTTTCAAACTATTGAAAATGAACGTGTTTACTTCGCTTTTTCCTTGTGTTTTTTTAACTGTCTGATCAATACTGCTACTACTAAATCCGCGGCTTCCTCAAAAGATTTTCTCTCTTTGGTTACAATAATCTCATTTCCTGGAATCGACATACGCATTTCTACAATCTTATTTTCCCTAAGATGATTGTTATCCACCTTTAGAAAAACATCAGTGTTTATTGTTTTGTCAAAAAACAATTTTGTCTTTTCTAGACGTTCTTCAATAAATCTCAAAAGCTTTGAATCTGCTTTGAAATTAACAGACTGAATGTTCACTGTCATAGTACTGTCATTTAAGAGCCTTTTGGGTGAGCTCGGTTATACGCTTGAACAAGTTCCTCAAAAGTGCTTGTAGTATACACTTGGGTCGAGCTAAGGCTTTCATGTCCCATCAGCTCCTTTACAACGTTTATATCAACACCTGCATTTAGAAGATGAGTGGCATATGAATGCCTAATCGCATGAGGGTATTTGTCCACCACACTCGTGGTTCCTTGAAGATAGTGAACAACTCGTTTATAAACAATACTTGGATAAAGCTTTCCGCCATTTTTCGTGGTTAAAATTTCGTCTACACGTGTTTCGATTGTTGATCTCTCCTTCATGTATCGGTCATGATAAGCCTTCAAACTTATCGGAACAGGTATTTGCCTAGTTTTATTTCTCTTTCCTCGAACCCTTACCACAGATCGGTCCCAATCAAAATCTTCCACCCTCAGACCAATGAGTTCGGCACGTCTTAATCCAAGTCCATAGAGTAAGAGAAGCATAAATTGATCTCTGACGCCTTCAAAATCCTTTTCGAATAATTCGTCTTTTGTCAATTGAAGCAGGTCCGACTCAGGAATACTCATCACAATCCGTTTTTGCTCTTTCAAGCTGCGTATGCCTGCTAATGGTTCGTTATGCGGTCTACCGGTTTTTTGACACCATTTGTAAAAACTGCGCAATACACTTAGTGAACGGTTAATAGACCTATTACTTACTCCATTTTTTGCTCTCCACACTATGAATCGTTTTGCATGCTCTCTAGAAGCATTTTCAATAGTCGTTTCAAATTCAGATAAAAGAAAAGCGCCCCATCGTTCTAACTCTTTGGAATACGCTACCATAGTTTTATCACTATACCTCCGCTCAACGCTTAGATATTCGATAAAGGGCACTATTGATTTTTCCAAATTCATATGAGTTACAACATAATAAAAAAAGCCCAACGCTATGCGTTGGGCTTTTCTGTATAATAGAAACAGATTACTATTCTTCCTCTGCTTGACGCAAAGACTGAATGTAAGCCGCTTTCATATTCATGCGACGTTTTGCTTCAGTCGGCTTTGTGTGATAACGATCAGCACGAAGCTTGCGCACTACACCCGTAGAGCTGTGCTTTCTCTTGTAGCGCTTGAGTGCGCGTTCGATTGATTCTCCATCTTTAACATTAATTACGAGCATAGTAACACCTCCTTTTTGAATGATTAGGCCGCGAAATTACGTTCTTTTTTAATTGTTTGAAATATAAAGCTGTAAAAATGTTGTATCAGCTTCGGAAAATTCATTCCATGAAGCCATTTCAAGCCAAGTAGGGATACCAAAGCTCTCCCTGTAAAAGCACAATCGTTTGACCTGTTCGTAGTTTAAATCTGGAAAAGCCAACAATTCTTGGAAAGTTGAGGACACCAAAGAGAGTTTAGGAGCAGGGATAGAATCGATTCTTAATAAACTATCCCATTCCTCTCTCCATACTTTTCCAAAGTAGGTGGTTTTCCTCAGATGTGACGTATCTGCGATAAAACCATATCTGCTGCGATACGCTTTTAAAACCTTTACCATACCACTTCCAATACCAGGTATATTGTCTAAGGCTATAGAATCTGCCTGGTTTAAATCCACTGAAGAATAAGCCTCTGATTTCCTTGGATACATTTTCTGCTTCAATGAATTCGTGTGGAAAGGATGAAGTTTTTGCCCTACCTGAAAATTCGGCTGAAAACTATAACTACCTAAACTAAAGAAAAGACTATCCTTAATCAGATAAGGGTCCGTACAAAGTTCATTGAAGTCTTTAAAAGGCCAATTCCTTTTTCTTCGAAACCATAGACTGCGTTTTGAAGCCGCGCTAATTGGCAACGAAAGTATCTGAACAGAATCTAGTTTATTAATGGAAAGATTGGAATGATTATTCCACCACAGTTCTAAAAATGAGTGATGCTCATTTCTACGTTCCTCTTCAGGAAATAAGAATAGCGCCGCGCTTAAAATTGCAATACATAAAAGCAATGCCGTCAATTCCAGTTGCTGTTTCAATTTCAAAAGTTTCCAATCAAATTAATTCAATTGGACAAACAGTTCAGCAATTGTTCAGAACAAAAAGTTTCAATCAAGTTATACTGGGTCGTTATCTGAATACGAGTCCGGTTCTGATTTATCTGGCGTTTTCAAAACTTTTCTAAAGAAATAAATCGTCGCAGCGATAACTGTACCCTGCGTAAGAATAATCATGATTAATGCGGAGGTTGTCATTATGCTGTTTTTTTACGTTTGTTAGAAGCCACCTTCACCATTGCAACTAGACCAAAGAAACATGCAAGTAGAAAGAATCGACTCATGTCAATGTAGAACATATTGGTGAGTATACCGTCCTGGACCCAATGTACACCGGTATTGATATGGAATACCTGATTAATTATACTGTCATTAGCCCAAGGCCAACCGTTTCCATTGACCCATGAACTAAAGGCCGAAGACCAATCACTTAGTTCACCGTTCAATGGCTTGAATAAAGAGGTGAGGAAAATAATACCAATAAATAATGGAGTAATGTATTTAATAATTGGACGATAAAATCTTGGAACCCTCATATCTGCGCCATCCGTGATTTCCTTCCAGCCCTTGTCCATACCGAAAACCCATGCGAAGAGGATAACCTCAGCTAAAGCGAATATCACCAGACTTACTGTCCCTGTCCAATAATCATATTCATCAAACACACCTTTTTCAAAAAAGAAAATGGTCGGAAGCCCCATTGCTAAAATCGCAAAACCAAGAATCAAGGCACTTTTGTTTTTGGACCAATTGAATTCGTCTTGTACAAAGCCCATCCAAGGGGTACCCATTGCTAAAGAAGAGGTAATTCCAGCAAAAAATAACAAACCAAACCAAGCCACCCCAGCTATTACAGAAAGGACACTGCCCCATTGATCAAAGAGAAAAGGCATGGTCTTGAAGGCCATCATGAAACCAGCATTTTCAACTACCCAATCCAAACCCAGGTAGCCAACCGCGATTGGAATAACCACTGCTGAGCCTAATACTATTTCAACAAAACCATTCATCCAACCTGCAGACATCGCATTGAGGGCTATATCATCTTTTTGTTTTAAATAGGAACTGTAACAATGTATTGTTCCCATTCCGACACTAAGGGTGAAGAATATCTGACCGGCAGCTGCCAACCATATTTTTGGATTTGCAAGCGTGCTAAAATCAGGCTGCCAGAGGTAGTTCAAACCAATGTATGTTGAACAATCTGCGCAGCGGCCCGTAGACCCTGTAGTCCAGGACATAATGGCTAAAAATGCCCCAAAACCTATTAATAGAGGCATCGCAATTTTCGCTACTTTCTCTATTCCTGCACTGAGACCACGTGAAAGAATGTAAACGTTTATGGATAGCGTAATCAAAAAGGCCAATAATGCCCAAACCGGAAAGTTTATTCCAGAACCCAAATCAACATAGTTGTTGAAAAACGAGTCCAAGCCATCCAAATCCATACCCAAGAAATCACCTTTAAGCGATTTAAGAGTATAGGTCAAGGTCCAACTCTCTATGTATGTGTAATACGCCATTACCCCCATATTGGTAAAGATTCCAAATACTCCGAAATACTTCCAGAATCTTTTTTTGGTCATATTGTCCAAAATAAACGGTGTGCTATGGTCGCCGTAGCGTCCACCAAATCTACCCATTGCCCATTCAACCCATAGCAGTGGAATACCCATCAAAAGAAAGGACACCAAGTAAGGAATAATAAATGTTCCACCGCCATTTTGTACGGCTTGCACTGGAAAACGCAAGAAATTTCCTAGTCCTACGGCATTACCTGCCATAGCGAGTATCAGGCCTACGCGCGATCCCCAAGATTCAGTAGTGTTTGACATGTAACCAAGTGGTTAAATTAGAATACGCTCGAAAATAACGGATTGATGACCAAAGAGCAAATTCAAAACTATAATCCTGCTTGTTGGGCAATAATCTCCAAAGCCTCTTTAAAACTATGAGGACGATAACCTAAATTTTCTACTGCTTTTGAAATATTAAAACCGGTCCTAGGCGGCCGTACCGCAGGTTGATTTAATGTTGAACTATCTACCCGGGTCACCGTGGCCATAGAAAGGCCAAAGTGCTCTGCAACGGATTCTACCAGTTCATAGATTGACATGAAGTCTGGGCCGGAAATATTAAATATTCCTTGTGCCCTTTGAGTCGCTGCCAAGAGTGCACCTTGAGCAAGATCTTCGGCAAGTGTGGGAGTCCGGAATTGGTCATCTACTACTCGAATCGGTTGCGCTTTTTCTAGTGCTCCTTTAGCCCATAAAACAATATTACTGCGACTCAAATCCTCTGCTATACCAATTACCAGAACTGTTCTGAGTATACTCCAACTATCTACTGTTTGCACTATATGCTCTGCTTGTAGCTTAGTTTCCCCATAATAACTTACCGGGTTAGGTATACCCTCCTCATTGTATGGTCCATCTTGCCCATCAAAAATGAAGTCTGTTGAAATGTGTACTACATGTACGCCCAATTCTTTTGCCGCATCTACGATATTTTGAGTTCCGACCACATTTAAATTGTACGCTAATTCCTTGTGCTGTTCACATTCATCCACATGGGTCATTGCTGCTCCATGAATAATCACATCCGGACGGAATTCTGAAAGAACATTTTCAATCCCCTGCCTATCTGTAATGTCCATGGAGACATAGGATGCAGTCCCAAGGTTTTTAGTGCGATTTTCCCCTCTGGCAGTTGCAAGAAAAGCATGATTTGAATATTGAGGAGTTGCTGCAGAAATCTTCTGTCCTAAAAGTCCGTTTGCACCAGTATATAGAATCTTCATAGGTTTTTTACTTAAGGACTAAATTATCTTGTCTTTTCCGTAAACCAATTGCGGAAATCCTCTATTTGGGCATCATTACCTAATACGTATAATTTTGAATGTGGTGCAACTTTGAAATCTGGTGCTGGATTAACCGTTAGTTCTCCTTTTTCGCAAACATAACCGATTACAGTGCACCCCGTTTGCTGTCTTATCTCTAAATCTTTGATATTACAAGCACTAAATACCTCTGGCAATTCATCAATTATAATCTCTTCAATATTGGTAGCAGAAGACCCTCCTACACTCAGCTGATCCAAGAAATTCATTACCCCGGGATTCATTAGGTTATGCGCAAGATGTGCCCCACCAACTAAGTTTGGGCTTACTGTGTAGGAAGCGCCTGCCGCTAAAAGTTTGCGTTCGGTACTTTCCGTGTTTGCCCGTGCACCAATGGTTAATTTGGG
>Ga0255769_10003510_pt1 | contig 15907 bp, 29 predicted proteins | sample 041ome_9_FD_179637 | JGI IMG/M metagenome (GOLD analysis project Ga0255769, IMG submission 179637) | Coastal salt marsh microbial communities from the Groves Creek Marsh, Skidaway Island, Georgia - 041413US metaG (version 2) | ecosystem: Environmental > Aquatic > Marine > Intertidal zone > Salt... | reverse complement strand
TTTAATGATTGGAGGAGTCCAAGACTATTTCGCAATTCAAGTTCAATTAGATCTTTAAAATTATTCATTAAGCTAGGATTTTAATAATTCTAGATTGATTAACTCCAATGATTTCAAAATCAAGAGAATCACCTTCAAATTCTTTATAAATTTTAGCTTCTGCTTCAGTAGCAGACATAGCATCAATTAAAAATTGCTCTGTGTGTTTTTTAATTTTACCGCGTTCATCTTCTTGTTTAACGCTTACTTTACCAATCCAATAAGTCATAACTAATATATTAAATGTTGTGTCCTCCGTTATTAATCTTCAGACTATCAAAAAATTCTTTACGTGCGTTGTTTGTATCATCTCTAAACGCTCCAGATGCTTTCGTTGTAACCATAGCAGCACCTTGATGTTTAACACCACGACAAGATACACAATTGTGAGTTCCTACAATAGTAACAATAACACCTAAATTACCTTCAGTAATTTTATTTACAGCATTGTGGATTGCTGAGGTAAGTTGTTCTTGAATAGCACCTCTACGGCCAAATAATTCTACAATTCGGTTTAATTTAGACAAACCAATTACCTGACCTTCTTCACCAGCAATATAACCAATGTGAACAACTCCTCCAATAGTTTGGTGGTGGTGAGAACACATTGAGGTAAGTGGAATATTTCTTTCAATAATAACTCCATCATAACCATCTGAAGGGAATGAAGTGATAGGGGACATTGCGTTGTAACGACCAGCCCACAAATCATTTACATATGCTTTAGCTACTCGACGAGGTGTTTCCATTGAATTTGGATCATTTCGCCAATCACATTTTAGAGCATCGAGGAATTTACCATATGCTTCCTCAGCTTCATCAATCATTGATAGTTTTTCCTTCTCGGTGAATGGGAAACCAGGTGCTACACCATTAGCAAAACCTGTTTGTACCACTTCTAATTCTTCGTGGATTTTTCTACGTTTGTTTTCCATATAACTTATTTTGTGTAAATATAATAACTAATTTGAGATAATCCAAATTATAGAGCATAAATTTCGGGATAATTTCTGCAATGTCCTTTGTCATTATCCATTCCATAACCAACTACCCATTCATTCTTAATTGTAAAAGCATGATATGAAGGATGTTCTGGGATAGGGGATGTTTCTCTGGTGATTAAAGTTGCTATTGAGATTGAAGCTGGGTGTTTGACTTCTAAATATTCAATAACTGCATTCATTGTGTTGCCTGAATCGTAAATATCGTCAACAATATAAACGTGTTTACCTTTAATTGGGGTTTCTAAATCCTTTGTAATTTGAATATCACCTTGCTTATTTTTAGCAATATACGATTTAACGCGCATAAAATCACACTCCACGTCAATGGGCATCGCTCGCACTAAATCGCTGTAAAACGCAAAACAACCGTTAAGTAAGCCAACCATTACGATGGGTGTTTTATCACCTCTGTGTTCATCTGCGATTTTTTTACCTAGAATTTTTGTTTGGATATCAATATCCTTTTTATTAAATAGAACTTCCATTTTTATCTCTTTTTGCTTTGCAATTTTTACATAAATAAATTATGTGAGGGATCCCGAAAGTTCCCTTTACATAATGCTTTAAAATAGTTTTGTCAGGAATGCTGTTTAGGCAATCCTGACAAACTGTAGTGAAATTATCTTTCTTCTTTTTGGCCATTATTTAGTTCTCATCTCGTAATTGAATAATTCAAAATCTTTTTTGTAAAAGTCGTTTATGATTTGATACATTTCTGGGGTATAAATTTTAGTCCAATCTCGTTCGGCGTATTCCATATTATTATGGATTTGTAAAGTAGGTTTAAGTTTAAATTGGGCTGTTTTGTTATATTCAGTAACAAATCTTTTCCAATCTTCATCTAAAGTTTCAAAACGAAGGATATAATCTACCAAAATATGTCCTTTAATAGAAATAAACCTATGTTGGGGGAAGGTTAATTCATGTTGAGTTAATTCTTCATTTTGGGATTCATAAATAGCTGTTCGAGATTCTAAAGCATATACAAATTCTTCAAAACTATGAATCCCAAATCGCTCTTCAATATATTCAATAGTTCTTAAATAATTCCAACAAGAATAAGCTCTATCATAGGGGTTTCTTACAATAGCAAAGCTAGTGTAAGTATCTAACAACTCTTCATCGTGTTCTCGGTAGTCTTGTATGTAGGTTGCGTGGTGATGACCACTATCTGTTTTATTAGATAAATGGGCAAATGGTGCGTGTGAGGCATTCTTAGGAATACCTGTAAAGATAATTTTGTGTTTGTGAAAAATCATTAGTTAAACTCCTCTTTTAGTATCAAAAGCAATAATATGATCACGTCCTGTCATATTGTAGCCCTTTTCAGCACACATTTCGAATACTAAAGGATACATCTTGACTAATTCCTCTCTATTATCCCCAGCAGGCATTACAAATGTTTTGTCTTTAGGAATATCGAGCTCTTGTCTGTAAGCTTCGATTTCAGCGAGGCCTTCATCAGTCCCATCCCAGACAGGCTTATAATGATAGTCAGCATGATAATCAAGAGTCTTTCTAATGGCTTCAGTATTAAGGCGAAGACGATTGTGCGTTTGAACCATCTTTTCATCTGTAACTGATCCATTGGGAGTAATGGCACCAACAACAGGGACACTATTGCTAAACTTAGGTGACAAAGAAATGAGACCAATCGGATAATCTGTTTCGAGGAAATGACTCCCTTCAGTCTCAATAGTAATAAGAATACCTCTTTCATGAGCGAAATGTGTTAGTTCGTTTACTAATGCTGGGTGCATTGTGGGTGAACCACCTGTTAACATCATTTCTTTGATGTGAGGATTCTCATCATAGATTTTAATAATGTCATTAAACGTAAATGTCCCTTTTTCAGGATGGACTGAAGTATACCAAGAATCACACCAACCACCTTCACCAAAATAACATCTATGAGTACAGCCAGTAGTACGAACAGCAATAGTAGGGCGCCCAAATCTAGATCCTTCAGATTGGACACATCTATAAACTTCAAGAACAGGAAGTACTTTATCATAATCTGTAATTCGGCCTAAAGGGGCCGTTTTATTCCACAATTTGGGATTAATAGGTTGAGACATAATACGCGGCATTTTTATTGTGTTCAGCAAATTTAACCTTAGTAACTTTAACTCTACCCTCGGTTTCTTCATGAACAAATTTATCAATTTTTTGAAAAATGTATTCTGCAAATTTTTCAGCTCCAGTTGCTGGGATAATTCTAAGTTGGATAATTCCTTGATTATCTAGATCTTGGAAAATTTCTAAAGCTGGGTCGTCCTCAGCACAAATTAGAGTGTGATCAAACATATAGTCCATCCATTCTTTAGGAGACATACCATCAATTTGAGTTTTAGCACGTTTCATACCACCAAAATCCCAAACCCAATTTCTATGGTCTAATTCACCTTCAAAATACACTTTAAAACTTACACCATAACCATGTAAATAACTACAATGTGTATCTTTTGCTCTCCATTGACGGAATACAGTTGAGAATCCGTCAAATACTTTACTTGATTGATGCTTACCCATTGAAATTATTATAATTTTCCATTAAAAAAGCTTTCTGTTGAACTCCAACATGGCGAGTAAATTCTTTACCAGTTCCGTCAACTAAAATTACAGTTGGAACATTACGAACACCATATTTTATAGCTAAGTCTTGATTTTCATCTACGTTAACTTTTTCAACTGTAATTTCTTTTGAAAGTTGTTCCATAATGGGTCCAAACATTCTACAAGGCCCACACCAAGGAGCACTAAAATATAAATATCTCATATTATTTATTTTTAAACTAATTCTTCAATTATTCCTATTACTTCACTAAATATAAGAACTCCTACTGCAATTGGCAAGTTTACAATCAAGAGTCCGTATCCTAAGATACGGATTCCCGATTTAGCAAATGAGACAATTTGATGTTTTTTAGCATCAGGATATTCTATTTTAGTAGTATATTTAATCTCTTTTTTGTTTATCTTAGAGTAAAGATCAGGGTTTATAATGCTTTTATCTCGTCTAAATTGACCAAATTTAGCATCCATAATTTCTCTATCACTCATGAGCCGCTAATACTTTAGATACTTCTGTTACTACATGCTCCCATGTTACCGGACCAGTTTCATCAGCATAACGAGCTGGGTCGGGGCGTCCTAATTTAATGAAGGCTTCAACGCGTTCTACTGAAGAGGCTGATTTGTAATCAGCATAATAATCATATACAGGTTGGCCTGGGGATTTTGGGTTGTATGAACCTGTCCACATTCTACCTACTTCAATGGAAATGGGTTTGTAAGATGTGTTAGTGCGGCGATATACTTCATCAAAATTTAATCCTAATTTTTCACATAATACTTCTCCATCTTGTAAGATAGTAAATTTATCTCCTTCAAGATAAGGTGTCCAATAACTTACATTTTCGGCACCCCAGTTACCTACTCTAAAAGCGTAATCATCTGCATCTCGAAACTCTTGACGACAATCAGGGTAAATTGCATGATCACCTGCATGGATGCCCATTGCTATATCACACATTTCACCTGTCTTATCAGCAATTGAAAGTGCAACTGCTTGAGTAATAGAAGCAAAAATCTTGTTTCGGTTAGGAACAACTGTTGCTTTCATATTATCCTCAGCATAGTGTCCTTCTGGGACTTCAGCTCCACCTTCTACTAAAGCTGAGTTTAGTAAGTCTACTAAGCCATTTAGCTTGATAACTCTATAAGTTACTTGGTAACCTTGAATTGAAAGATACTTGATTAATTGTTGGGCACGTTCAAGTTCTGCTCTATGTTTTTGACCATAGTCAAATGATAAAGCTGTTACAGTTTCATACTCATTTAGTGCTTTAAGCAACAACGTTGAGCTATCCATACCACCTGAAAGTGATACTACTACGTGTTTTCCTTGATTAAGATTCATTTCTAATTGCATTTATATAAGCCAGGTATTTTAAGCGTATAGGCTTACGCTATTCCTAATTTTCTTTCTAGTCGAGCAAACTCTGGATCGATAACATCATCCCAGTAGTACTCACCTTCAAATTCGTCTTCAGATTCAGGTTCAGTTTCTAAAATTAAATATTGACCTGCATCTGTAATTTTAAGAACACCAATTGGATTATATGCTTCATCCCAATAACGTGCTGTAAAGATAATATCAGGATCAATAGCAACCAACTGACGATGCATTTCTTTTAGCATATCTGAGGGTGGGTACCAAGCTGATTCAAGTCCAAATTCATACGATGTTTCATCTTGGGCGTAAATATCATATTTGGTTACCCATCTAGATCCTACTCGATCGATAAAGTTCTCAGCTTCAGCGCCAAAAACATCTACAATATGTGGAGTATTTCCTTCATTAGGATATTTTCCATCATTACAATTTTCGTAGCGCTCTACGAAATAATTGATAGCCTCAGGTGTGCCTTCAATTTTAACGTCTGTTCTACAAATATTAGCCATTATTCTTTAATTTGAAATTCGAATCCACCATCTTTAGTATCGGACCATTCCATACTATCAACTACTTCTTCGTATACTTCTTCAAAACCATCTTCACTTTCTTTGATACGTTTTGCTTGTGCTTCAGTTAATTCTACTTCATAGTAGCGATAATCTGTTTCGATGCGGATTAATTTAGTCATTTTGTTGGTTGTTAAAATATTCAGTTAAAAAAGATTTAGGATACATCATAACAGATCCTTTGTATTTAGGGTTTGAAACTTCTTTTAGTTCAAATCCAACTTTTGCTTTAGTAGCTGCTTCAGCTACTTGTTTACCCAGCTCTCCACCAGCGGCGCGACCTAGAAAGTCATAAAGACTCATCATTTCATTTTCCATATTACAGATCATTTATTTCACGAAACTTATAAATGTTATTAATTAAAATGTCGTAATCAACTTGATCACTTAACATATAAAAATAATCATTCATATTTGCTTTTGGTTTAGCATCTAAACCAGCATTTGTATAGTAAATACCTTCTAACGCTGCCATTACAGGGTTAGAAGTATCGATTGATTCAATAAACTTGAATCCTTTATACCAACCAAATTCTTGTGGTACAGCACAACCCAAAAGGTGGACACGATCATTATCGTGAATTACTTTTGTTTTGTATAGCGCTGAGATAACAGATAATCGACCAAGTGCTTTACCAAGGTCACGATTAGGGTGAGGAACAACATCGTTATAATAACTAGCCCCATATGAGAATGCGATTTTTTCATATCCTAGATCTCTGTAAGTTTGGTAGCAAGTTGCTGCTTCGTGGATTGTTTGAGCTTGAACAACTGCTACTTTAGTAACACCTTTAGGTAAAATAATTTGAGCCCATTTACGAGCATTAACTACAGAAGCATCACGATTTTCCCATACATCAGGAACAACAAATTCATTTGGAACTAATTCGTTAATCCAGTGCATCAAACGAGCACTATCGTATGCTTCTCCTAACTCGTGAAGTGAGTTATCCATAATGATATAACGTCCTGCTTTTTTAGCTTCTCTAAAGTATGCTTCGTATGCAGGTTCCTCGTCTAAGAGGTGGGGAAGGCAATAGTCGTAGTCGTTAAACTTTTCACTATCGTCTAATAAACATAACGGTGTTTCGTGACTAACTTTTATCATTATAACTTTTTATTTCCAATAAATATACAACCTATTTTTAGATAAATCAAGGGGAAACTCGAAAGTCTCCCCTTGTTTTTAAAAAAAATGAACCAATTAATTAGTAAAATTGAATGCTGGGATGTCTGTGTCATAATTAGTCCAAGCACCTCCTGTTTTTAGTCTACCTAAAGCATCAGGTATAGTAGCTTGTGCTGTAAATCCTAATTGAACACATACCGTATTCATTAGTTCTAAATACCCATTTTCTGCAGGGTCGTAATTTACTCCCCAAAAAGTAACCTTAGCGGTTGCACCTTCGCTGTAAGGAGGAACTGGTACTGGGTTTGCTACTTCATCAGCTGCATAAGCGATGATTAAGTGAGGTTCATTTTCCCAGTTATCACCTACATCAGGTGAAGACCAAAAAACGTCATTTGCTGGTGATGGATTTGAAAAACTTGCTGAAGCATCAGTTAAAAAGATTTGTGTACTTCCTGTTGTTTGACAATTTGCAGATCCATTTGCTGCGTAAGAGATAAAATATCCGGCTGCCATAATATATATGTGTTTTTAGTTTATTATTAATAATTTTGCGATTATAAATATTATAAAAAAATTAAAGGTCAAAGGCTTTTATTGTTTTTTCAAAAGGATTACCTTCAATATTTTTTACTTGATCAAGCATTTCTTGAGCTAGTTTTTGAACTTCCTTTTGGGCGTGTTCACTATTACGCAATTGCTGGAAGTGATAAAATGAACGCCAGTTAAACATAATATCCATTGTAATCTGGGAATTGAATGTTTTAAAGAATCGAGCTGATTCCTTAGCACGCTTACGTCCTAGAATAGGGGTAAAATACTCTAGACACTCGTGGTATAATTTATTACCTTCTTCAGCATAATCACGAAGTTTAGTTACCCATCTATTACTCCAATCGTAAGGAATATACATTTTATCCTCCTTAAGTTCTTTGTAACGTGCTGATTCACCATTGATAGAAACTCCAATTCGGTGTTTAAGCAAATGAATGTGAGTTGCTTGATCTACCGTTACCAAAAAGTGTAGACCGGATTTTTCAAATGGAGTGTGGTGACCCTCACTCGCTAACATTGTAAGTAGTTTATCTACTCGTCCAATTTTTTCTTCAGTTAGATCTCGTGAGGTTGAAGTCCAAGCTGATTGAGCATGGATCAAATCGCTACCATAATATCCAAGTAGTTCTACTTTATTGTCTTCGTGTGTTGGAAACATTTATTTAATATGATTTAATTTTTCTTGAATCTCTTCGATTCTACGTTTGTATTCTTCTTGTTTTTCAGTATAACCATTTAAGCGAGCTCGCTTGTAACGTTTTTGAAGTTGATGTAATTTATGACCCAACTTGTATTTATCCCACTTATATAAGATTTTTTTCATTATTATTTTTGTTTGTTTTTATAATCAAATTCTATTAAACGAGCTAAAGCTCTATCCATAGCAGCGTGGTTACCTTGGTTAACATTTTGAATGTATGACATCCATTCTAGGAAGCCACGTTTACGATTTTTTGGGTCTACCCCGTCCTCGTTTACGATTTTCAGCTGGGGTTGGGTATTTGAATTCATTACAATATTCATAATAAGCTAATAAAGTTCCATTCCAATTACATAATTCATCAATCAACTCATCTCGAGTAATTTTGAATGCAGTAGTAAAAGCATCATAAATAGCCTCAAGACGAGAAGTTTCTTCTTTTTCGTGATCAAGTAATAAACGACGATAACGAGCAACATCAACTATTGTTTTTTCGTATTGTGATTGATGGTCATCTACGTTTAAATTCAGTTTTTTACGCGCTTGTATCGCAGCGTTTTGTGCTTGCCAATAATAGCATGAGAAATCAAAGTCGCCGTTTATAATGCGCTCTTTTAGAGGTGCACGTTTACCTAATGGAGCACCTTTTTGTGTATGGGTTCGCCACCACATGAACTTATTGTAGTTGAGTGGTTGAAGTTTAGATAATTCCTGCTCGATTACCTCTTCAGGTTGAGTGATAAATGTATCTAAAAAACAATTAAAAGGCATCTAAAGGATCAATTAATGGTAGGTTTTTATATGGATTAATATACTCATCCTCTTCTGCTTCTACAACCTTTTTTACTTTAGGTTGTGAAAATTTGAGCATTTCAGGACGATTTTCTCTAATCCAACGAATGTATCCGGGATCAAATTGTTGAACGTCTGTCCAACTTTGACCTTTGTATTTTCCTGAGCGTAGAATCATATTATTTTCCAAAGGTTTTAATTACCCAGTCTATACCTTCACTTCCTGTTAATAGTATAAAAAAGGTGCTGATTACAAATAAAATAGCTAAAACTCCTCTTACCTTAGGACCCGCGGCCTTAAGACCAAGTGCTGCTAAGATAACAATAATCAAATGTGTTGAAGTTTTACTCATAACTTATCCAAAAATTGAAAGATTATTTAATGCTTCAGTTGTGCCTTCAAATCCGGGGATTTCTTTAGGTTCATCTACTGTATTACCTAATTCAATATCTTCAAATTTAATTTTGGCACTAATTTTATTATTTAAAATACCAAATGTATATAACATCAACCCATTTTTAGTAATGGATTGAACATTCATTTGTTCACCAAATAAAGAAAGTTCTTTTACTGAAGCTACATCATGGTCTCCTTCTTTTGGGCGAAATTCTAATACTTTTTTACCTTTCCATCCACCTAGATTAACGGTGAATTCAAATCTTTCTGTTGCTGTTTCGAAATACTTTTTCATGTTCATAACTCTTATTTAAAATGGTAAATCATCATTTTCTTGCGGGATAAATATACGAAACTCTTCTCCGTTCTCCACCATTTCTGTGTAAATGAGTTCCAGAATTTTATTTTCTTCTTCCCAACGGTCTGCTTTGATTTCTATATCCATAACCTTTATTTCTTATGTGGTAAATATACGAAGGGGATCTAGCTAAGCCAAACCCCCTCGCAAATTCTTAAAAAGTTTTTTTAGAGCTTCCCAGCTGCCTTAGCCCAAGTCCAATTAAATTCTCCTAACTGAGCTCCAACGTGTAATGTATCAACAACTACTGAAGTGCTTAAGTCGGCTTCAATATTTGCTACACCATTAAATGAAACAAAACCTAAAGCGTTGTCTCTAAAGTGGATTTGTGCTGTATCTGGGTCAATTAATGTTCCACCCCACATTGTAAACGGAGCATTCCAAGTACCTTCAGGTCCATCAATTTCTAAAGCATGATCGTGTTGGTTGTCAGCGATTGAAACAAAACTTTCAAATAAGCCAAAAAACGCTTGGTCAATATCAAAGGCGTCGTCTTGTTGTGCCCACACTAAAGCATGTTGAATTTCCACGTTACCCCCGAAACATTCGATGCCATCGTCTTGGTTAGCAACTACTTCAATGTGATCAATTGTAGTACCTTTACCTACACCACCTAACGTTAAACCATTAATCTCGTTACCTTGACCAATGTTTGTTCCGCCATGACGAATAGAAACGTATTGTAACACACCAGAGTCATCTAATGAATCTTCACCTCCATATAATCCATTTAATTCTGAAGATGGAATACCTTCAATTTGTAATGGAGATGTACTTGCAGAAATTGGAGCATAACCTAAAATTAATAAACCACCCCATAATCCAGTTATTGTCTCATCTAAATTAGGAGATACTAATTGACCAGGTTGAATTGAATCAATTACTGAAGTAAAAATAATAGGAGCACCAGGTGTTCCTACAGCATTAATTTTACCTCCACGAGCAATTAATAAACAAGAAGCAGTTGAACCATTACCAGCATCACCTTTAACTATAACACCTGGTTCGATTGTTAAAGTAATACCTGAAGGTATAATTACACGACCTCTTAAAGTGTAAATTGAATCTGAATACCAAGTTACATTTTCGTTTAAGGTTCCTACTACTAATGTTCCCTCGTAATCTTTAGGTTGTGGAGTAGGAGGATCAGGTAAACAAGAAACAACAGCTAAAGCTGTTAATAGAACAAAGATTATTTTTTTCATTACTAATTAAATTATAAATTTATTATAGGTATTAAATACAGGTTGGGGGAGCCATATGACGTTTTTACATTGCTATGACTAAATTATTACTAATCAATATTTATAATCATGAAGCAATTTATTATTACATTAACATTACTACTTGGATTGAATCTAAGTGCTCAGGAACAAAAAGCATATCAACTTGAAGATGGAACTATTAGATTAGAGCAATTTTATTCTAATGGTCAAGTACAACAAGTAAGTTATTATTGGGGTAAAGTTGGTATTGGAACTTGGTTTAAATACGATGAACAAGGCAATCTTATTGCTAAGGCAGAGATGAAAAACGGAAGACCCGTTAGAATCTTCCGTTATGAAAATGGTATTGTTACTATTATTGATCGAAATAAAAGATCAATTACTCAAATGAAGGATTAATACTTAATTGTTAAATCATCTTCTCTAGATTGAGTTTTATAACTTAACTTTCTAGAATCCCAAGAAATAATAGGATTAGATTTTTGTACAAGGGGAGGGTTTAAAAAGTTTAAATATTCTTTTTCTAATTGTTGTTTATCTTCTAATGATAAGCTAGTATAATTAGGATTGATTTCATCAAAATCTTTTCCTTCTTTCCAACCTTCAAATAGTAAACTACGATCAACATCTCCAATATTAAAAGGTTCGGGTTGGATAATTTCTTCTTCTAATCCATCAGCAAGAGTTGAGTCCCAGTCTTTTAATTCATCTTCGGTATATATATCAGAACCTCCATCATCATCAGGTATAATTACTTCTTCACCATAGATGTTTTCTCTAGTTTTAGGGCGTAGTTTTTCAAAAGCAAAGTTAGCTGCTATTACTAGAGCAATTGCTAAGGGGTCAAATACGAATATAATAGTTAAAAGTAAATAATTGATAATTTTATCCATTGGGATCCCCGTTAAACCTGAAAGATATTTAAGTGGGCCTAATTCGCCTGCTAATTCACTATTAGTAGAGATTTCTACAATCTCAGTTTCATAAGAAAATAATTGTTCATTTAATCCATCTACTTTAGAATTAACTTCAGTTTGGCGAATAATAGCTTGGTCTAATTGTTTTTCAAGTGCTTTACGAGTAGCTGAGGATGTAGTAGTAATTAGATTGCCTTCTTTATCTTTATATTGGATTACGTTATTAGCTAAACCAGCTCTCAAGTCAGCTACAGCACTATTTATAGTGTTTTTTTCATTATTATAGACATCTAACTGTTCCTTAATATTATTTCTTTTAGTTTCTATTAAAGCAATTTGAGCATCTATAGTTCCGGCTTTTGAAGCTGTTTCTTGATATGCTGATGATAAAAAGCCATAAATACCCATTGAAGTAATTAATACTAATACTACAGCTGCCGTAGTTAAATAATATTTTAGTAAACGTGGGAGTGTTTCACGATATTGATATAATAAAGAAGCTATAACTAATTTAGCTACTTCTAATGAAGTAGCCATAATAATTACAGCTAAAGTAGCACCTGCAAAGAGTTTACTAAGGCCGCTAACTGAATAGAAAGCGGCCGAAGTAGAAACTGACAGGGCGGAGATCGCGATTAATAGGGGAAATAATTTATTCTTTAGATTCTTCATCTTTAAATCTTATACCTTTGTGTCCATCAATTCTATCAAGGATAGAATTCAACAAACTAGCCTTAATGTATCCAGCCATAGATGCGTTTTTAAGCGCACTTATAAGTTGGAATACCATGAAAGGTACAATAATAACTTCGCTAAGCCAATCTGTTCCAGTAAATCCTTGCTCAACAATTAAAATTACTGTTAAGAAAGCAACCCAAACTACTACACTTCGTAAAACGTGCAATGCTCTAAAAGTTTTAAATCCTTCTCTTTTAGTACCTGCTATAATGCCGAATATGCCATCTAAAAATAATACACTAACAATGGCTAAATATTGGCCAGAGTTTGACATAGTTAAGTCCATAAAATATGAACAAATAAAAGCTAGGGATGCGGACACAGAGGTTATTGTTAATAATGGGGTAGTTAGTTTCATTGATTTAGGCCTTGTATAGTTCGTAATAGGTCTTTCCAGCTGAGTTTCTTTTAGCTTGGAGAATTTGACCCCTTTGTGAACCTAACGTAGAATAGGAAACATGCACCCAATCTGGGTTTTTATCGTTACCGAATTCCCAAATTAGTTGATCAAAGGGAAGATTATTTTTAATAAAATTAAAAAGTTCAAAATTTTCAGGACCTCCTTTTCCATCCATATCAATGTCCATAGCTTCACCTTTACAATGTTGTGAAGTTTTAGAGCCTTTAATAGCTTTATTTAATGCTTCACTTCTGTAGCCTGATGAAATCCAAATAGGTTTTGCGAAATGCTCACGAATTGGCTGGAATATAGTTTCAGCCAATACCTTCATTGAAGCCAAATGTGCTTCAGTAGGTTGATTACTAATTCCTAACCTTTTTGCGGTTTGAGAATTAGTCATTTCCAACAAAGACAAATTTTTAGATAACTGCATAGGTTAATAGGAAAATTTTGTTTATAAATATTAAAAAGGGGTCCCAAACGAGACCCCCTTTATATAAAATCAAAAGGATTTTCTTATTTTTTAAATAAACCTTTTACTAAATCCCAATTACGCGTAGCAAATACACCAAATGCGAATCCAGCATAAACCTTGTAACCAAAAGTCCAAAGAAATAATCCAACGATTAAACCTAATACACCTTCAATACCATTAGCTACTACCCAATTTTTAACAATTGTATAGATTTTTTTAATAAAGTCTAATACTTTTTTCATAATAATATAATTTTGATTATCCATTATACATATTATTCCTATCCATCACAAGCAATACAATCTACTGTTCTAGATCCTAAATCACCTTTAATCACGGAATCTGTGCGAAGATAGTATAGAGTTTTAACACCTAACTTCCAAGCTTCCATATGTACTTGGTTAATCCATCTTGGAGAATCAGTTGGGTCAAATGCTAAATTTAACGATTGTGTTTGATCAATATAACGTTGACGGGCAGCTGCCTGTTGAACTAGACCTAATTGGTTAATTTCTGGGAAGGTTAAGAATACTTCTTTTTCATCCTCAGTTAACACATCATTAGGTAGATTTTGTACTGAACCATTATCACCTAAAATTTGATCCCAATATTTGTTTTGGTTTTTACCTTTAGCTTGTAATACAGCTTCTAATTCTGGGTTTTTAACAATAAATGTTCCTTTAGCTCCATTAAAAACGTAAACGTTTGCTGGTTGGGGTTCAATGCCTGCTGAACAGCTATTAATACGTGAATTTGATACAGTAGGAGCAATAGCTAATAGGTGTGTATTACGCATACCTGTTCCTTTACACCAAAGTGGTTCACCATACTCTAAAGCCATTTTACGAGAAGCAGCTTCGGCTTGTGTTTTGATTTGGCTAAAGATGGTATGAGTCCAAGCTGTTGAAGCGATTGAGTTAAATGGTAAGTTCTTTTGTTGAAGGAATGTATGCCATCCCATTACACCTAAACCTAGTGCTCTACCTTTTTTAGCTGAGCGATGTGAGCGAATCATAGAATCTTTACCATTAGTTTTAACAATAAATTCTTCCATAACTCCATCAAGAAAATAAGTAGCAATTTCAACTACATCTGTGTCTTTCCATTCATCATACTTAGCTAAGTTAAGTGAAGACAAACAACAGATAAATGAGTGTTCCTCGTCTGTATGAAGTGTGATTTCAGTACAGATATTAGTCATTGAAACATCTAAATTATTCATTCTATATGCTAAAGGATTATCTTTATTGATATTGTCCTTAAACATTACATAGGGTTCTCCGGTTTCTACGCGGGATTTAAGTATTTCAAGCCATAAACCCATAGCCTCGCTGTCGCGATCATTTAGGCGCTTCATAAACGCGTCATCTACAACTACACATTGGTGGAGATTCAAACATTGTCTGTTTGGATCACCCTTAGGACGACGAATTTGTAAAAATTCTTTAATATCAGGGTGGTTGATATCTAAGTTTACTGAGGCAGCTCCTCTACGTACTGAACCTTGGTTAGTGGCAATAATTGTTGAATCGTAAATTTTAGCCCAAGGTACTACTCCTTCAGATTTTCCATTTCCTGTGATGTGAGCTCCTCTTCCTCTAATTCTGCTAAGGGAAATTCCCACGCCTCCCCCATAACTAGTAAGGCGCATAAGCTCCGCGTTAGTGAGGCCAATACCACGAATCGAATCCGGAGTATCAATACCAAAACAACTAATAGGCAAACCCCTGTCAGTACCAGTGTTACTGAGAACAGGAGAGGCAAGACCAATCCATCCATTCCAAATGTATTTAAAAAATTTATTTTCTAGATCTGGGCGATTTAGACGCATCGCAACAGCGTGTGCTACTCTTTTATAAGCTTTACGAGGTGTTTCTCCAGGCATTAAATAACCTTTTGAAATTGTAGACAAAGCTACATCATCCATATATTCGGGAAAGTCTTTACCACGTTCCCAAGTTGTGTAATCTGCTACTAAATTATTATCCATTATTTATTTATTGTTAAATCTCCTGTGTATGTTAAATATGCGTCTGTAGGTTCAAAATATAGATTAGCTACATAAAAGTAAACTCCATCTGAAACATCTAATTTACCACCAAAATCATTTTTATAATCATTGGTATAATATACGACATTTCCCCAACGATTCAAAATTGTAAGTTCAATTTGGGTAAATAATTCACCCTCTTGGATTATAAAATAATCATTAATTCCATCTTCATTAGGGGTTATTACATTAGGAAAAATTGGAGTTGGGGTTTCAATTGTTGGTTGTGGAATAGGTTCTCCACCATAAGGAATATCTGGTAGTTCTCCAGGAGGTGGTGGTTCAGGGCAAGGGCCTACTTTAACTAAAATAGTATCGAATTCAGTCATTGGGATCCCACACTTATTTACTAATGTATTTCCATCATTACCTTTTTTACTATATAAGTAATAATCACCTTCTTGACTAAATGGGAATAACATATTAACTACAACTGAATCTGTTTCTAAATTAACATCTAAAGCAGACCAAATAGATTGAATAGCTTCAGGTTGATTAGTCATAGTATTAGTCATCCTAAAATCAATATCATTAATAGATGTTCCATCTAAATTGATATGAAACTTTAAAGTAAAAGTGCTATCAGCACAATCAACTTCT
>Ga0255769_10003507_pt1 | contig 15917 bp, 17 predicted proteins | sample 041ome_9_FD_179637 | JGI IMG/M metagenome (GOLD analysis project Ga0255769, IMG submission 179637) | Coastal salt marsh microbial communities from the Groves Creek Marsh, Skidaway Island, Georgia - 041413US metaG (version 2) | ecosystem: Environmental > Aquatic > Marine > Intertidal zone > Salt... | reverse complement strand
GTATTAATTTCAATTAAAAAAAATTTAAATATTGATGAATTAATTTTAAAAATAAAAAATAATTTAAAAAATAAATTTATAACAAGTGATGATATTTTAATTACAAGAGAACGACACAGACAACATCTTGAACAATGTTTAGGCCATCTCAAAAATTTTAATAAAAAAAATGAAGTTGAAGATTTTGATAAAGCTGCAGAAGATTTAAGGTTAGCTACTAGACATCTTGGCATGATTGTTGGAAAAGTAGATGTTGAAGAGATATTAGGTAGTATTTTCAACGATTTTTGTATCGGTAAATAATACCGCATTTTCCTTGATTTTAAGCCTTTTTTAGCAAAAAAAACGTTGATAACTAAAGCTTATTTCAGCAAAGTTATACGTACCTTGTAAATATAATAATCAGTTATAAATTTAGCGTATGAAAAATGATTTATCTTTCGATGTTGTAGTAATAGGTGGTGGCCATGCAGGATGTGAGGCAGCCGCAGCTTCTGCACGACTAGGAGTCAACACTGCTCTATTCACCCACAAGAAAGAAACTATTGGAGAGATGTCTTGTAACCCAGCAATTGGTGGTTTGGGTAAAGGACATTTAGTACGAGAGATAGATGCCCTTGATGGTGTTATGGGCGAGGTTGCAGATAAATCAGGGATACAATTTAGATTATTAAATAGAAGTAGAGGTCCAGCAGTAAGAGGACCCAGAACTCAATCTGATAGATTATTATATCGTAAATATATGCAAGAAAAACTTGCAAACTACTGTAATTTAAGCATTTTTTCTGATCCTGTAATAAAGTTTATTTTTTATAAAAATACAATAACTGGATTTTACACCAAAGAAGGTAAAAAAGTTTTATGTTCTAAGCTAATACTAACAACAGGCACATTTTTAAATGGTTTGATACATATAGGTGATGAAAGAACACCTGCTGGAAGGTATAACGAGAAACCAACAACAGGATTAAGTGAACAATTAGAAAAATACAGTTTTAAAATAGGAAGATTAAAAACAGGAACCCCTCCCCGACTTGACTCAAGAACTATCAATTATGAAAATTTAGAAGAACAGTTTGCAGATGATGATCCTTATTTTTTTTCTTTCTTAACTAAAAAAAATATTAACAAGCAAGTTTCATGTCGTATGACTTATACTAACGATACGGTTCATAAAATTATTGAAAAAAATTTATCTAAGAGTGCTATGTACTCTGGTAGCATACAAGGAGTTGGACCTAGATACTGTCCATCTATAGAAGATAAAATAGTAAAATTTGCCGATAAGGGTAGACATCAGATATTTTTAGAGCCAGAAGGGCTTAATGACCACACAATTTACCCAAATGGCATCTCTACATCACTTCCAGCTGATGTACAACAAGAAATATGTAACAATATCAATGGTTTAGAGAATGTATCTATTATAAGACCAGGATATGCCATAGAATATGACTATATAGATCCAAGAGAACTGTTTTTAACGCTTGAGACAAAGAAAATTAGCAATCTTTACCTTGCAGGTCAGATTAATGGAACAACAGGTTACGAAGAAGCGGCAGCCCAGGGTCTTATAGCTGGGATAAATGCTGCTCTATCTTTTAAAAAATCTGAACCTTTTATTCTTGATAGATCTGATGCTTATATAGGAGTAATGATAGATGATTTAGTGACCAAAGGTGTGGCTGAACCATACAGAATGTTTACATCAAGAGCTGAATATAGACTAAGCCTGAGATCTGATAATGCCGATCAAAGATTAACTCAAAAAGGAATAAAAATTGGATTAATTGGAGATGTAAGAAAGGTTCTTTATCTTGATAAATTCGACAAAATTAATCAAATTAATGTAAAAATGGGTCAATCAACTATATCACCCAATAAAGCCGATGAATTTGGTATAAAAATAGCAAAAGACGGTGTTTTAAGATCTTCTAATGAAATATTAACTCAAAAAGGAGTTGATATGAATAAAATTAGAGAAATATGGACTGATATACCTTTTTTTAGCAGAGAAATAGATGAGCAGGTTGAAATTAATGCTCATTATAGAGGTTATTTGAAGAAGCAAAAAGCAGATATTTTAGCCTTTAAAAGAGATGAAAACCTTATAATACCTGATAAAATCAATTATGATGGCCTTTCAGGATTATCTAATGAGGTAAAAGCTAAATTCAAGGAAATAAAACCTAAAACAATGGGACAAGCACTAAGAATTGATGGGATTACCCCAGCAGCTGTATATATTTTGTTGTCACACGTTAAAAGAAAGTCTATTAAGCATATAGCTTAATGGATCAAGAAATTTTAAAATCATACTCTAAACTTAACGGCTTAAATGTTTCACGTGAAACATTTTTAGACTTTGAAAACTACATATCAATGATTATTGAAAAAAATGAAAAAATTAACATAATTAGCCAAAATACATCATCAAAAAAATCAATAATTGAACGTCATATTATTGATTCAGCACAAATAATTGATTTTGTTGATTTTAATTGCAACACAACCATAGATTTAGGGTCTGGAGCGGGTTTACCAGGAATTGTAGTAGCAATTTTACTGAAAAATATGAAAAATAGTATGGACGTGCATCTCTATGAAAAAAGCTACCATAAAAGCCGTTTTTTAAAAGAAGTTTCAGAAAAACTAAATTTAAATACAAAAGTTTTTCAAAAAAATATTTTTGAAATCAAAAATTTAGAAACAGGAACGGTTATGTCAAGAGCGTTCAAGCCAATGCCAGTGGTTTTAGATTTAGTTTATGAAAATTTTTCCAAATATAAAAATTTAATTTTTTTTATGGGCAAGAGTGGAAAAAAAATATTTGAAAAATCCAAAGATGATTGGAGTTTAGAGTAAATAGAAAAAAAAAGTTTAACCAATGAGAATTCATTTTTATTAAACATAAAAAAAATTAGTAAGAAAAATAAAAAAAGATATAAAAAAAACTAGATGCAAATTATTTCAGTAATAAATCAAAAGGGTGGGGTAGGAAAAACTACAACCGTTATAAATTTAGCTGCTGGATTAACTCAACTTAATAAAAAAATTTTAGTAATCGATTTAGATCCTCAAGGGAATGCAACAACAGGTCTTGGATTATCTAATATAGATAACTCAAGTGACACAATTTATGGTGTACTGAATGGAACTAGAGAGATTAAGGAAATAATCAAGAAGACACAGTTTGAAAATTTAGATATTATTACTTCTAATGTAGATTTATCAGGACTTGAGGTAGAAACAGCTGATGATAGTAATAGAGCCTTTATATTAAAGGCTAAATTAAGCGCTTATTTAAACAATTCTAGAGGATTATACGATTATGTACTGATTGATTGTCCACCTTCCTTAAGTCTTCTTACGGTTATGGCACTTGTCTGTTCAAACTCACTTTTGGTACCTTTGCAAACAGAATTCTTTGCTCTTGAAGGGTTAACCCAGCTCATGAAAACTATTGAGAGGATAAAAGTAAGTTTAAACCCTGATTTAAAAATTAGAGGGATCCTTTTAACGATGTATGACAAAAGAAATAAGCTTTCTTCACAAGTTGAAAAAGAAGCTAGAGATTATTTTAATGAAAAAGTTTACTCAACAGTTATACCAAGGAATGTGAGATTGTCTGAGGCACCTTCTCATGGAATGCCAGTTTTAATTTATGACAAATCCTGTCCAGGAAGTAAATCTTATTTTAGTTTTACAGACGAATTTATAAATCAAGAGACAACAATTGGGAGTGCTGCTTAATGGATAAAATTAAAAAAGGGTTAGGTAGGGGTTTGTCATCACTAATTGGTGAAACCAAAGTTGAGGTTCAAAAAAATCAACTACCAGTGAGTGACTTAATTCCAAACAAATACCAACCAAGAAAAAATTTTGATGATGTAAACTTAGAGGATTTAACAAATTCTATAAAAGAAAGAGGAATAATACAGCCCATCATAGTCAGAAAATCAGATAATGAAAATTCAAAATTTGAAATTATTGCAGGTGAGAGAAGATGGTTAGCTGCACAACGAGCAGGGATCCACACTGTTCCAGTGGTGGTCACAAATGTAGATGATTTAAAATCTTTAGAATTTGCAATAGTCGAAAATGTTCAAAGGCATGATTTAAATCCGCTGGAGGAAGCACAGGGTTATAAAAGATTGATAGATGAATTTTCTTATGATCAAGAAAAGGTTTCAAAATTTATTGGTAAAAGCAGAAGCTATATAACGAATTCGTTAAGAATACTTACTTTACCTGAAGAAGTTATAAAATTAATAGAGTTAAATAAGTTGTCAACAGGACACGCTAAGATTTTAGTAGGTCTGGATAATGCAAGTTTTGTTGCTAATAAAATTGTAGAGAATAAACTTTCGGTAAGACAAGCTGAAAATTTTGTTCAATTATTTAAAAAGAAAAGACAAAAAACAAAGATCACAAAAGATACTAACATTGTAGCTCTTGAACTTTCAGTATCAAATAAAATAGGCTTAAATGTGGAAATACAAAACAATAAAAGAAATAAAGGAAAAATTTCTTTTGAATACAAAGACCTAGATCAGCTAAATAAAATTATTGATATAATTAAATCTAATTATTAGTGGTTGAAGAAGACTGAAATAAAATAAAATCTGTAATTAAATTAATTGAATTATTTATATTTTTTTTAATTTGTAATTCGGCTTCACTTAGTGAATAAATTAATTGTTTAATGTTTTTAGAGTTCCATTTTAAAATCTGCTGTTTTGTTATTTCTTTTTCTTTCCAAAAAATTGGCGGTTTAGCCGATGAGATAGTCAAATCGATATTTTTGTTAGTTTCAAATGCTTCAGATAAGGCCAGTAATTTTTTTGATTTGATTAAAAAAGATCTAACAATCATAATACAGTCTTCATTACTAAAATTATTTTCATTTAAAATACTTATTATTTTCTTTTTGTTCTGAGCAAGGCAATTATCAATAAGTTCAGATATACTATGGTTTTCGCTTAGATTAATTAGTTTTGATATATCATTACTATTAATTTGTTTTCCATTTTTGCTAAAAAATTCAATTTTTTGAAGTTCATTTATAAGTGTTTCCCTGTCCCCACTACATTTATTTACTATTAAGTTTATATTTGAGGATGAAATTGAAATTTTTTTTTCTCTTAAAAAATTATAAGCTAATTTAAATAACGTTTGATCATTATCAGGATAAAAGGGAACACATACTAATTTTTTATCTTTTTCAAAAAAAGATCTTAACTTTGATTTTTTTTCTAAATTTTCTGAATTGATTATAATTGTTGTGTTTTCCATATTTTTTAAATGTAAAATTTCAATTATTCTCAAAATTTTATCAGTTGCTCTTTTAATCAGTATAGATTTTTCTTTTTCAAATAATGATTTAGATAAAATATTTTCTATAAAAATATTCTCATTATCCAAGATTTCTTTTTCTTCATAATTAGAAATATCATTTTTATTCTTAATTAAAATATTTAGAGCTTCATTTTTTAAACCCTCATTTTTTCCATAAAATAATATAAAATGAGTGTTACTTGGATTTATTTTATTTATTTCGTAAGACTTTAAAATCATTAATTAATTATTAATTCTGAAGAGAGTCTATTGGATATAGAAGTTGCAAAGTTTTGTTTGATTGTTCTTTCTTTTCTAGCTTCTTCAAATTTATCATCTATACTATCCATAATCTTTTTTTCACTAATTATAATCTTTCTGTTTAATGGTTTTATTAAAAAAATTACCTCTGCTTCTAATTGATAGTTAGTTACCCCACCAACTCCATCTTTACTTAAAATAATTTTTTTATAATTACTATTTGCCTCAATATAAATCTTATTATTAATCTGTTTATTTTTGTATTGATTTAAATTTGTTTTTAAAAAATTGTTTAACTCTCTATCCCCAGTATAATCAACTTGTTCGATTGAAAAATTTACATTAGTATTTTTAAGATAAACAGGTGTGAAACCACAATTAGTTAAAAAAAATATTAGAGATATGAGTATTATACTCTTTCTTATCATTTTAATTTGTTATTATATTAATTAGTTTGTTAGGGATAAATATTTTTTTTTGAATATTTTTATTGTTCAGATACTCATTTAATTTATCGTCCTCTTTTATTTTATTTAATAATAAATTTTCAGTCGTATCTTTTTTCGAAATTAATATTTTTCTAGTTTTACCATTAAACTGAACAATAAATTTAATATTCTCTTCTAATAAAAATTTTTCTTCAACTTTTGGCCATAGCAAATTTTCTTTAATATTTATCATTTCCATACATTCGTTTGAAAAATGAGGTATTACAGGGCTCAATACAATCAAAATTTTCTTATAATTTTCAATCAATTTTTCTTTTTCAATTTTATTTAAAATGATTTTGTTTAAAGCTGAGTATATCTCATGAAAATTAGCAATTATTTTATTATAAGAAAAATTCTCAATATTATGAGTAATTTCTCTAATAAACTTATTAGTTACCTTTTCTAGATCATTATTTTGGCTATTTGGATGATCTGCTTCTATTTCTTGAATAATCTTTTGGTTTAATATCCATAATTTTTGGATAAATTTATAAGATGAATTTATTCCTTCTTCAGACCATTGAACATCTTTTTCTGGTGGACTATCAGATAAGATAAATAATCTAACAGAGTCTGCTCCATAATCTTTTATAATTTTTTCAGGATCAACAGTATTTTTTTTCGATTTAGACATTGATTCTGATGGTCCAATCTTTACAGCAATGTTAGTATCTTTTAAAAATTTTTTTCCATTCTTAGTAACTAGCTCATCAGGACTTACCCAATTATTATTTTCATCTTTATATGTTTCGTGGCAGACCATACCTTGAGTGAATAAACCATTGAAGGGTTCATTAATATTAAGTTTGTTGTTTTGGAAAGATAAAGCTTTCATAAAAAATCTAGAGTATAAAAGATGTAGAATTGCGTGTTCCACACCACCAATATATTGGTCTACTGGCATCCAATATTTAACTTCATCTGCATCAAAACCATATTCTTTATTTTTTGGCGAACAAAATCTTAGAAAATACCATGAGGAATCAACAAAAGTGTCAAGGGTATCAGTTTCTCTGATACATTTTTTTCCATCTATTGTGATATTTTTCCATTCTAACATTTCATCAAGTGGGTTACCCGTAGCGTTTAATTGATCAATTTTTGGTAGCTGAACTGGCAACATATCCTTTGGAACTTTTACTGGATTATTATTCTCATCATATGCAATGGGAATTGGACATCCCCAATATCTTTGACGTGAAATGCCCCAGTCTTTTAATCTATAATTAGTTTTTCTCTGACCAATGTTATTTTTTTCTAAATAGCTGATCGTTTTGTTAATTGACTCATCAGGAACTTTTAGATCATTCAAAAATTTAGAATTAAATAAATAACCAGACTCAGTGAAAGCTTTTTCATCAACTGAAAAAGCTTTATCTTTTTCAGGTCTAACAACAGTTGTAATTTTTAAATCATATTTTTTTGCAAAATCTAAATCTCTTTGATCGTGTGCAGGGCAACCAAATACAGCCCCTAATCCATAATCCATCAATACAAAATTAGCAAAATAAACTGGTACCTTAATATTTTCATCTAATGGATTAACTGCTAGTAAATCAGTTTTAAATCCAAGTTTATCAGCTGCTGCAATCGATTCTTCTGTTGTACCAGTTTTGGAGCATTCTTTCTTAAATTTAATAAACGCGGGATCATTAATATAAAATTTAGCAATTGGATGATCAACTGATACTGCTAAAAATGACATGCCAAATAATGTATCAGGTCTAGTTGTATAACATTTGATCTCTTTAATTTCTCTGTTTGAATGAATCTTAAATTTTATTTCACAGCCATAAGATTTTCCAATCCAATTTTTCTGCATTACTTTAACTTTATTTGGCCAATTCTTAAGACTATCTAAACTTTCAAGAAGTTCTTTAGAAAATTTAGTAATCTTAAAAAACCATTGATTTAGTTTTTTTCTTTCAACAATAGCTCCTGAGCGCCATCCTTTACCGTCTATTACCTGTTCATTAGCTAAAACTGTATTATCTACTGGATCCCAATTTACATAACTTTCTTTTCTATAAACTAGTCCTTTTTCATAAAGTTCTAAAAAAAATTCTTGCTGATGTTTGTAATAGTCTGGTGAACAAGTAGATATTTCTTTATCCCAGTCTATAGACAAACCTAGTTTTTTTAGCTGTTGTTTCATCACTAAAATATTTTTTTCAGTCCAAGTCTTTGGATTCAATTTATTTTGTCTTGCAGCGTTTTCTGCTGGCATACCAAAAGAATCCCATCCCATTGGATGGAGGACATTAAAATCTTGTAATGTTTTGTATCTAGCTAGTACATCTCCTATGGTATAATTTCTTACATGACCCATATGAATTTTACCAGATGGGTATGGAAACATTTCTAAACAATAAAATTTTTTTTTATTTTTATTTACCTTTGCTGAAAATTTTTTTTCAATCTCCCAAGCTTTTTGCCATTTAGACTCTATCTTTTTAAAATTATATCTTTCCACAAAATTAATTACTTATTACAATAAAAATTATTAAAATATTTAATTATTTATTTTTTTTCTTTTTTTCTCTGTCCTCTTTTTGATAAATTGTCGCTTTTTTTAAGATCTCTTTTCTAAGCTCACTAACTATTGTTTGATTTGAATTAATAAACTTACAGTTAATAAGATTATCATTACATTTCCTTGTAAAAATTTTTATATCTAATGCATCAGATCTAATTTCATTAGTAAGAAATCTAATTGTGATTTTTATACTTTCGTTTTGTTTCTTATTATTTGAGTACCAATCTGTAATTATAATTCCTCCACTATAATTTACAGAAGTAAGTGGCATGAAATCAATAACATCAAGAGAAGCTCTCCATAGTTCATTTGAACTTGCAAATTCAAATACACCTCCCTTAGCCGATTTAAATGCATCGTTTACTTTAAATCCACGACCCTCTTCAAGATTTTTTTTAACTCTCAATTTTGGGTCATCTGGAAACTTTCTGGCATCTGCTCCTGGTAATCCTTTGCATCCATTAAGCAAAATCCCAGAAAATAAGAAAAAAAAAGAAATTTTTAGTAAAAATGTTATATTTATATTAATCTTCATAACTTCCCGCTTATACAACAAAAATTTTTAATTTTAGCAAATATATTGAAATAATTGAAAAAAAGTGATGCAAAAATGCAACAATCTTGTTTTATTTATTAAAAATATAGGTTTTTAAGATTAATGCACAATGAAAATGATAAATATACCTCGTTTATTATTAATAATAACAACTAATAAAAGGAGTAATTAATATGAACAAATTTAAAAAACTAGGTCTTACTGCACTAGCAGGATCTTTAGTTGCTACAACAGCATTCGCTGGCGAAATGTCAGTAAACGGTAATGCTTCTGTAACTGCTAAAAACAACTCTCATACGACTGGTGGAAAATCTTTCACTATGGGTAACCAGTTAACTTTCACAGGTGGTGGAGAGTTAGATAACGGTTTAAACGTTAGCCTATCTTTCGTTCTTGACCATGGTGATAACGTAGCAAGTGGTTTTGATAGTCACTCAATATCAATTGGATCTGACACAATCGGAACTTTCACTTTCGCAGGTGACGGTACTGGAAACGCACAATCAGCTTTAGATACTACAGCTGCTGGTGATATCTGGGACAATGGTTTCACTTACGGTACAAACAGAGCAACTTCTTACACTGCTCCACAAGCTTCTGATGCAAACAACAACAAATCAATCAACTGGGCTTTACCGTCATTTGTTGATGGTTTAGCTGTTGCAGCTTCATACAGTGGTGGAACTACAGCTACTAACTCTACAACTGCGTATGGTTTAACTTACACAGGTGTTGAAGGTTTAACTGCTTACTATGGTGCTGGTGAAGTTGGATCAACAGCTGATAGTGGAGATATCACTTCAATGGGTGTATCTTACGCAATGGGATCATTCACAGCTGCTTACTCAGTAAACGAAGCTGATATGACTACAGCTGCTGATGAAGAACAAACTTCATGGAAAGTTTCTTACACAGTAACTGAAGATTTATCAGTTAGCTACGGTGAAGAAACTCATGACACTAATGGTCAATCTGTTGATGAAGAGTTCGAGTCAATCTCAGTATCTTACACTACTGGTGGTATGACTATTACAGCTAGCAATAATGAAGCTTCAGGACTTGGAAATACTTCAGGTGCTGCAAACGAGCAAACAAGATGGAAATTAGGTGCTGCATTTGCATTCTAATACAGTCTAGTTAAATTATTAAAGGGCCCCTTTTAGGGGCCTTTTTTTTATTCAAAATAAGATATTCCAGCAAATTCTGATTGGTTTAACAGAAATAGCTTTTTTCTATTATTATTTGATACTCCCCCAAGTACAACAATATCTTTGATAGTTAGTTTAGAGAGTAATTTAAATTTATTAATTCCCAAAAAATTTTTATTTTTTTTAAATAAAGAAGATAAAAATATTTTTTTAACATTTTGACGCTCTTTAATTCTTATCTCTTTAAGATTATGGGCAGATCCAACAATATCAAAGTTTTTTTTTAAAGAAAAATTTAAATGTTTAATTTGTTTGTTAAAGGAAGGAATATAAGCTCCATCTAAATCTAGTTTGATAGCGAGTTTAATATTATTAGATAGATAAAATTTAATTCCTCTTTTTTTACAATATTCTTTTATTTTTAAAATAAGCTCTTCATTGGTCACTTTTGAGGAATAATTCCTATAAATAATGACAGTTTGTTTATCTTGTTTATCTATATTGTTTGTTTCAAATTTATTTATAAAGTAATATTTTTTCACAATATTTATATGCATACTACAATTAAAAATTTATTAGACATAGAGAGAAAAATTAATAATAAAGCAAAAATTATAGCAGTATCAAAGACTTTTCCAATTGATAAAATTTTACCCTTGATAGAACATGGGCATACTGACTTCGGAGAAAATAAAGTTCAGGAAGCAATTGAAAAATGGACAGAAATAAAAAAAATAAACTCACAAATAAAATTACATATGATTGGAAAGCTACAAACTAATAAAGTGAAATTTGCAGTTCAAATATTTGACTTTATTCATTCAGTAGATAGTGAAAAACTTGCTAAAAAAATTATGGTTGAGAGTAAAAAATTAAATAAGAAAATTAAAATATTCATTCAAGTCAATATTGGTGATGAAGAGCAAAAATCAGGTATTAACAAAAATCAATTGGATCAACTTGTCTTTTACAGCAAAGAAATTGGGTTGAATGTAATTGGCTTAATGTGTATTCCTCCAGCAAATATCGATACAGAGGTTTATTTTGAGGAGATGAATAAATTAAACAAAGCTTTGGGTTTTATCGAATTAAGTATGGGCATGTCCTCAGATTTTGATATTGCTGTTAAACACTCATCAACCTATGTTAGAGTTGGATCAAGTATTTTTGGTAAAAGATTCTAAGAAATTTTTATTTTTGAATTTTTTCTAATTAATTTAATTAAGATTAAAAAATCTTTTTCCTTCAAAGCAATACATCCTGCCGTAGGTTTATAATCCCTAGTAAGGTGAATAAAAATACAACTCCCTTTACCAGTAATAGGCTTTTTGAAGTTATACTTTATTGGAATTAGAAAATCATACTTATAATCATTTCTCATTAATTTCTCATGTTTAATCCTATTTTTTATTTTAAAAAGTTTATTATATTTCCTTGGAAAGTGAATGTCATTGCACCAACCCATATATTTCTTAATCTCTATACATTTTAGTAAAGTTGATGGTTTTTCTCTACGATCTTTTCTAAAATAAAGATTTTCAATTTCAAAAGTTCCTTTGGGTGTTTTTTTATCTCCTTCTTTTTTATTTGTTATTGAACCTTTTTTACCAATACAGCACCTAAATTTAAAATCATCTACCTGAAGAGTGTGTTTATTTTTAACTAAAATTGTCATATTCTATTTATGTGATCATACAGAATTTAATAATATATAAGTTTAATACCTTATACCATATTCTAGAAGAACTCGGTTCAGATTTAAACTTTAAGATTACCTCTGCTAACAACAAAGATTCTTTAAAAGATAATATTATAAATCATTATAATTCTTTAATTATTACAAATTCAAAACATGTAGATATTGGTAATCACTTTGTCTTAGAGAATACTCCAATTAATATTTTTAAATTAATGGAAAAAGTAAATATTGAATTTTTAAAGCTTCAATTTAATAAGCAATCTCAAGTGAAAGTAAATAATTATGATATTAATCTAAATTCAAGAGAGATGACAATAAATGATACCAGGCTCAAGTTGACGGAAAAAGAAATTAATACAATTTCATATTTAGCTAAATCAAAAAAACCAGTTAGTATTGAAGAATTACAGGCAGAAGTATGGAGTTATCAATCTGACATAGAAACTCATACAGTAGAAACTCATATTTACCGTTTAAGAAAAAAAATCTCTAATACTTTTAACGATAAAGATTTTATTATTAGTAAAAAAAATGGCTATCAAATCAAATAAGAAAAATCCCTTAGTCAAAGATCTTTTTACAAAAAAATATAAACCTAAAATAGTTAAGCCTAAAAAGGGAAAGGGAAGTTTTAAAAGAAAAAAAAATTTAAGTTTATAGTCTTGCACCAATTTGTTGTATTACTCTGGCTGACATTTGGGTGCCTTTTTCTAAGCTTTCTTTGATTGATAGATGATTGACATAACCGTGTAGAAATCCAGAGGCAAAAAGATCACCAGCACCAGTAAGGTCTATAATTTTAAGATTTTTAACTATCTCAGTCTTAACCACTTCTTCACCTTGAATTGCTATTGCCCCTTTTTCACCTCTAGTTACAACTACTAATTTATTAATTTTTTTCGAAAAGCTTATTACTTCATTAAAATTATTTGCATCAATTAATGAGGTAATTTCTTGCTCATTTGCAAAAATTATATCCAGTTTATTTTTAACTAAATTTAAAAAATGAGGTTTATGTCTATCCACACAAAATTGATCAGAGAGGGACATAGCTACTTTATTAGCGTTATTAATAGCTTTATCAAATGCCTTTCTGGGCTCTCCTTCATCCCACAAGTAACCTTCTAAAAATATTATTTCACTTTTTTTAATTGCATCAGAACTAACGTCTTTTTCATTAATTTTTCCTGCAGTCCCCAAGAAAGTACACATCGTTCTTTCAGAGTCTGGAGTAACTAATATTAAACATGTCCCAGTGGGTAATTCTTCATTTTTTTTAGAATAAAAATATTCTACATTCTCTTTTTTCAAACCTTCTTCGTATTTGCTTCCAAATTCATCGTCAGAAACTTTTCCTATAAAACCTACTTTGTCACCAAGTTGAGACAAACCAACCATAGAATTTGCTACAGAACCTCCAGAAACAGTTTTTTCAATTTTAAGATTGGTTAATAAATTTTTGAATTCATTTTCATTAAAAAATAGTTTCATTGTACTCTTTGTAAGATTATTTTGTTCAATGAAACTGTCATTTACTTTACAAATTACATCAACTATTGCATTTCCTATTCCTAAAATTTTCATATTATGTTTTTTGGGTAATAACAGGTTTTTTTCTATTTGGGTAGCAAGTAGTACATATTTTGCATGTTAAACCATAACAATCTCTTGCCTTACAATATTCTCTTCCATAAAAAATTATTTGTAAATGAAGCTTTGACCAAGTTTTCTTTGGAAATATTCGTTTTAAATCTTTTTCAGTTTGAACCACATTTTTTCCATTTGTTAATCCCCATCTTTGAGCAAGTCTATGAATATGCGTATCAACTGCAAAAGCTGGAAATCCAAAACCTTGGGACATCACTACGCTAGCTGTTTTATGGCCTACACCAGGTAGTTTTTCTAATTTTTCAAACGTTTTAGGTACTTTTCCGTTATGTTTTTCCAATATTTGTTTTGACATTAAATAAATACTTTTAGCCTTAACTCTAAAAATACCAATTTTTTTTATTAATTTTTCAATTTTTTTTCTTCCTAATTTTACAAAGTGTTCAGGTTTATAGTATTTTAGATATATATCTTGTGTTACATTGTTAACGTTTACATCTGTACATTGAGCAGAAAGAAGTACAGAAATTAATAGTGTAAATGTATTTTTACTTTTTAAGGGAACAGGTGTTTTAGGATAAATTTTATTTAGAGTCTTAATGATAATTTTTGCTTTTTGTTTTTCATTCATTATGAAAAGTTAAGCAAATCTCTCATAGAATATAAACCTGGTTTCTTTTTCATTAACCATTTAGACGCAGTTAGAGCTCCATCTGAGTAAAGTGCTCTATCAAAAGCTTCGTGGTTTAATGTAATTATTTCTTTTCCACTTGAGAATTTCACTTCGTGTTCTCCTATAATTTCACCTTTTCTAATTGAATTAAAATTAATTTTTTTTCCATAAGGAAAAGATTTTTTATTTAAAAATTTTTTACCAATTAAATTGTATAAATTTTTATTTTTTCCATCTGCGATCCCTTTACCAAGCATTAACGCAGTACCAGATGGATAGTCTTTTTTATGTTTATGATGTACTTCAAATATTTTACTTAAATATTCATCATTTAATGATTTTGAGGCAATTTCAGTTAAATACATTAACAAATTTACACCTAAGCTCATGTTACCAGCTTTTAAAATAGGTATCTTTTTTGAATATTTTTTAATTTGATTTTCTTGGCTCCTAGTAAATCCTGTAGTACCAATTACTACTTTTTTCTTTAGTTTTGATGCTATTTTTAGTATTTCAAGCGTGCAATTTGGTACTGTAAAATCAATAATTATGTCGGTTTTTTTAAAGGCTTTATCAGAATTTAATTCAGGTTTAATTCCATTAAATTTTTTATTTACTGGTCTATTCTCTGTAAGTGCAACTAACTTAAAATTTTTATTTTTTTTTGAAGATTGGATGAGCTGTTGACCCATTCTGCCCATGCATCCTGAAATCGCTAAATTAATATTTTTCATTTATAAATATTAACTCTTTTTGGGAGATTAGTCTTTTAGTTTTTCCAGAAATCTTTTGCTTTTTGAAAAAACTTTTTTATGCTTGGATTTGATTTATCGTTTTCAATTTCTCTAAACTGCTCTAGCAATTCTTTTTGTTTTTTATTTAAGTATACAGGCACTTCAGTTTTCACTTGAACGTATAAATCACCAAAATCACCTCTTCTCATATAAGGCATTCCTTTACCTTTTAACCTGAATTGCTTACCATTTTGAGTTCCATCAGGAATTTTTATTTTAGCTTTGCCGCCATCAATAGTTGGTATTTCAATGGTAGTACCTAATGCAGCATCTGCAAGGGATAGTGGAAATTCAAAAAATAAATTTTCATCTGATCTTTTAAATAGATCATGAGAGTAAACATTAATAAATAAATATAGATCGCCCGTTGCCCCACCTCTGCTACCAGCCTCACCTTTACCTGCTAATCTAATTCTTGTTCCATCATCAACACCCTTAGGAATTGTAACTGATATTTTCTTAGAGGCTTGTTTTTTTCCTTGTCCATTACAGTCATTACATGGATTTGTAATTTCTTCACCATTACCATTACATTGAGGGCATGTTTGTTGTACTGTGAAGAAACCTTGATTAGATCTTATTTTTCCATTCCCACCACAATATGAACATCTATCTGGAGAATGTCCTGGTTTTGAGCCATTTCCTTTGCAGGTATTACATTTTTCTGTAGTTGAAAATTTTATATCTTGCTTTTTACCTTGGTAGGCTTCTTCAAGAGAAATTGACAAATCATATCTTAGATCTGAGCCTCTGTTATTCGAACTTCTATTTCTTGATCTGCCACCGCCACCAAAATCACCAAAAAAATCCTCAA
>Ga0255769_10003465_pt1 | contig 16022 bp, 3 predicted proteins | sample 041ome_9_FD_179637 | JGI IMG/M metagenome (GOLD analysis project Ga0255769, IMG submission 179637) | Coastal salt marsh microbial communities from the Groves Creek Marsh, Skidaway Island, Georgia - 041413US metaG (version 2) | ecosystem: Environmental > Aquatic > Marine > Intertidal zone > Salt... | reverse complement strand
TTCCGTTCTCCGTCCCCACGTTCTCCCAGCCCGTGGCCGTCCTCATGAACAGTTTCCATCCGCCCGTGTCCGCGTTGGTTACTTTGACATGCTTACCTATGTCAAGTTCTAAGGTCTCCAACTCATACTGGTAGGTCACCTGTTTGTCTATCTTGGTGTTTTCGTCGTGCGTCATGTCACCGTCGGTCTTGTACCAGTCCGTGTAACTCCAATACGCTGACGTGTTGTAGGTCTGTACCTTGGTCCTCGACCACTCTGTGCCGTCCCAGGTGTATATCGCCCAGAAGTTGTTGGCCGTCTCATCTGCCTTGACTAGGTATTTGACAGTACCTGATAAGTCGTTTGTGTTAACATAGGTCAATTCTGCATAGGTATCCACAGTCGCGTCCCACTCAAGACTCTGTGCTGTTGGTTCTGGATCTTTTAAGTCCAGATTTGTAAGATTAATCTGGCCCACTAATTGGTTCTTCTTCAACACCGAGTTGGCATAATCGATTATATCCTTCAATGCGGAGAATCTATCCACGTACCAGCTCTGTCTTGGTCTGATGCTGTTACCATATCTCTCATTTACAGGCAGTTCTATGTCTGGTACTAAATCACCAGCAGAGTTCTTGCCTATTAGAGAATCCCACCATCTTGTCTCAATCTGCTGTCCTGGTCTGTACTCCTTGTCACCTTCCCTGGCCAGTTTCCAAACGCTGTGCGCATCTCCTTCGAACGTGTTAGTCCTCACATCAACATTCAACACGATGTCGTCGTTGCTTATATTAGTCATATTGTTAATGATGAACTTGTTGAGGTCTGTTGCTGAATAATACTTCACGTTGAATCTACTTGGATCTGTGATGAGATTAGTGACAAAAGAAGTTGAATTTTTTCTGTCTACCACACTGTTACTTGGCACTGTCGTTTTGTTTTTGACCCAATAGTAATAATAATTCACGAAAGAGTCTATTCTTGAATTGTATCTCTGTACAACCGAATACTGTGAATCGTCGCCATATGCGGCCGTGCCACTTATTCCCTCACTGGCTCCTTGTTGTGAACCGGATCTACTGTTCCACTCGCTCGGTAATAAAACTGACTCTGTCCATTCATACACATCTATGCTAGATCCAGGGAAAGTCTTACCCCAATTGTTGACCTTGTACTCTTGTGTGTCCTGTTCATACCATATCCATTTAACTTTAGATAGGTCCCACCATACTTCTCCTAGATGTTCTGCTCCCCATGGAGTCTTGGTGTTGGCGTTGTCCCCCACGTTGTAAGTGGCAGGATCCCACGTGGTTTTGATGTTGATCTCCCTATCGGCCAAACCTAATATCCTACCCTTGACTGGATCATACAGATCGTAGTAATCTTTTATCTGTTTGGTCTTCCTGTTGAAGTCAAAAACTTGTCCTAATTTGTTGACATCTAGTAAAGGAGTTTCAGTTACTAGGTTCTTCCATGCGTACTCTCCTCGCACAGTAGTGTCATAACAAATCACGGTGCCATCATTGGAGATCCTTGTGCTTCCATCTGATGAAATATTTCCCTCATCGTCTGGTGCCCCCACAAACACTGTGTCGTTTATCATACAAACGCCACGTCCAAAGTCGTCATTCTCCGAGACCAAAGCGGAATTGATCCTGTCATCTATCACGAATTTAGTGTTGTACATGGTGGCCGTGTAGGCCGCGCCGGAACCCGTGTTGATATCCACGATCGTCGTGTCCTGTAGGTCAAATGTTGTTTTGCCCAAATCAAACTTTATCTCACGAGCATTAGCAAAATTTTCTGCTCCTATCACTAAACGTGTTCCTGTTTGATTTATGTCCAGAGTGGTACCAAATTTCATGTTGTTTTGTGTATCTGGTGCGTTAATAGTTTGTTGAAGTGTGTATGTGTTCGTTGACCCGTCAGCATTCCACTTGTAGTAGTAGATTGCTCCACCGTCGGTTTGGTCTGCACCATCTACTCCAGGTGCTCCTATGATCAACGTTGTGCCATCCTTGCTCATTGCTATTGATTCACCAAATGCGGTGTTTATCGAAGATCCGTCGCTGTTCACTCCTGTTATTGTCTGTGCAAGGGCGAAGGAGTTCTGTGTGCTTCCGTCGTTGCTCTGAGATGTCTTGACGAATATTTCAACTTTCCCTGCGTTTCCGGGTGCCACCGAACTCACTGCCAGTATGTCCCCGTTATCATTTGCGGCTATTCTGTGTCCAAACCTTTGTCCTGATCCGCCATCTGGTGCTTCTATTGTGTAGTCCTGGGTCCATGTGTCATACGTTGATCCGTCCAGACCTATCCCCCACGTGTACATGTACACCCTACCGGTATCATTTGCATGGCCCGGTGATGAAACGAAAAGATACTTGTCTGCCGTAGATCTAGACGAACTTGTACCTGGTTCTGATATTTTGTGTGCCCAACCGAAGTTTGCATTCTCGGTCAGTGTTGATCCGTCGGTCGGTGAAGTCAGCGTGTTGAGTATGCCATACTTGAATGTGCTCGGATCCCAGAGATAAATCTTTATCAGTCCTGAATCTATGAATCTTGTGCTTCCATCCGGGCCAATCACGTTGGCATATGGAGCACCGGCGACAACAAAGTTCTCGTCTGTGCTGATCGAAAGTGATTCACCAAGCCTGCTGGTGTTGTCGTCACCTTCAGTCATTGTGTTGGTAGATTGTGTGATGAATCGTGTTCCAGCGTCATGGGAACTTCTGAAGAAGAAGTGTACCTCTCCCTGTCCCTTTCCTGGAGCGGACACAACCAATGTCCTACCGTCGTTACGCGCCACAATACTGTGTCCGAACTCTTGGTCAGTGGTCAGTGTGTCTGGTGAAAGTGTCAGTGTCTGCGTGTATGGATCCTGTTTCTCATAAACACGCCACAGTCCGTTGCTGTCCGCATCTGCAAACACCTTGTCGCCTTCACGTCCAATGCTATTGTCTTTGTCAATGTATTGTGAATAACTTAATAGATCATTTACATTGTCCATCGACCCCAATCTCACCGAGACGAACTTGTAGACATTGCCAAAACTGTCCGCAGTTGATCCGTCCTCCAACGTTGGTACGAATCCCAGATTCCCTGAGTAGTCTATGACCACAGTCTTGTGATCGGGGGTGCTCGAGACACTGTACACTCCATTTAGAGCGATGTCCTCACTATTGCTGATACCAAAGTAGTCTGCCTGTGTCGTCGTTGTACCTGCCGATAACCCATGCGATCCAGACAACGTGAGCTCAAGTTGAGTGTCATTGTTTACTATTCTGATGTTATCTATCTTCACATCAGCGTTGGTTATCCTCAAGACGTCCCAATCATTGTTACTCGTGTTGGCCACCCAGATGAGATCGTTGGTTGTGATAGAATTCATATCTAGGTTCAATATGTCGTCTGTGTTAAATGCTGTATGTTGCACTTGTTCCAGTTGTGGATACCCTGCAGTCTTATACACTTGTGTGATATCCCTATCCACTCCTTCTTGGGTGTAGTCCAATCTAGAGAAAGTGGAACCAGCAGTGTAGTCGACTGGTTTCTTGTAGAAATTTGACTTAGGGATGGCAAGCGACCTGCTGTACCCCACTGCGTCGTTGGAATTATCAAGAAGTTCGATGCTCTGTGGATTTGCTGTTATCTCATTATCACGCAGAGTAATCTGTATGCTCTCCACACTGTCGGTGTTACCAAATCTTCCAGTCCTGATCATCCACTCCGGATACTGATCCAGTTGGATGTCCGATCCCTCATATCTGGCTTTTAAAATTTTATCTATGGCGTTCTGAGTACCTTTCTGCCTGATGTATCCTTGATAGAATTTGTACTGAGACACATCATTGATGAACAGGTTCTCGAGATAGTCCCTGCTCTGGTAACCTATCAACCTCTGTGACAACTGTTGCTGTGACTCATCAAAGTTGTTGGTCTCTAGGTTGTAGAAATCGTTGAACTGGGTTATCTTGTACTCGAAGTTGGGAATCAATTGAGGTGCTGGTTTGGTATCTTTCAGCGTCCAGTTACTTTTGTCGAACTTGTCTGCTGAATTGTGGTTCACCTTTGCCACATAAAACTTGCCTTGGTATTCCACACTGTCGCCAATTCTGTAGTCAGTATTGGCCATCCAATAAATGATTTGGGCGGCATCGAACACAAAACCAGGGGCGTAGTAGTCCCCGTTCCAATTGGCTGTCTTCCAACCAACCAGTTTCAATCTCTGTTGTCTGAATCCAGTAAATGGTTCGTATATGATGTCTGAGAACACTGTTGAGTTGTCGAACAACAGCAGGTGCTCCTTCTGTACCGTGTTTAGTGCGATGTTGTAAAGTCCGATGTTGGCTGACTTAACACCCAGTTCGAAGGTCTTGCCTACACGCTTGGTACTAATCTCCTTGATGTCAATCTTACGTCCTCCGGCATCCAACAGTGAATAGTCACCCGCTAGGTTCCTTAATCTGCCCACTATAGAATTATTTGTGTCCAGTTCGAAACCATCCGCGGCAGGTGAAACTGTGATGGCTGATCCCGGTGTCCACTCCTGCGTGGTCCAGAACAAGAATTCCCTTACGGCGTTGCTCCAGTTCAATACCTCCTTGAGCTCGTTGGAGAACTTGTTGAACCTGAAACCTTGCGATTCCAACCAGTGTCCGTAGCCGAACAGGAAGTCCGCCACGTCTTGTATGGTATTGAACACGTAACCATAAGGTATGGTCTGTATGGTTTCCTGGTAGGTGGCATACTGTCTGACCTTTTGTGATCCTTCCACTGACACTACTGTGCTTGTGGTAGTTCGTATAGGATAATTGAAGTTGAAATATGGTTTGACTGTACTGTAACCCAACACTTTATATCCGCCCAACAATGATGAGCCATCTGAGCTGACATCGGTGTTTTTCTCTATCAGCACGCCCGAGTATTGGAAACTCTCGACCGGGTTTGATGTCCTGAAAAGTATCTTATAGTTCTCATCAGGTATGAATTTTGATCCTGACGTCGAACCCGGAGATACGGAATCTGTTAACACCTTTATGTTGTCCTTGTCTGTGAATCCTCCGAGCTTGTATGCCAATTGAACAGACAAGTTCTTCATCTTGTCATAATAAAATGCCTTTGGATCGAGATTTTTTGATATCAAGTAGTTCACTATGAACGGTTGATAACCCGCTGTCTGGTATCTGGAAGTGATTCCCGTATTGTTGTCTGTCACGGTTTCTAAGTGATACCTAGCAGTGGCCAAGGTCTTCCTTATGCCTGTCTCTGTGTATATCTGATTGCCTGCCGTATTAGTGGTCAGCCTAGATGGATCGAACAGGTTGCTGAAAAATTTCGCTGGTTTGGTCAGTGCCAGTATCTTCATAATCGTGAAAGGGTATGCCGATGATCTTCTCCACGCCGTCTCCGCTGGCGCTTGGTCTCCGAACTTCCATGAGGCCTGCCTGCCTGGAATGTCGAAGTTGTCTACCAGTCCCGTGGCGATCGGATCAAGTAGATTACCTGAGGCATCAACTGGCAGGTATGATCTTATGTCGGGTTTTCCATACCTTCCCGGTTCTGTGGCTATCTTGTTCCAGAGTACGTCATTGCCCGAGGTGTATGGTGCTGTGCCGTAGGTAGAGTCCCAGTCGGTGGGCTTCTCCGAATGTCCCAACATCTCCCATGGTCTGGTGTGTGGTGCGTCTGTGTCATAGAAGTACTTGTAGATGCCCCTCCAGTGCCCTGGTAAAGTCTGTTTGTTCAGCCTGTCGGTAGACTTGGAATAGTTGTAGGTAAATGGTAAACTCTCTGAGAACGTGGTATTGTTGATGTACTGAACGTTATTCCTTCCTGCCCATTTATAGAAGTCTGGTCCCATCACGTCATTGATCTCCTGTAGAGTGTAGTCCGTTGATGTGAACGCACTAGGCATCACATCGTGAATGTCCAATAATGATGGGTCGTGTACGGTCTTGCAATTATTGTATACACGCATCTCTAGTTCTAAAATAAGGTCATCACGCTCGTCGCCATAGGCCTTGATTATAGATCCATCGTGCCTTCTAATGACAGAGGTGCTGGTTAGGTATGTGTCATCCGTGAACAACTCTGGTTTGAATTTTGGATAAATTCCTAACTTGGTCGGTGATGGAGGCATGTAACTGCCCGTGGTATCTGAATAATCCTTGATGACAATCTTGTCCCCTTCCACCAATGCTTTTGTTATGCTGACACTGTCATCTGTGGTGCTGAATGTGTAATCTGTTCCAAGTAATAGTTGTGAACCATTGAGGTATATGTAAACTGCCCTGTTGCTTGGCGTGGTGATGTTGTGCTGTGAATCCAGAGCGTATTCCGTCTGTGAAGAACCCTGCACCGTGTAAGATCTAGTGCTGACATTCTCTCCCCACCCTATCATGTCCTCATAGAAGAACGGAAAGGCACTATTCTTACCTTGGTTAATAGCAGAGATGATCTCATCCACCCTGTCCGCGGCGATGCCCTCGTAGGCGGTGCCCGTGGCATGAGTCAAGAAAGCGTTGTACCACTTCTCGTACTCCTGGTTCACGTAGTCTACAGCAGACGTTATGTTGGTCTCCTGATCTATAAGTCCAAATACCGCCGGAAGCAACGGTGCCTCATGCTGGTGTATGGTTCCCCCTTTAAGCCTTGCGTCTGGTTTGTCCCGCAAATTACTTTTTCCTGGAATAGCGCCCGTCACATCCTGGTTCTTGTCAAAAATATCTCTGATGTGATTAAGTATTTGCCCATAGGTGAATGTGCCCAACTGTTGGTTGAGACTGTTGGTCGCTAAATTCTCTGGTATCTCATATATGCCCTTGTCAGCGACCTTGTCAGCGGTGCTGTGTGCCGCTATCCTGATCTGATCATTGACTTGCAACTCGCTGTTGAATCGAACATACTTGTTATTGGTTCCGTCGACCAAGGTGTAATCCGTTGTTATGGTTTTTCTCGTGCCATTAACAGAAACTGATACCTCGAGATCCGTCAATGAGGCTGAATTCTTGTAGAAGTCTATCGGGAACAACTGTTTCTCCGTGTCGTCCACGATGAAAGTCCTTATCACACGTTGTCGGCTCTCGTTGGTCCTCTTGATCCAGGCGCTCCTGCTGTTGTGTGTTCTCCTACCTGTGGTGTAGTGTAGGTGTCCCTCCGCTAGATTTTTTGTAAGTGTACGGTTACCGTCTTTGTAAGTGAACGTGCCTGAAGTATGATCTGATTCAAACACTATGTCTCCCACGTTGTTTATGGTGTTGTACTTGACCCTTATGCCCAGCACAGTATCAACCGTGGCCGTCGTTGAGGTTGCGTAAGAGAAAACCTTGGCACCTGCGAATGACGAATTTGGATAAGTTGTAGCATCTGCGAAACTGACGTGATTGTCGTCCCACATGCCGAACAACGGCTGTTGATTCATTCCCGTCTTCTGCTGTGCCTCAGTCCATGACTCCGTTGTGTCATTGTAATAGAAAGTCTTGCCCTGGTTTGTTGTTCCGAACTCGATGAACACGGAATCGTTATCTGCTGGTACACCATCTGACGCTTCTGTCAGTGCTATCACCTGTGTGGAATCTCCCGCTGTCACGAAGTCCACATCGTATATCTTGTTCTTTACTATCGGATCGGTGTCTGCGGCGAATATGACTCTCATTCCCTTTGCCAGTGAAAGACCATCCACTATGTATCCAGTCTGTCCAATAACATTGCTGAAAGCGTCTGTTGTCACCGTGTCATAAAGCGTGACCGACCTCTTGGCCACCGTGCCGTGATTGTGAAGTGCCAGACCCGAATCGAACTCTATGATGGGTCTCTTGGCCCTGTCATCCTCATTGAGCACAGGGGTGAAACCGCCTATCCTCGCAGTCTCTTCTATCACGGACCTGTGGAACCACCTGTTGTATCTCGACCAGGCGTTCTGGTCCTGTGAGTCTCTCTTGATGGTTATGTAGTCCTTGGTTTCCGGTGTGTAGTAGGCCAGCGCGTAGGGACGTGTATCGTAGGACACCGAATCGTAAAGTATTGTGGTCTCTGTGGCGTAACTGGCAGGTGTGATCAGATCATCCACGTTGGTAAGGGTTATCGATTCTCCAACCCCTTCAACATAGTATTCCTTACCTTGATATGCTGTTGGTACCAAACTGCTTGTGAATTTTATCTTCATGCCGTTTGACAGTTCCAAAGTCCTCAGGCTGTAGTTCTTGACACCTATAATATCGTTCGCTGGGTCGATCGCCGCTGTGGCCGTTGCATCCTTGATCTGTAATATGCCATACATCGCGTCATGATTGCCACACTGGTAATATAAAATGTCTGGTGCACCTGTCGTAGGCACTGTGAATGTTACCGTACCCTTGTCTGTACCGTTGTTTGTGATACCTGTATTGAATATTGTCGAAGTGGAACCATCCACAGAAATCTTGCTCTTATAGGGTTCCGTCATTATCCAGAATGGGTGTCCTTGTGCGTTGACGTCAAACCTATAGGTGTTGCCCCTGTACAAAGTTATTATAGGATTTTTTTCGTTTTCCCTGTGCGGGAACTCCCATCCTGAGTTATCCGAATATGGTTCAACTTTATATTCTACAACTGCACTTGGTCCAACAGAATCGATCTCGATCGAACCCGGACCTTCTGGTATCCAGTAGTATTCCCTGTAGTTAATTAATTTATCGTAGTCTATGGCCGGGTTCCAACTGTACACGGTCTCCTTATTGAGCCTGTCATGATTGTTGACTTTACCTCCCAGGTACTGTATCTGGTTGATGTAGTCGTCGTATGTACCCGTGAACTTGACTTGATCTTCTGGATTTACGGAAGTTGTGTCCCTGTCCGTGTAGGTCACCGCAGGTTCCAATTGGTATGCGAACCTATCCCTGCTAGTGGCACTTATGTATCTGTCTGTTATCTGTCTGGTGTAGGCGTCCTGTCTTCCTATGTACCCGTCCAATCTCTCCAGTGAACCCTTTTGTACCAATGGATCCAATGTGCTGGCGAGGAAACGCTGGTTTGTGTCGGTCCTATAGAATGCTGGTAGGTGCTGTACAGTACGCTTATACTCGTTGTTGCCTTGCTTGACAACCTCGTTGTTGGTCAGCGCATTGATCGGATCGTCGGCCATTAGTATCCTGCCCCACTACTGCCGGTTGTCGAACCGGAACCTGTTGTAGTAGAGCCTGATACCGCTGATCCTGTGGTGGTGTTGGTAGTGGCAGTTGATGTTGATGTCACAACAGTGCCTGATGCCGCTAATTGGTTGGCTCCCAAAGCACTTATTATTGAAACATCATCAACGGTGGCCCCACTGATGAAAATCTCGTCTGCCGCTGAGTTGAGTTGGAACAGAGACCCGAAACTCTGTCCTGACTGGTTTGGCACGATCACCACTGTTAGTAGGTCTGGTGCCAGTTGGTTGTGTATGTAAGCGGCTAGTTCTGTGAAGTAAAAAGTGTCTCCAAAATCCCAGTTGTCCAATGCAAAGAATTCGTTCATGGCGGCAATCACCTTGGTCTTGATCACTGCATCTGATACATTGGTCTTGGTATTTTTTACAACCTTGAAAGTGGCTTGAAGTTCCTCATCGGCATTGTTGCCGAACAGTATCTTGTACTTGACAGGATGGTATATGATTTGGTCAGACAGTGACTTCAGAGGATTCAACACACCCGAGTAGTTGATGCGCAGTTGATCCGATGTTGAAGTAGAAGGTTTACTACCTCCTTCCTGTAGCCAAATCCTAAATAGGTTGTCGTATGTCCTCTCTAACAAATACACATCCACGATATTTGAAACGCTTGGATCTATCCTGGTCTCCTGTCCCGCGTGGTGTTTGTATTGGAAACTGATAGATGCTCTGCCTCGTCTGGCTAGGTAATCTGTGGTAGTTGAAATTGTGTTCGTTGTAGAACTGTACTTTTTGATAACATCCTCGGCTGAGTCATAGAAATAGAACAACTGTCCGTTGGTGTAGGATGTGGTGTTGAGATTGATATCTGCCTCATTCTGCGTCACTATGAAATTAGTTGATGCATATGGCCTGTACCTCTCTATGTTGTCATAGGATAGATACTTCTCGAAGAAAACGAATTTAGTCGATTCAGACAGTGTTGGTTCAACAATTATATCAAATATATCAGGATTGTCCACGACGCCATCGTCATCATCATCATAGAAACCGACCTTGACCTTCCTATTGTCCTGGAAACCGTCCGCCTCCGTGACCGTGTCTACGACCTGCCAGGTGATGGGATAACCCACACTATTGCCCGTCGAGACTATGCTGTTGGTCTTTAATATCTTCACTGTGTCCTTGACACTTCTACCTGTCTTGTAATCATAGATCTTCTCTGTTCTATCAAAATGGAACTTGTTCTGTGATTCAGACTCAAATATGTACTCTAATTTCCTGTATTGTACTGTGTATGTGTTGCCATCATTGGTAAACTTGAACCACCAACTTGCATCAGCATTGGTGCCGGTAACAGATCCAGTATTGGTTAGGTTGAACACCGAACTGGTGCTTAGATTAGTTGCGGTTATGACCTTCCAGGTCTCTGTGTCGACATCATATCTCAGTCCAAATTCCTCGTAGGCTTCTATCCTATCTATGAGATCAGATTCTAGATCTTCTGAGAACGACGTGGTGAAGTTAGGTATTATAGCGTTAACCACCGAGCCGTGTGGTATGATATCGTTCAGTGTCACTGGTCCAACACCTGACTCGAGATTGCCTATACCACTGTTGGCACCGTCCAACACCACCGCTCCTATCTTGGCCCATGTCCTGTCCTCGGAGTTGTCAGTTGTTGATGTTACCAATTTTCCGTTAAGGAATCGCCTGCTGTCCGGCGATGTAAATTTTATCAATGCACCCGGTTTAGCGAACTTCATGTTGGAGGTAGCGAAATCACCTAGTACCAATGCCCCTCCTGATGTGAAGTAACCTGTGTTGGTGTTGGTGGATGTTGTCGTGGAATTCCAAGTGGCCGTGAGTGTGCTTACATCTTTGGTTCCGTATTTGAGATAATAGAACTGTCTAGCATATGCTTCTTTTAGTTTCGCCTCCACAGACGTATCTATAGTTGATCGTATGTTGCTCCTATTGTTGAACGTGAATGTGAATTGCTGTAGAGATTCTTCTCTGTACAATATGCCGTCTTCTGCAAACACCGAAACGTTGGAGTATGCTCCCGTAGGATCTAAAATTTCTTTTGCCCTTGATATACCAGAAGCGGATCTATTCACGGATCTCACTTTCACAATCTCCTGTGACGCTGACAGAGGGACAACCTGATAGTCCTCCGCAGTTATCATCCTGTTCTGCGAGTAGTATACCTGTGATGCTTTCTCCTTTATGGAATCGTTTGATTCGGTAGCCGCGGCGTTGTACACTCCAGATTTGAGACTCGCTGTCACAGTCAATGTCTGTTGTGCACCATTGGCATCAATGTATGGCACAGTAATCTGTATGTTCTGCATGTCTGCAACCTGTATGGCGTACTTGGCATTGTCACTGATCCTGTAATACGTTTTGAACGATCCCAGTGGTAGGTTTGAGAAGTTACCGTCCCCAAACACTAGATCTACGGTATCGTTATTCTTTGTGACCACGTTGTAGATATTTCTTTCGCTTTTTGACAGTGAATTGTAAATGACGTTGTTGCCAGTCAGTGTGGGAACCTTGGTCCATTGTTCAACAATCTGTCCAAACTGATCCAACTTATACAACCAAACATCTGTGTCATTGATGTCATTGACATTTAAACTCTTGACGTAATTGGTTGTCGCACTATCCACAGTAAACTCTTGGTTGTTCATTGTGCCTTGTTTGAAAAGAAAAAAGAATCCCGTGTTGTTCGAGCTGTCGCCTGCACCATCTGATCTATAGGTGTAGGTCAGCCCCGTGCCTGATACTGGTGATGATTCGTATATGGATTCCGAATCATTAATCGTGCTGGGTACTATCTCGAAGGATCTCGATATACCGCCCACCGACTTTTGGAAACTAAAAATAGGAAGATCAAGTTGATTGGAACTAAGGGTGTAGACCTCTGTGCTGATTCCACCTATGGTGTTTGATTCCCTGGGATTGCCGAATAGTTGTCCTGTTTGATTGGCCGCGTTCAGTATGGATGTAAACTGCTCTCTGTAATTTGAATTTGCCGAATCATTCCAGATTACGGTCTGATTTGCTAGATTCGTGCCTGAAGAATCTCTCACGTCTTGTGTGGTTGATATAGAATCTATTTTAAGAAGTCCTGTGGCTGGTTTGTTACGCTTGGCGTTGTAGTTGATCAATCTGGCCAGTCTAAGTACAGAGTTCCTCCTCTCTGCCGTCTCTAGGAAGTTCTCCCTGGCGTTGAGGTCCACTCTGAATGATAACGCCTGTGCGATGTAGGCTATAAGATCTATGAGGGCTATGTACTCAGAACTCTCAACAAAATCATTGAAATCATCTGGATAGTTCTCCCGGAGATAGGCCACCATGGTCCTACGCAGTGTCTCGAAGTCGTAACTCTTGAAGTCGGCCTGCTGGAAGGCCTGGTAGATCTTTCTCCAATCTTCCGCTACTAGTAATCTGTTCTGTCTATCTGTTGTGGCCATTGTATATACAACGGTATTTATATGCTAGGAAATGTGCGTATATTAAGATAGACGCAGTAGGCTGTTCTCGTCGAAGTTGAATCTCAGTTTCTCAGTGATGTTCAGGGGCACATATGTTATAGTGGCCTGTATGGCTATGCCCTTGTCCGCCTCTGTGACCAGTATTTCCTGTGTGCTGATTCTAGGATCTGCGTTGAGATTGGCTGTTACGTCCTCAACTATAGCGTCTTTCAACGCTTCCGTGAATGGTTCAAACAATGCATCATATATGATAGTCCCGAATTCTGGATTCTCAACTCTCTCGCCTTTCCTGACCGAAAGTCTGTTGATAAGGTCTTGCTTGGCCACCTCGAAATCATACAGTTTGAAGTTCTGCTTGTCAGCACGGCTACTGAAACCCTTGAAGGTCACTTTCCTGTTTGATAGGTCCCTGTTGTTCTCTGCCATTAGTCCAATCTCCTGAATTCGACATCTACTTTATTATAGTCCACCATGTAGAATCCCGTGTCGGTCATAACACTGGCCCACGGCACTTCCTGTGCCATCACGCCCTGGTATGTGCCCGGCAACTGCTTGTATTTAAACGAATATATGTTGACACCAGATAACGATTTACCAATATATTTTATATCTTCTTTGAGTCTCTGGTCGCTGAATTTAAACCCACTAAAAAAGTTTTTAACGGCACCACCTATGTTGCCTATCTTGCTTACGAGATTAGCACCCACATTCTGTAGGAAGGTCTGTCCTCCCATGGCGGCTTCCCTGGCATTGAACAGTCCCGCCTTGCTGGCCAGGCTCTTGACCTGGTTCATTCCCACTATCTTGCCACCCACTACGCTGGAGTATGTCTGTGTGATGCTGTTGAGGTTGGCTATGGTACCTTCTATGTTACCCGCTGATAGATTCTTGGTCAGTCCTTGAACTGAGTTGAGTGCGTTGTTAGCCAGATCTATGTTGCCTGAGATTCCTGAAACTGTGTTATTGCCTAACGTGAAAAGTTGCCCTGCTTGGTTGACGAAAACGTTGTCCTTGAACAGTTCCGTGCTCTTGCCTGTGAACTTCTCCACCACCTGTGATGAGAGACTGTTTATGAGATCTTTAGCAGGCGTGTTGAAGTCTATGCCCTTGATCTTCTCTGATATGCTGTCCTTTATGTCAAATGGTAGATTGATTCTATCCGTGATTCCGTAGATCCCATTGTACTTGGTTCCAAACTCGGTCAGTAGTTGCCTTGCCTTGATGGCATCCGTGCTTGATCCCATTTTCTGTTTGACATATTCTAATGCGTCCGCCTGGTACTGCGCATCTCTGATCGCACTGTTGGTGCTTAACCTGTTCTGCATGTTGATGTACTCCGCCGTGCCTGGTGTGTTGGCCAATCTGCTCCATTGCTTCTTGTCGTCCGGATCAATGGGGATGATGCCATCGTTGCCAATGACACTGGCCCTGAACATGGGTTCGTGTGTGACGAATCTGTGTACTGTTGTCTTGGTCTTCCTTGTGAACTGTTCCAGTGGCTTTATGCCTTTTTGTGTTAACTCCACATCTCCCTCTTCCCTGAGGGTCATTCCCACGGCATCTGTGGTCAACCATTCTGGACCCCATGTTGGACTCGCACTGGTTGAATTGAAGTGAACCTGAGATCCTGCCAGGTGTATCTGTCCTGAGGCACCGTGTAACTGTGTACCACTCGTGAATGACGATATGCCGTCCCTGGCATAGTCTCGTACGGATCCTGCTTGTGAACTGTTGAGTATTCCTTTCTCTCCGAGGTTCAACAGAAGATCTGCGGAGTGTATCATCTCTTTGGCCGAACTAAACCTGACCTGTCCGTTGGCGTGCATGTTTATGTTCGAATCAGAATGTAAATTAAAATCACCCTCGGTCCTCATGTTGATTCCACCAACGCCGGAATAGATGTCTATTCTGCCATTGCTCTGCATCTCTATCCATGCGTTACCCGAACCGTTGGCTATGTACACCACGCCCTCAGTATCATGCATTAAAAGTTGATGTCCGGAAGCCGTACGCAATCTAGTTAGTTGGTTCTTGCCGTCCACTGCGCCGTCGTCCATCACGAACGTGTGTCCTGGTGTCCTGGTCACATAGTCGGTCGCTTCTGAATCTTTCGTTCCCACCTTCTGCTTTGTAGTGCCGGGGTCCTTGCGTCCTGGGGTGCTGATACCAAACACCTGGCTGGGAGTCTCCCTCCTAGCCGAAGATGACGTGTTGCCCCTCACATTGTCTGCGGACAATCCCTGTTTGAGTAGTATGTCAGCGAACGGGTGTATTGGTTTATTAATGCTGTTGTAGTTTGTGGCGGTCAATCCCGGATTGGCTCTGTTGACCTCTCCCGCTGGTAACGAGGTCGATCCATACTGGCTCTTCTTGTCTACGTTGGAACTGAACTGTCCGGCGGCGCCTCCACTGCTCTTGTCCCAGGTCTTCTCGCTGGCCGCTATGCCCGGTACCATGTGATTGATCATGGGATCCTGCACACAACCTATCCAGAACGCCTGGTCCATCTTGCCTTCCGCAAATATCACCAGCACCCTCGTTCCTATGTCGGGTGGTACCGCCCAGAAACCATAACTGTGTTGGCTGTGCTCGTACTTGGTTGATCCTGGCAGGTTGTACCTCACGTCCTTGGCGCCATAGAAAGGCGACAGATATTCACATGTGATCAGGTTGCCACTGATGGGATCCGTGGTCTTGCTGAGTCCGGGTATGTTGACCTGCAGTCGGCCCATCCTCAATGGATCGATGTTGTTCTTGACAACTCCTATGTATGGACCGGCGTTCTCACCCGACCAGGCTGTGTCATTGCCCGGTGCCTTTGATGTTGACGCGTGTCCCTTTAAGTAATCCCTACCTGCCATTACGATGATCCCAGTTCTCCACTTATTTCGTCTATACGAGCCATTTGCATTGGGTTCGTCACGTTAGTTATTACGCCGTTCTTCTTGGTGATTTTTTCATTGGAGGTCTTTGTGACCTTCTGGTCCTGGTTGTTGAAACGTATCATGGTTAGATTCTGTGTGAACCTGCCGTCCGCGAAACTGTGTTCGACCTGGGTGACCTTGTATAAACCCGAGAACACCGCCCGCTGTGCCGAGGATATCTCGTAGATGCCCGTCCTGTCGTTCAGATCCTGTGGTGTCTTGAACGTGAGGTTGGTCACGGGTTCCGCCACGTCGTAGTTGAAACATTTAAGTTTGGGGTTCCATATGTTGTCTTTCGCCCCGCCCCTGAAGAAGTCGATGTTGTTGTCACTGCTCCTACCGTTGGAGTTCTGTGGGGTGGCTGGTATGAACTGGCTCTGTCCCAACCAAGCGGGATCGCCCAGGATCTCCATCCTGATCACCACCATGTCCGCCAGCGGGTTGGTTATGGCGTCGAAGAACTGGTCCACCCTGGCGTCGCCCTTGGCG
>Ga0255769_10003427_pt1 | contig 16106 bp, 3 predicted proteins | sample 041ome_9_FD_179637 | JGI IMG/M metagenome (GOLD analysis project Ga0255769, IMG submission 179637) | Coastal salt marsh microbial communities from the Groves Creek Marsh, Skidaway Island, Georgia - 041413US metaG (version 2) | ecosystem: Environmental > Aquatic > Marine > Intertidal zone > Salt... | reverse complement strand
AGAGACAAGTTCATTTGCAACAACTGGTTCAAACACATTTAGTGGTTCACAATTCATTACTGGTTCAATTATACCAGAGGCAAGTGGTGGAAATGGATTACATGATTTAGGTTCTACTTCAAATCCATTCAGAGAACTATATATCACAACTGGTTCAGTTCAATTTGTTAAAGATGGAAATGTAATTTCACGAGTTAGTGGTGAAGATAACGCAATTCGAGTTGGTAACATCTTAATTACTACATCTTCTATTGAAGTTGTAAACAATACTGGTCAAATCATAAAACAACTTGTTCAATCTAAGAAAACAAGTGAAGCTAATGTAGATGCTGAGATTGTTTTACCAGATGGTTTAATTAGTGGTTCTTTAATACCTGGTACAAACATTACAATTGATTCATCAAGTGGAGATTTTGTAATTTCATCTACCGCAAGCGGTAGTGGTGATGTTTCCTTTGATGGAGATAGAGTAATTACCAACACTTTATTAGGTGATTTATACTCACAATCATTTAACGCAGGAACAGATGGAACAGTACAAGATTTCTTAAACGCATTATTCTTCCCATCGTATGCACCAACGGCAACATTTAGTACTCAGACATCAAATCTGAATACAAACCTTGGTACTGAAAATGGAGTAATAGAAACTTTCACTTTAACTGATGAAGATAATAACACACCATACTCAGTAACATTAAGTGGTACAGATGCAAGTTCATTTAAGTTAGTACCTCAAAACGCAGCATCATCTTCTTGGGAATTACAAGCAGCAACTGATTTATCTGCAGGTACATATACTTACGATTTAACTATAACTGATTCTAATGGAGATTCAGTAGATTATACTGGTAGAAGTGTAACAATCGCACAATCCGATAATGGTACTCTTTCTACAACAGGTACATTATACATTATAGAATCTGCAACTACTGGTCCAATTTATCTTGGAACAAATGGTAGAAGTGGAACTCAAGGTGGGGTAAGTGTTTCTTACTCACCAAACTATGGTTCACAAGTTGCAACTAACTTCCAATCATCTAACCCTTTAATTTCAGTTAACTCATCAACTGGTGTATTATCAGTTGGTTCTGCAATTAGTGGTAGTGGTAATGTTAGTGGTGATTTGATAACAACTACTATTAGTTGGACAGACCAATATGGAAATACAGATTCAAGTGATATCAACATAAACGTAACTCAAAATAACGCACCTGATATCACCTTTACAAACTCAAGTAGATTGAATACCAACCAAGCAGTAAGTGGTGGTGGAACATTGGTAACAATTTCTTTCAACGATACCGAAAGTGATTCAATCAACTACGATTCATTTGTATTCACAGATACAAGTGGACAATTAACTGCAACTAAAAGTGGTGGTAATTATTTAGTAACTGCAAACTCTAATTTGAGTGGTTCTACATCTTATTCAATATCAGCAACAATTGAAGATGTGCATGGATTCCGTTCAAATACAGAATCACACTCGTTTACAATTACACAGGCAAGTAATGGTACTTTGACTGGTGATACTACAATGTATATTATAGAATCGGCAGTAAGTGGTGATTCATTCAGAGATGCAACCGGATTTGGTAATGGAAACGTAGCAGATGTAAATGTTACTTATTCACCATCGGCAGGTTCTCAAGTAGTACAATCGTTCAACTCTACAAACCCTGCAATCCAAATTGATTCAAGTGGTAATATGTCTCTTGGTGTAAATTTAAGTGGTTCAGTAACTCAAAGTGGAGATACTATTTCAACTACTATTACATTCCAAGACCAATATGGAAACATTGGTAGTGGTTCAGTAACCGCAAACATCTTTGGTAATAATGCACCAGCTGCATCATTTGTATCCGCATCAAGTTACAATACTGATACCGCAACAAATGGTTCAACCGCAGGTACAATCACAATTTCAGATACAGAATCAAACTCACCATATATCGTAACACTTGGTGGTACTGATGGAACTAAGTTTAACGCAGTTCCACAAAACTCAGTATCTTCATCTTGGTTAGTACAACCAACTGCAAGTATTTCAACTGCGAATACATTCTCAATTGATATAACAGTAACAGATAATTATGGTGAAGCAGTAACCTTATCAAACGAATCAATTATAGTAGATGAAGTTTCTGCTGGTGGTACTGTTTATGTTTATACTTTACCAATTGATGGAGCGTATAACAACGTAACAGGTATAACTGCAGCTGGAAGCGGAACACCTCCAACACCAACTATCGCAACTTCTTATGGATTCTTTACTTCATTTGTAGATAACGATACGTTAGGTGATTCAACAATTACAGTTGCTTATGGTTCTAACTTTACTGCAACTTTAAGAGGAAGTGCAAGTGGTAACAATGTAGATACTGTACTCGATGATTTAGGAGCATTAACAATCGGTGGTTCTCCTGCATCTGAAAGAATATTTGTATTCATACCATTTGGTTCAGAAATGAGTGGAGTGCCAACATCATTATCAACCGCAGACCCAGGTGGAAGTTCAACAAGTGGTGAATATGTAGTATTCGTATCACCAGATGGGACATTCCAAAACTCATCTGCAGGATTATCTAACGATATCAAATCAGCAAATATTCATAAGTTAACATTGGATACTGCAGTTGATGGATATACTGATTGGATAGTAATTGGTACAGAAGATAGATTCCAAAATTCAAACGCTTATATAAGAATTGTTCCATCAAGTGGCTCAGTTCCATCATAAGTTATATTTATATAGTAAGGAGAATGTAAATGGCAATTTCGATTAATGATAAGATAGTATTAAATTCAGCATATACTGGCTCAACCGCCATTATGGATGTTGACCACATTCGTGGGGCATTTAAAGTATATGATACTTATTCAGAAATGACATCAGCACCGGTTGCTCATATCTCTAATAATCAAATTGTTTGGTGTGAAGAATTAGAAACTGTCTTTCAAGCAACAGTAACTTTAGCAAACCCACCTTTTTCATTTACAGATTCAGTAACATGGTCTGAATTTACTGGTTTCGGAGGTGGTGGTAGTGGAACAGGAGATATCACTGCAGTTCTAGCAGGAGATGGTTTAACTGGTGGTGCAACAAGTGGTATTGCAAGTTTAGCAGTTGGTGCCGGAAATGGTATTTCAGTATCGGCAGATGCAGTATCAATCAACACAGGTTCTGCCCATTTTGAAGATGGCGTAGAAAAGGTAGTAGTAGTAACAGAAATAGATGGTGGAGATATATAATTCTTTTACCAAAAAAATATATTTATAAGATATGACACTATATAGTGTTTTAGGAGAGGGCAGATGACCCAATACATAATAAAGGTTATAAAAATAATAATTAATTAATTTAACAAAGGACAAAATAACAAATGGCACAAATTATTAGACATAGAAAAGGTGTCTTGGAAAGTGTAGCTTCTGCAACTAAAAGAAAAGCAGAATTGTTAATTGTAACGGGTTCATCTGGTATTACATCTACCAACTCGGATGCTCTTATCTTCTTCGGAGATGGTACAGATGCAACTGTTGGAAACAAAATACTCTATGGTACATCAACACCAAATTTAACTGGTGCTGATTATAGTACTGCAGTAGATGGTATCCCTTACTATAACACTTCTGAAGGAAAACTATATATTCTCGCAAAAAATGGGAATATAGAAATTAGTTCCAATACTGATGGAACCGGTATTATATCGGGTTCACAGCAAATTGCAGACTACTTACTTTCAGGCAATCAAAGTGTAGATTTAGGAACAGGTACGTTCGAGGCTAATGGTATCACATCTGATGCTGGTCTTACCGTAGCAGGTACTTCTAATCTACAAGTAATCTCAGGTTCAAACCTTAGATTAACTGGTAACGCAAATATCGCAGGTAATATTACTCTTGGTGGTAATATTAATATTGGTGATTCTTCAACAGATACTATTTCACTTAGTGGTGAAATTACTTCCAATATTATTCCTGCTTCAACTGATACTTACACTCTTGGTTCTGCAACAGATAAGTTCTCTGCAGTTCACGCAACTACTTTATATGGAGCAATAAATGCTACAAATGGTGTAGTTAGTGGTTCAGAACAAGTACTTTTAACTTCGGCAGATAACACATCGTTTGATACTTCTTACGTTGCTGAGAATGTATCTCGTTTGTATTATACTGATGCAAGAGTTAAAACTAAATTAGATGCTGATGGTGTAATTAGTGGTTCATCTCAAGTACAGATTGATTCTGTAACAGGATTTACTGCATTCTCAAGTTCAGCTGATTCTCGTATATCTACGATTGAAGATTCACTTGGTGGAGGTGGTTCTATTGGTAGTAGAGTAAGTTCATTAGAAACTTTCTCTGCATCTGCAGAATCTAATGATACTGAATTATTCGCTTCATCATCTGACCACGAGAGTAGATTAGATACAATTGAAGGAAAAACTTTAGTTTCTTCTTCTGCACAAATTGTAACTAGATTATCAAACCAATCAGTAAACTTTGGTAGTGGTGATATTACTGCTAATTCATTTAGTGGGGATGGTTCATCTCTTACCAACATTCCTCTTGGAACTGCAACAACTGGTGATTATGTAGATAGTTTAGTTGCTGGAACAGGTATCTCAATTTCAAACAATAGTGGTGAAGGAGCAACTCCTACAATCGCTACTGCTCAAGATATCTCAGACTCTGCCTCTCCAACTTTTGATACGTTAACCCTAACAGGTGATTTGAATGTAAGTGGTACAACTACTACAACTAACCAAACTACTTTAACAGTAAGTGATTCAAAAATCTTCTTAGCAGATGGTAACGCTGGTGATTCATTAGATTCCGGTATTATCTTCAACTACAACTCTGCTTCAGTTGATAACACAGCAGGTATCTTTAGAGATGCTACTGATGGTTCAATTACTTTCTATGGTGCATATACTGGTAGTGATGCAATTGGTAACACAATTGATGTAACTGCAGGTGGATATACTTTAGGAACTGTTAAAGCTGGAACATTTGATGGTGCATTAGATTGGTCAAACATCGCTAACAAACCAGACCCTGAACTTACTGTTACCCTTGGTGGTACTGTAACTGGTACTGGTACTGTTACTATGACTGACCTTGGAGATGCAACTTTAATCATCACATCTTCTATTCCTGCAGATACTAACCTTACCTTAAATGATTTAACAATCGATGGTAACTTAACTGTAACTGGTACAACAACTTCAACTAACGTTGAAACAATATCTTCGGATTCACCAATTCAGATTCTTAACTCAAGTGGTTCTGGTAATCCTGATGTTGGTCTTGTTGCTAAGTACGATGATGATGGTACTGAAAAAGTAAATGGATTCTTTAGAGATGCTACTGATGGAGTTTGGAAAGTATTTGATGGTTCAACTCAAAATATAGATGAGAGTTCTCTAATCAATACAGCTAACGCTGGGTATGGATTGGCAACATTCCAAGCAGCAGCATTATCTGGTTCTATTGATTGGTCTTATGTACAAAATACTCCAGAACCTACAATTACAATTAACGCAGGTGGTAACCTTTCTGGTTCTACTGAAACTACGTTAACTGGTTTAGGTGATGGTACTTTAAACTTAGATTTATTCATTCCTACAACAAGTAACTTAACATTTAACAACCTTACTTTAAGTTCAAACTTATCAGTAACAGGTAATTCTACTTTAGATAGAGTAACTGCAACTGATATCACTGCTTCGGCTGGTGTTCAAGTTGGTACTAACTTAACTGTTGGTGGTGATGCTGATGTTACTGGTGATATTTCTGCTACTAACTTAACATTGACAGGTAACTTAACTGTTCAAGGTACTCAAACTGTTGTTGATTCTACAACTGTACAAATTGGTGATAACATCATCGAATTGAATGGTAGTGGAGCAGCAAATGGTGGTTTATTAGTAAAAGATGCTACTGCACCAAATACTGTAAGTGGTTCATTATTGTGGGATTCTACAAATGACTACTGGAAAGCTGGTGCTCTTGGTTCTGAATCTAAATTATTAAGAGCAGGTGGTGATAGTGTTGTATCTGGTTCATCTCAAATCTCTGCTGACCAAACTGATGGTTGGGCTGATGATGTAAAAGTACAATTAGATGCTAACACAGTAATCTCAGGTTCATCTCAAGTTGATTTGGCTGAAGTTCAAGGTGATACTGATAATGTAAGTGAAGGTTCAACTAATCGTTACTTTACTGAAGAAAGAGTTAAAACTGAGTTAGATGCTAATACAGTTGTTTCTGGTTCTTCTCAAGTTGATATTGATACTGTTAGTGGATTTACTTCATTCTCAAGTTCAGTTGATTCAAGAATCGACTCATTAGATAGTAACTTAGATGCAAATATTAAAACTAAATTAGATGCTGAAGGTGTAATTAGTGGTTCTTCTCAAATTAGTTTGATTAATACTGATAGTGGTTCATTCACAACTGATATGGTTGGTGAAGGTACTAACCAATATTATACAGATGCAAGAGTTAAAACTAAATTAGATGCTGAAGGAGTTATTTCTGGTTCACAACAGATAACAACTGCAGCGAATAATGGTGAAGTTTTAATGAAGGCTGCTGGTAGTAGTGATGTTGATGGTTCGGCTATCTATTCAGATGGTGCTGACTTAATCGCAATCGGTACTCCAACTGCTAACGTTAATGACTTGGGAGCTGGTAACCAATTAACACTTTATGGAACATCTGCTTCAGGTCTTTTAACTTTCGATATTAGTGGTACTACAAAATCTTACGATTATGTATCTACTAATTACAGATATGTTGATACTAACTCTGGTGTTGGTATTGTTCTAAAACCAGATGCAAACTCAAACAAAGCATGGTTAATTGATACTGATGGAGATTTAGTATCTAATGGTGGTGCATGGAATGGTGTTGGTAGTATTTACGCAAATGGTGTGAATACAAGACATGATATCGTTGCTTTAGGTGATGTATCAGGTTCTAACCTATACATGACTGGAAACGCGGTTATCGATGGTAACTTAACACTTGGTGGAAACATTACTATTGGTGATGGTTCAGCTGATTCACTTACTATCAACGCGGATATCGAATCTGATATCAGACCAAATGCTGATAACACTTACGATTTAGGTTCAACTACTTTAAGATACGCTGAAATTCATGGTGCTAATATCATTGGAGCAATTAAAGCTACTAATGGTGTTATCTCTGGTTCATCTCAGTTACTTAACGTAGCAACTGATTTCGGTAGTGGTAGAGTAAGTGGTGATGACTTTGGAGATGTTGCTGGAACTTCAACATTTACTGGTTCTTTCGTAGGAGATGGTTCAGGTATTACTGGTCTTTCAACTACAATCTCAGTAAGTGGTTCAGATGGTTCTAACGATACTGTATCTTTATTAGATGGTGCAATTACATTTGATGGTGGAACTGGTGTATCAACAGCAGTTGCTTCTGATACTGTAACTATCTCTGTACAAGATGGTTCTACATCTCAAAAAGGTATTTCATCTTTTGATGGAGATGATTTCACAGTTTCAACTGGTAATGTATCACTTAAAGCTGGAAATGGTGTAGATTCAAGTGGTGGTGTAAGAGGTGCAAACCTTAACGCTGATGTTGCAGGTGATGGTTTATCTTACTCATTATCTAACCAACAATTAGATGTTGATTATGGTTCTACTTCAAACACTGCTGTTGAAGGTAATACTTTATTAACTGTTCAAGGTACTACTAATGAGATTGAAATCTCTGGTGGTGCAGTAACTTTAGGAGCAGGTGGTACTGTTACTATTGGATTACCAAATGATGTAACAATTGGAAATGACCTAACGGTTACTACTGATGCATCTGTTGGTGGAAACCTTACCGTAACTGGTAACTTGACTGTTGAAGGTACAACTACAACAATTGATTCTACAACTGTAAACATTGGTGATAGAATCCTAGAACTTAACTATGGTGGTGCTGCAGGAGATGCAGGACTTTTAGTTAGTGATGCTGTTGCACCTAACACCGTAAGTGGTTCATTGTTGTGGGATGGTACTAATGATTACTGGAAAGCTGGAGCTTTAGGTTCTGAAAAAGAACTTGCAAGATTAAACGATGGAAATAATACAAGTGGTACAATTCAGAAGTATGATGCTAATGGATTATTAACTGACTCTGTATTATCTGATGATGGTACTGATGCTACATTTAGTGGTGATGTTATCATTGATGGTTTATCTGCAGGTTCTAATGGAGCCTTCCTATATGCTGATTCAGATAACAAGCTTCAAGTAGTAAATGCTACTACGGCTGGTGATGTAATTCAATGGGATGGAACTTCGTTCGTTGCAGCAAATGCACTCGATGGAGGTACATTCTAAGAATATACTGATTTTAACAATAAAAACCCTCACAGAAATGTGGGGGTTTTTTTATATCTTTAATTAAAACTATACTTATATTAGTAATGGTGTGTTCCAAAAAAACAATTATTCAATTCATCAATATTTATATGTAATAAAATAGGAAAACATAAATGGCTGGAATATTACAACTAAGAAGAGGTCTAAAATCAACATACATTTCAGAAGGAACGAATCTTGCGGAAGCATTTTTCGTAACTGAAAACACAGATGGTTCGGCAATATCACCTAATACTTTAATAGTAGGAGTTAGTGGCTCTGTTGGTGATGATGTTATGACCTTAGCAAAACTTTCACTAGCAAACAAAGATAATACTTACGCAGATTACAACTCAGGTTCATTTTGGATAACTGGTGATTATACTGGTTCTAATATGATTCTATCAGATAATGCAATTATTAGTGGTTCTGTTTTTATAGAAAAAGATTTACATTTAGAAGGACATCTATACTTAGGTTCAGGTTCTGATGGAGATATTGTAAAAATACAATCAGAATTTAGTGGTTCGCTTGTACCTGATAATGATTTGACAGGTTCAACAACTCCTGACCCAACAGTAGCACATTTTGATTTAGGTTCTCGTGAAAAAAGATGGAGAAACATTTACTTACAAAGAGATGGTTCTAGTAATGGATTCCTTTCTGGTTCTCATATTGATTTGACAGGAAACATTAAAGTAGATGGTGAAGGTAGATTTGGAACTCTTAGAGTTGATGATTTAACTGATAACAGAATATTACTTGCAGGTGTAGGTGGTGAAGTAGAAGATGATGCAAACTTAACCTATGATGGACAAGATTTTAGATTAACTAATAGTGATTACTACCAAAGTGGTAGTGGAGCTTCATTCCAATTTTCAGGAGGTGGTGCAGATTTTACTGGTTCTATTTCAAATTATCAACTTAGAGTTGATAATGGTATTGTATTTACCAATGAATTAGGAACTTTAGATAATCAATCTCAATTTACTTGGGATGGTGGTTTATTAAAAGTAGATGGAAATATTTCAGGTTCTGGTACTTTAGAAATAGATGGACAATCAACCCTTGCTTCTCTAAACGTAGAAGATTTAACAAACGATAGAATTTTAATTGCAGGTACAGGTGGTGAAGTAGAAGATGACCAATACTTTAGATATACAGGAAACAATTTCATAATTGGTTCAGATGAACATTTTAAAGTAACAACTGCAACTGGTAACACTTTCATTAGTGGAGCAGTTCAAATGTTCTCTACTTTAAATGTAGATGACCAATCAACACTTGCATCTGTAAACGTAGAAGATTTAACAGATAATAGAGTAGTAATCGTTGGAGCAGGAGGAGAAATCGAAGATGATGGAAACTTCACATTCAATGGTACAGAACTCAACATAGGAACTGGTAACTTTACAGTTCAACAAGGAAGTGGAGATGTCCACACAGTTGGTAATGTTGATATCGATTTAGATTTGAATATCGATGGTGGTGATTTAACTACAAACCAATCAACATTCAACTTACTTAATAGTAATGCAACCACAGTAAATGCATTCGGTGCATCAACTTCGGTAAACATTGGTACTGGTGGACAAGGTGGTGGATTAACCACTATTGGACATGATTTAACAGTAGTTGGTGATTTAACTATTCAAGGAGAAACAACTCAACTTAATACTACTACTCTTAATGTAGAAGATAAAAATATTTTAATTGCAAGTGGAGCTCTTGATTCCAATGCAGCAAATGGAGCAGGAATTACCATTGATGGTGCTAATCAAACACTTACCTATAACTCTACTTCAGGTAGAATGGTATTTAATGATTCACTTGAAGTATCTTATGCTGCTTATATAGATACAATTTATAGAAGAGCTTCTGATAACACTTACATTAACTTAGATAGTAACGCCCTTAATTTCGGTATTGGTGGAGAAAATGAACTTCAGATTGATGGTACTCAAACAAGAATATATGGTAACTTACAATTAGATGGTGATTTAATATCAAAAGGTAATATTAGTGGTTCTTCATTTAATGGAACAACATTACTTTCTTCATCAAACGAAAACTTTGCAGATTATTCACAATCAGTAGATTCAAGATTAGATTATTTAGAAGGACCATTCTCAACTTCAGTAGATTCTCGTTTAGATGAAATAGAAGGACCAATGAGTACTTCACTTGATTTGAGATTGATAGAAATATTCGCAACAGGTTCAGACCACGAAACTCGTATAGATGAAATTGAAACTACATTTAGTTCTTCAGTAGATAGTAGATTGATAGAATCTTTTAATTCAAGTTCAGACCATGAATCACGATTAGTTGCACAAGAATTATTTAGTTCATCTATTGAATCACATCTACCACAAGGAACTGTAAGTGGTTCTACACAAATCGCTGATTTAGGATTCTTAGTAACCTCAAGTGCTTTATACAACGATGCAAATAATTTAGCAGTTGGAACAAGTACACCAACTAATTTAGGTGCAACTCAATTTACTATAAACGATAGTAATACTGCTGGTACAAGTGGTTTAATTTCATTCACAGATAGTGATGTAGTTAAATCTTATGATTATGTACTAAACAATTATAGATACATTGATACTAATACTGGTGTAGGTATTGTATTAAAACCTGATGCAGATGGAGATAAATCTTGGATAATAGATACAGAAGGTGATTTAGTATCAAATGGTGGTGCTTGGAGTAGTGGAAGTCTTTATGCAAATAATTTAATCGCAAGTTCTTCTGTTACTGCTTCTAATATGTTGGTTGATAACGATATTGTAACTAATAATTTATTTGCAAGTTCTTCGGTTAACATCACACAAACATTAAATCTTGCATCTCAAGACCCTCTACCAGCAGGTACAATAGGAGATTTAGCAGTTTCAGGTTCTAATTTATTCTTCTATAATGGAGCATGGACACAAGTGGTTTAAAATATAAATCTGAAAGAAAGATAAATGGCAGCAATATTACAATTTAGACAAGGGAGTAAGACTAGTTTTATCTCATCAGGCCCTTATATCTCAGAACCCTTCTTTGATACAGATACTAATATTATTCATATTGGAGTTAGTGGTTCATCTACTATTACTCTTACCAAACTTGAAGATATCAATAGTGGTTCTTTTTCGGTAAGTGGTGATATTAGTGGTTCTAACCTTTATCTTAGTGGTGATATAACTGCATCTAACACTTTATTGAGTGGTGATATAACAATTGGTGGTAATATTATATTAGGAGACCAAGTACAAGATAATATCACAGTATCAGGTCAATTTGATTCTGATTTAATTCCATCCGCATCTTTACAATATGATTTAGGCTCTACAACTAAAAAATGGAACGTACTTTATGCTTCAAGAGTAGATGCAACTGAATTAACTGGTTCAATACAAGTAACCAATACTATATTACCAGATGCAAACGAAGTTTATGATTTAGGTTCACCAACACAACGATTTAGAGATTTTTATATTTCATCTGGTTCGTTAAGATTAGGTTCACATACTATTTCATCACCTGATAATGGAGATACAGTAAGATTTTCTGGTCCAAGAGTTCAAATTGGTGGCCTAACTGGTGGTAGAATTGAATATAACCCTACACGAAATTTCCTTAACTTAAAAGGGCCTTCTACTGATACTTCAATACCAATAGTTTCATCGAGAATGTATTTGACTGGTTCTAATGGAGAAGGTTACATGGAAATGGGTGGTGATTCCGATACCATAAGATTTGGTCAAGGAACATTTCAATTAGGTGGAAATAGTGGCGGTAGAATAAGATACAACAGTACATCAAATAGAATACATTTCCAAGGACCAACTACTGACGAACCAATACCACTTATTTCATCAAAGGTAATTTTAAGTGGTTCTAATGGTGAAATAAATTTAGAAGTTGGTGCAGATGGTAATTTATCTTCATCAAACTTAGATGGTTCACAAACCGTAGGAATTTACTCTGGTTCATTTAGTGGAGATGGTTCTGAGCTAACATTTGGTGGAACTGATATTATATCAAGTTCTGCACAAGTTACATTATTAGGATATGATGGATACTTCAATTGGATTGCAAATGCTGATAATTCAAATTCACTTTATATAGGTTCAGGTAGAACCCTTTATTTTGAAGGTGGAGATGGTATAACAACAGAAGCAAGAAATCCTGGTAACTATTACATTACTATTGATTTAGATACTGGTTCTGCCCATTTTACCTCTGCAGTTGCTGGAGTAGGTGCACCACAAGGAACGATTAGTGGTTCTCAACAAGTAATAGATTCATTACCAAGTGGTGTAGTAAGTGGTTCATCACAAGTAATTAACATTTTAGATTCACTTAATTCATTTACATCATCACAAGAATCAAAAAATACATTATTAGAAACTCATACAGGTTCGGTAAACACATCTATTGATTCTCTTAACTCATTTACAAACTCATTTGATACCGCAATATCTCTAAACTCAAGTGATGTAACGATATTGGGTAACTTAACAGTACAAGGAACACAAACTCAACTTAATACTGCAACACTTAATGTAGAAGATTTAAATATTCTACTTGCAAGTGGTTCTACCACTTCTGCAGAAGCAGATGGTGCTGGTATAACCATTGATGGAGCTAATAAATCTTTAATTTGGAATCATGGGGATTCCAATTTCCTATTTGATGCACAAGTAAGTTCTTCAATAGGATTTAGTGGGGATGGTTCATCTCTTACATTTGGTGGAACTAATATAGTTTCATCTTCTCAACAAGTAGTAGATTTCTTACCACAAGGTACTGTAAGTGGTTCAGACCAAGTATTGGGTGGAACTAATATAGTTTCATCATCAAATCAACTAACACAACAAGTTTCCACATCAGAAATTTTAATTAAAAATACGGATGGAAGTTTTACCGGTTCTGGTCATTATGCATCTCCTAATAATTTTACAGTTGGAACAAACTCACCAACTAATTTAGGTGCAACTCAACTTACTATAAACGATAATAATACCGCAGGAGTAAGTGGTTTAATTTCCTTTACTGATAGTGATGTAGTTAAATCATATGATTATGTTAATTCTAATTATAGATATGTTGATACAAATACTGGAGTAGGTATTGTTCTTAAACCTGATGCAGATTCTACTAAATCTTGGGTTATTGATACCGATGGAGATTTAGTTTCGAATGGGGGAAGTTGGGCAAGTGGAAATATCTATACTAATAATTTAATAGCTAGAAATGAAATAACTGCCTCAAATATTTTAGTTGATTTTGATATTAATGCTGATACATTTATTGGTACTATTGAGGCAGATAATGGTGTAATTAGTGGTTCAGCTCAGTTAACATCTTCATTCGATTTACGATATGTAACTTTAGGTGGTAATGGATTATTATCATCATCAAATGAAAACTTTAATGATTTTTCAGCATCAGTAGATACTAGAATATATTTTACAGCCGAAATATTATCTCAATCATTTGATTTAAGATTAAACAACCAAGAATCATTTAGTCAATCACTAGATACTTTATATGCAAGTTCTCAATCATTACATACTTTAATTGGAAACTTTCCAACAAGTGGTTCCCTTGGAACCGCTGCATTCTATAACGTATCATCTTCTCTTGCAGATGACCCTAATGTAATTCCAAACGTAAAAGCAGTTTACGATTACATTAATAATGTAGTTCAAGCTGCAGATATTACTGGTGTTTCTGCATCACTTGGTTTAAGTGGTGGTGGTAATGCTGGATATGTATCTCTTTCTTTAGATACTACATCTCAACATTTTATAAATGGTGTTCAATCAGCTCAATCTTATTATGGTGGTTGGTATGCTGATGCTACGAGTGGCACACAACAACATATTTCTTCAGGAGAAAAATTATATTTTAGAGGAAATGGTGTTACCGGTGATATCAGTACTTCAATAACCCAACTTCTTGGTGTTAACTATATTGAGTTTCAAATAAATACAGGTTCTGCACATTTTACAAATGCAGTTGCAGCAGTAGGTGCACCTGTAGGAACTATTAGTGGTTCACAACAAATAACAGATTTTGGATATATATCTGCATCGAACTCTTTATATATTGATGCAAATGATTTTTCATTTGGTGGAACACCTCAAAACCTATATGGATTAAACCAAATTACACTTAGAGATGATAATGTTGGTTATTCTGGTTTATTAGCATTCCAAGATAATACAACAGTTCAATCATTTGATTATGTTGCATCCCCTTATAGATACATTGACACTAATACAGGTATTGGTATTGTTCTTAAACCAGATGCTGATGGAACAAAGGCTTGGGTAATTGATACAGATGGAGATTTAGTATCTAATGGTGGTTCATGGGCAAGTGGTAACGCATACATGAATAACTTGATAGCAAGTTCTTCTGTTACCGCATCTAATTTATTAGTTGATAATGATATTACTACTAATAATTTAACTGCTGATGGAAATGTTACTATTAGTGGAAACTTAACTGTAAGTGGAACAACTACCTATATATCAACAAACAATGTAAATATTGGTGATAATATATTAGAACTAAATTTTGGTGGTTCTGCAACCACAGGTGGTATCTTGGTAAAAGATGCTACTGGTGTTAATACTCAAAGTGGTTCTCTTTTATGGGATGCAACAAATGATTATTGGAAAGCAGGAAGAAGGGGATTTGAATCTAAAGTATTAATTGCTAATGGTGATAATATAATTAGTGGTTCATCTCAAGTGATAGTAGGTGGAGATGCAACTGGTAGTGCAAATGATATTAATGTAATTGCTATCAATGGAGTTACAATAACTAATGCCGAAGCAACTCAATTAGCAAATATTGGCACAACAACAATTTCAGCAAATCAATGGGGTTACTTAGGTGGTTTAACTGCTACTGATACAGAACTTAACCAATTAGATGGTAATACAGTAGGTGGAACAACCGCAGGAGATATTGTAACAATTGATGGAACTCAAACTCTTACTAATAAAACTATTTCAAGTGCACAAATAACTGAAATCTCAAACTTAACTGAAGCGGAAGGTGAACAGTTAGAAAATATTAATACAACTACTATCTCATCAACTCAATGGGGTTATTTAGGTTCATCTGACCAAGGTATTGCTACAACAAATGATGTAACCTTTAATGATATTACTGCTTCTAATTTTGTAACTACTTCTGAACTTGAAGTAGGGTATGCTGCCTATATGGATACGATTTATAGGAGTACTGCTAATACAAATACTTATATTAATTTAGATGCAAATCATCTTAACTTTGGTATTGCTGGTACTAACGAACTTCAAGTAGATGGTACTGAAACTCATATTTATGGTAACCTTAGATTAGATGGAAGTTTAGAACTAGGTGATGGTAATACAGTTGATTCAACAGCAGCAGAACTTAATTTATTAAATGGAGCATCTGCTAATACAGTAGTTAATGAAAAAGCAGTTATCTATGGTTCTGCCGGAGAGATTGCAGCTACAACTGTATCTGCAACTGGTGATATTGTGGCATATGCATCCTCAGATAGAAGATTAAAAGATGAAATTATACCAATTTCTAATCCAATTGAAAAAATAAATCAAATTGGTGGGTATTCTTTTGTATGGAATACTGAAAAACAACATATTTATAAAGGTAAAGATTATGGAGTTATAGCTCAAG
>Ga0255769_10003425_pt1 | contig 16110 bp, 5 predicted proteins | sample 041ome_9_FD_179637 | JGI IMG/M metagenome (GOLD analysis project Ga0255769, IMG submission 179637) | Coastal salt marsh microbial communities from the Groves Creek Marsh, Skidaway Island, Georgia - 041413US metaG (version 2) | ecosystem: Environmental > Aquatic > Marine > Intertidal zone > Salt... | reverse complement strand
TGACTCCCACCAGTCCCGGCGTCTATCGTGAGCGTGCTCGTCGGGGATGTGTCGTCTTCAGCATCCAATCCTGTGATCACTGGCGAGCGAACTTCTTGTTGAAACATCCCGTCCTGCGTTGTAGAGATGTTTACGTAGCTCGAATACGTCGAAGCGTACACCAAGCTGCTCGTCGTGACCAAGTCGCCGTGCACGGTGACGTCTCCAAAGATGTCGGTTTGCACTTGTTTGTTCGCGCTCTCGCCGATGCGGACGAAAGAGGCCGCATTCGGTGCAATGTGCACGACGCCCTCGTAAGTAGACGCCAAAGTCGTGCTGTCCCCAGCATCGATGACGACATCGCCGCCTGTGCCAGATGCGGACGTGCCACCGCGAAGATACAACGCTCCGCCATTACCCGCGGTGGCGGATCCCGCTTCTACCGTGACGTCGCCGCCCGCGCCGGTGCCTCCAGTGCCACCTAATATCGTGACGGATCCTCCTTGAAATGTCGCGTTTGATCCGATGATGGCGAGCGCCCCGCCCGCGTTCGTACTCGGCGACGTTGGAGGCTGCCGTGTAATGGCGTAATATGTACTATCTGTCACCCCTAATAACAGCTCACCTTTAGTCGTGATCGAATCTGTATAGGTGTCGCCGAGAATCACGTCTCCGTCCACCGCTAAATCCGCGGTAAAACTCGCGGCGGCGCTCACCGAAAGCGCTTCTTGTAAAACAAACTGATTTCCTGACCCAGAGCCAGTGCTCGAAACATCGCTATCAGAGATTCTAAACCCAGTGCACGGGTGTTTCCCTGTGAACATTGTCGTCGTCGCGCGAAGTTTGTACGTGCTCGACAACGCGCCGTGTACGGAGATGTAGTAATATCCACTCGACGGATTTGCAATCGTCACCGAATCCGCGGCGTTACCAGCATTACTACTCGAATGCTCGTACGAACTCGTCGTCGGCTGCCCGCTCCGAGATACGTATAGATTTGCATTACCATTACTCGTCGTCAGCTCCAACGTCAGCGGCTGTGCCGATTCAGCGCACGCCACGTTCATTTTATAATACTTGTACGTCCCGGACGAAACGAACCCGTTACGCGCCACGCCCTTCGTGAGCGCCGTCGACGCCGACGCACACCTCACCCACCCATACACCAACGGCATCGCCAACATAATAACCATCCGCGACATACGCCCCATCGCATCGCCGCCATCGCGCCGCCCCCGTCGCCACCGTCTCCGTCGCGACGTCGACGCCCTCGCGCTCGATAACCGCCGCGCGTCGCTCGCCGACCCATCATCCACGCCTCCACCACCATCCACCGCCGTCGCCGGCGTCACCGAACCCAGCGCGCGCACACACACCATCGCGCGCTCGGTCGCGTCCTCGATCGCGCGCGTCGTCGCGCCAATCGTCGTCATCGTCGCCTCCGAGACGCGAGCAAGAGAAAGATTACACACCACCACCAGAGCTCGTTCGCGCGCCTTTGCGTTCGCACAGTCGCGCGTTTTTCGATCGCGATTGCGCACCCGAACGCGTCCGTGCGTCCGTTACGTCGTTCGCGCGTGCGTATGCGCGTCTGTGCGTCGCACGTCGTGCGTCGCGCGTATGGCGCGGCCGCGGCCTTGAATTCAAAAAAAACACCGGTGTTTACATTGGTGGCGTCATAGACGTTTAGCGCGTCCGAGCCGCGCCCATGGCTCCTAATGTACACATGCTTCTGACTATGTACGTGATATTAGCGTTCCACGTGCGTGAGTGTCGATCGATCTAAACTTCGCGGGGGGCTATACCATCGTACTGGGTACCTTATAAGCACATGTCATAGACATGTACGTGTCAGGTCCATGGTTTCGTGCGATAAAAACATAGTATGTAGAGGGTTTAACTGTTCCAGTACGATATGGCTGTGCTCCGTCGACACGCGCGCGCGCGCGCGGCGGCGCCAGTGCGCGACGATGGGCGTCGACCGCACGCCGCGCGACGGCGGCGCCGAAGCCGCGGCGAGGTACAGACAGTATGAATACAAAGCGGTGCGTGTGCGCGTGATGTGACGGCGATGCGCGCGATGGCGACGACGCGAACGATGCGCGGTGTGGAGATCGGCACATCGGTGCGGTGGGAATCGCCGCGGTCGCGCGCGCGGGTCGCGGCGCGGTCGCGCGCGCGTGTTTCGGGTCGGTGACTGACGATGCGTGCGTTGGCGTCTGTGTCGCGTGTGTGTGCGTAGAATGCGTCGTTGGTGTTGGAGACGGATCGGAAGAACCGTAGTTACGGCGAACCGACGGGGACGGCGGAGTCGCTGCAGGGAAAGATCGACGCGCGGCAGTTTGGTGACCGCGCGCGAGGATCGACGGCGGATGAGTTGAAAGAGAAGAAGGATAAAGCGGCAAAGCGGAGAGAGGATAAACGCGCGCGAGGAGAGGCGGATGATGATGGTTTCGGGGTTGGGAAGAGGAGCCGGAACGCGGGCGGGAAGGCCTCCGTGTTGAGCGGTAACGAGAGCGGGTTGTACAAGCCAAAGACGCGAGAGACTCGCGCCGCGTATGAAGGGTTGTTGAGTGTTTTACAAGGCGTTTTCGGTGATCAGCCGCATGACGTCATGCGTGGTGCCGCGGATGAAGTGCTCGCGGTGCTCAAGGAGGAGGGTAAAACGGAGCGCGAGAAGCAAAAAGAGGTTGAGAAGCTCATGGGCGAGTTGACCACCGAGCGTTTTGCGCAAATGTGCGCCATAGGTAAACTCATAACAGACTTTTCTTTGCCGGGTGAGGGCGGTGAAGGCGCTGGGGATGAAATTGACGATGACATTGGCGTCGCCGTCGAGTTTGAAGAGGAAGAGGAGGAGGAAGATTCAGACGTCGACGAGGTCCTCGAAGCTTCGGATGCCGATGACGACGATCAGGGCGACGAAGGTGCTGATTTGAACGTCGCTGTTGGTGGCATGATGGGCGATGACGACTACGTTCCACGCGAAGATCACGGGTTGAACCCGTCCGATATTGACGCGCACTGGTTGCAACGTTGCGTAGCGAGAGCGTTTGGGTACACGGACTCTGATGCTGCGGAAAGTTTGCGGTTATCGGACGAAGTTCTCGGTGTTCTCGCCCTTGACGACGCTCGTGAATGTGAGAATGCGCTCGTGTCTTTGTTGGACTTTGACAAATTCGATTTGATCAAGGTGCTTTTGAAAAATAGGTTGAAGATTGTCTGGTGCACCAGGTTGGCGCGCGGCCAAAGCGCAGAAGAGATTGCTCATATCGAGGCGCAGATGAAGGCTGACCCCGTTGCATCCAATATTTTAGCTGCTATGCGAGGAACACGCGCGTCTGCGCGCGAACGTCAGACTGCGACGGAGCAAAAGATTCGTGAAGAAGCGCGCAAGCTTCGGGGCGAAGTCGCCGAAGCTCGCGCGCAGGATACTGGCGTCGCCGCGGCAGCTGGTCGACAGCTTTTGGAACTTGACGCACTCGCTTTTGCACAAGGCTCGCATTTCATGAGTAACAAGCGATGTGAACTTCCGCCCGGTTCATTCCGAAGCGCCAAGAAGGGATACGAGGAGGTGCACATTCCCGCGTTGAAACCGAAACCTTTCAATGATGACGAAGCGCTTCGCCCAATTGAAGAGATGCCTGAATGGGCGTGGCCCGCGTTTGAAGGTATGAAAAGTTTGAACCGTATTCAAAGCCGCGTGTACGAATGCGCGTTGCTTTCACCCGAGAACATGCTTTTATGTGCGCCAACCGGAGCGGGGAAAACAAACGTCGCGATGATGACCATTTTACACGAAGTTGGTTTACATCGTCGGCGGGATGGAAGCATCGATACTTCAGCGTTTAAGATTGTGTACGTGGCTCCCATGAAAGCTCTTGTCGCAGAAATTGTGGGCAACTTGAGCAATCGTTTGAAATCGTTTGGTATCAAGGTGCGCGAGTTGACTGGGGACGTTTCACTCAGCAAGGCGGAGATTGAGGAAACGCAGATCATCGTGACCACGCCCGAGAAGTGGGATATCATTACGCGCAAGTCTGGCGATCGATTGTACACTCAACTTGTCAAACTTCTCATTATTGATGAAGTGCACTTGTTACACGATGATCGCGGTCCAGTGCTCGAGTCAATTATCGCGAGAACAGTGCGCCAAGTGGAAACCACCCAGGAGATGGTTCGCTTGGTTGGCTTGTCTGCGACGCTACCAAACTTTGAGGATGTCGCCACTTTCATGCGCGTTCACCCGGAAAAAGGTTTACACGTCTTTGACAACTCGTTCCGCCCGTGCCCGTTGCAACAGCAATACATTGGCGTTACGGTGAAAAAGCCATTGCAACGCATGCAGCTGATGAACGAAATTTGCTACGAAAAGGTCATGGAAAGCGCGGGGAAAAGCCAGGTGCTTGTTTTCGTTCATAGTCGCAAAGAAACGGCGAAGACCGCCAAGGCGCTTCGCGATTTAGCGATGGAAAACGAGACTCTCGGACGTTTTATGCGCGACGATTCGGCCAGCCGTGAAATTTTGCAAACGGAGTCCGAAACAGTGAAGAGCTCTGAACTGAGAGATCTTTTACCGTACGGTTTTGCGATTCACCACGCCGGTATGAGCCGCGCTGACCGTACACTCGTTGAAGAGCTCTTTGGTGATGGGCACGTACAAGTGCTCGTGTCCACAGCCACGCTCGCATGGGGTGTCAACTTGCCAGCTCACACCGTCATCATCAAGGGCACGCAAATTTACAACCCCGAAAAAGGTGGATGGGATGAGCTAAGCTTCCAAGATGTGATGCAAATGATGGGTCGCGCCGGTCGTCCGCAGTTCGATACGTTTGGCGAAGGTATTATCATCACACAACACTCAGAATTACAGTATTACTTGTCCCTCTTCAACCAGCAGCTTCCGATCGAATCTCAATTCGTGACCAAGTTGGCTGATGCATTAAATGCAGAGATTATTCTCGGTACGATTCAGAACGTCAGAGACGCCGTTATATGGTTGGGTTACACGTACTTGTTTGTTCGCATGTTGCGCAACCCGACGCTGTACGGCGTCTCGATAGATGCGGTTGAAGACGACCCTGTTCTCGAACAAAGACGTTCTGATTTAATTCATACTGCCGCGTCTCAATTAGACAAGAGTGGTTTGATTCGTTACGATAGAAGAAGCGGTGCCTTACAGGGCACTGATTTAGGACGCATTGCATCGACGTATTACGTCTCTCACGGTACTCTTATGGCGTTCAATCAGCACTTGAAGCCGACGATGGGCGACATTGAGCTTTGCAGATTGTTTTCGCTCGCTGAGGAATTCAAATACATTAGTGTGCGAGAAGAGGAAAAGATGGAGCTCGCCAAATTAGCGGAGCGAGTGCCCATTCCCGTCAAGGAGTCAATCGAAGAGCCGACGGCGAAGATTAACATTCTTCTGCAAGCGTATATTAGCAACATGAAGCTTGATGGGTTCGCTCTCATGGCTGATATGGTATACGTCACTCAAAGCGCTGGTCGAATCTTGCGTTGTATTTTTGAGATTGTCCTCAAGAAGGGTTGGTCGCAGCTCGCTGAAAAGTCATTGGCGTTGTGCAAGATGTGCGCGCGGCGAACGTGGGCGTCGCAGACACCTTTGCGTCAATTTCCGGCGATTCCGGTGGATGTTCTTCAAAAGATTGAGCGCAAGGATTTGAGCTGGGATCGTTACTATGATTTGAGTAGTCAAGAAGTTGGTGAGCTGATTCGATTGCCCAAATTTGGTAAGGCTTTGCATAGATTCATTCATCAAGTCCCGAGGTTGGAGCTTTCTGCGCACGTGCAACCCATCACGCGCTCGGTGCTCAAGATGGACTTGACGTTGCAGCCCGATTTCATTTGGGATGAAGCCGTGCATGGGTTTGTGCAAGGTTTCTGGATCATCGTCGAAGACAACGATGGGGAAACGATTCTGCATCACGAGTACTTTTTGCTCAAGGGGCACAACGCCGAAGAGGAGCACGGAGTGTCGTTCACGGTGCCGCTTCTTGACCCACTTCCCCCGCAATATTTTATTCGTGTGATCAGTGACAACTGGCTAGGAAGCGACACGGTCATTCCCGTTTCATTCAAGCACTTGCTGTTGCCGGAGAAGAATCCACCACCAACTGAGCTTTTAGATTTGCAGCCACTTCCGGTGAGCGCGTTGAAGGCGGATGGTTTTGACAAGTTATACGAAGGGCGTTTCACGCACTTCAACCCGATTCAAACCCAAGTGTTCCAATGCCTGTACAACAGCGATGAAAATGCACTCATCGGGGCGCCGACGGGAAGCGGTAAAACAGTGTGCGCTGAGTTTGCTATTATGCGCGCGTTATCGGCCGAGCGCGGTGGACGCTGCGTATACATGGCGCCCACGGCGACTTTAGCAGATGAACGCTACGATGACTGGAGTACACGATTCGGTGGTATGGGCGTCGCAGTCACTAAGCTCACTGGTGAAACTACGAGTGATTTGAAGCTTCTTGAAAAAGGTGAAATTATTGTTTGCACGCCGCAACAATGGGACGTCATCAGTCGTCGATGGAAGCAGCGTAAAAATGTGCAAACCGTTTCTCTCTTCATTGCGGATGAATTGCAACTCATCGGTGGTTCAATGGGCCCCACGATTGAAGTCGTTACATCACGTATGCGCTACATGTCGAGTCAGTTGGAAAAGCCGGTGCGCGTACTGGGATTGTGTACGTCGCTCGCAAATGCTCGTGACCTCGGCGAATGGCTCGGCGCGAGCTCTCACGGTTTGTTTAACTTCTCACCCGGCGTGCGTCCAGTGCCACTGGAAATTCATTTCCAAGGTGTTGATATTATCAACTTCGAAGCTCGAATGCAAGCCATGGCGCGCCCTGTATACGGGGCGATTGCGAACCACTGTCGCTCGTCAGAACCGACGATTGTTTTCGTGCCGACTCGCAAGCACGCCAAACTCGCATCTCTCGATTTACTCGCCTTTGCCGCCGCTGAAGGAGATCCGAACAAGTTCTTACAAGTTGAAGAGGATGATTTGGAGCCTTACTTGGCTCAAATATCGGACGCGTCTGTGCGCCATGCGCTGACTTTCGGTGTCGCCCTCATTCACGAGGCAATGAACGAGCGAGAGCGCAAGGTTGTGGAGAAGGTTTTCGCCGTTGGTGCCGCATCGGTGCTCGTCGCCACGGCGCCCTTGGCGTGGGGTTTAACGACTCCGTGTAAACTTGTCGTCATCATGGGCACGCAGTACTACGACGCCGGAGGCGCTGGCGCCGCGGATTATCCCGTCACTGACTTGTTGCAAATGATGGGGCGAGCTTCGCGACCGGGCATCGACGATGCCGGCGTGTGCTTACTTCTTTGTCACGCCCCGAGAAAGGAATACTACAAGAAATTCTTGTTCGAACCATTCCCGGTGGAATCGCACTTGGATCACTTCTTGCACGATCCCATGGTTGCTGAAATTGTCACGCGTACGATAGAAACCAAGCAAGACGCCGTGGATTACATTACGTGGAGTTTCTACTACAGAAGACTCACGCAAAATCCGAACTATTACAACTTGACTGGCGTATCGCATCGTCATCTATCTGACGCACTTTCTGAGCTCGTGGAGTCCACATTGGGTGACTTGGAAGCCAGTAAGTGCATTAGCATTGAAGACGAAATGGATTGCGCGCCGCTCAACCTCGGGATGATTTCAGCGTACTACTACATCACATACACGACCATCGAGCTTTTCGCGGCGTCGCTCACGGCAAAGACCAAACTCAAGGGTTTGCTTGAAATCGTTGCCGGTGCGACAGAGTTTGAATCTTTCGCCGTTCGTCCGGGTGAGGCGGATATGCTTCGACGCATTCTTAACCACGCCCCGATTACGCTCTCCAGTAGCAAAACTACAGACCCGCACGTCAAGGTGGCTGCGCTTCTCCAAGCGTATTTCAGCCGCAGTTCTATTCATGGCGACTTCACGCAAGACTTGCAAAAGATCTTACCCGAAGCCACGCGTCTTTTACAAGCCATGGTGGATGTTATTTCGTCAAATGGTTGGCTCGGTCCGGCGCTCGCCGCCATGGAGTTGTCGCAAATGATGGTGCAAGCGATGTGGGACAAAGATCCAGCCGTGATGCAACTCCCGCACATCACCAAAGAAATTGGTCAACGTTGCCTCGATGCTGGTATCGAGGGCGTGTACGACTTGATTGATATGGATGATGACGCCAGACGAGACTTGCTTCAACTGAGCGACGTGCAGCTCGAAGACGTCGCCGAAGCGGCGAATCGATACCCGAGCATCGAGGTCGCGTTCGACGTCATTGATGCGGACAACATAGGCACTGGCGATGCGGTGGAAATAGTTGTCAATCTCGAACGCGACATAGAAGGCGATATCGGAGCGGTGTTCGCGCCCAACTACCCAGGACGCAAGGAAGAAGCGTGGTGGCTCGTCGTCGGCGATGTCAAGTCGGGCGCGTTGCACGCCATCAAGCGCGTATCGCTCGGTAAGAAGCAAAAGGTCAAACTCGAATTTAGTGCGCCGGAAGCCGTCGGGCAGCATGATTTGACGCTGTACTTTATGTGCGATTCGTACTTGGGATGTGATCAAGAATACGAGTTCGCGTTGAACGTAAAGGAGGGTGGCGACGACAGCGGCAGCGAGGACGCTGAAGACATGGAAAGTTGAATCCAACAACAACAACACACACACACACAACACTTACAACAAGTTTTAATGCAATAATACCCCCTGTAGAACGTACACATTTGCTATGGATGACGCCTTGAAGACGCGACGTGTCCCCTTCTGCGCGTGAACATTAGCGACGTCGCGCGACACCCGTCGCACGCTCAACGAACGACCATGACGCCGACGCGGCGCCAAACCGACGTCGCATTGTAGATGATGCGTGCGCCATGCGTTGTATCGCTCGCCACACGCATCGCCCCCACCGCCGATGGCTCCTGCCGCCGATGTCAACGATGGCTCGGACGACTCGGCTTCGCCCGCTGCGCCGACATCCGTCGAGCCGACGCCGTGACTCAGCGCCGCCTCCAACGCGAAAAACCCGACGCTCGCACACGCGAGCTTCGCCGCCATCACCCCTGGCGATGCATACGACGCGTACGCCAATGAAATCACCAACGCCGCGCTCGCAATGTTTGCGTAATTCACCAACGTCGCGCCAAACGGCACATTCAGCGAAAACTCCATCGCGTACGTCACCGTAAGCAACGGCACCGGCGACATCATCGCCATCGAAACCACCGCGCACCCGACGCTGCCGAGCGACGAACCGAGCGTAAAAAGCGTGCCGCTCGCGCACGCCATGGAATACGCATACCTCCGCGCCAACGCGCGCGCCATGTCCCGCGCGTCCTCGCGCTCGAGCCGCGGTTGAAATAAAATCCCAATCGCAATCAACGCCAAAGGCTTATTCGCCGAGGCCAAGAGCGCGAGAAACGCATCGAGCGCGGGTGGAAATCCCTGAGAACCATAAAACACGCGATAGAGCACCGTGCCGACGCACGCGAGCAAGCACGGATTCCGCGCTTGTTTCGCAAAGGATGTTTTCACGCTCGCGCGCAACGCTCGAAACGTCAAAGACAACGAAGACGACGACGATGTCGTCACCGCCGCCGCCGCCGCCGCCGCCGAGGCGTACGTATAAATCGCATGCGCCACGACGAGCAAGTAAAACTGATTCACCGCGTCAAACACAACCACCATCGTCAATCCGGCGGCGCCGAACGCCGCGTCCACGAGAGGATACGCAAAGTTCCCAAGGTTCAACCCCACGGCGGCGCCCGCGAGCAAGGCGTCGCGACTCGCGTCACCACCACCACCATCACCATCACCATCACCCAGCACACGCGCACCACGCCACGTTCGCGCGCGCCAGAGCAAAAGCGACGACGCCACGCACGCCGCTCCGTACGCCGCGCTCGCGACGACGACGGCGCGATTCGTCCCATCCATCCGCGCCGTCGCAAACGTTCTCGCCATCACCGCCGGCAGCGTCGTGGCGAAAATCACTCGACACAGCGCGCGGCCGTCGGCATCGGTGACGTACGCGCCCGCGCGAAGCGCCGCGCCGAACGCGACGACGGCCAAGGCGTTGATGAGCGGTGCAAACGACGCCATCGCTGACGCCGCCGCTCGTCGCGCCTCGGCGCCGCCGCCGCCGCCGACGCGACCGCGAGACGAATGCGAGACGCGCGCGATGCGTGCGATGCGCGCGGTGCTCGGGCGGCGCACGGGCGGCGCCGAGGCGCGCGCGGGAATGACGACGCGCAACACCATTCACTGACGCGAACGCACGCGTCTCGCGAACCGCGCCGTCGACGACGACACCGTCGACGACGACACCGTCGACGACGCACGCCGCGACGGACGACACCGTCGACGACGGACGCCGCGACGGACGACGGCGGACGGCGGACGCGCGCGATGGGTGCGCGCGCCAGAGAGACGGACGCCATGCTGCAGAGGGTGTTGACGCCTCTCTCGTCGTCATCCTCGTCGACGTACGACGCGTCGACGCCGAACGCGCGCGATATCGAACGCGGCATCGTTCGTGGTGACCTGCGCGGCGCGGCGACGGGCGATGCGGGCGATGCGGCGGCGCACGGGCGTCGAGGAGGATGGGCGAACGCGAGGCGCGCGATCGCTGGCGTGGCGGGCGTCGCGAGCGTCGCGCTCGCCGTCGTCTCGCGCGCGTCCGCGAACGCGGCGGCGACGACGACGACGATGATGTCGACGATGGCGGACGATGGGTTTGAGATGCGGCGGATGCGCGTTGAGGCGAGTCGAGCGGGATTGGGCGCGAGACGTCGCGCGGCGGCGCGCGGCGGCGGCGGCGGCGGCGCGTTGGGTGATACGGGCGACGATGACCCTCCGTTCGCCGCGGTGAAGGGGTATTTTGCGTATGAATCGTGGTTTAAGTCGTTCGAGCGCGGGGAGTTTCCTGGGGACAGTCATAGGGAGCCTGAGGATGGCGGCGAGGAGACGATGCAAGCGAGAGACCGACTCGGGACGAAGAAGAATGTGGCGTGGAAGCGCATTCGCGCGGACGTCGCGGCGTCGCATGGGACAAAGAAGATTGTGTTGTTATTGCGTCACGGTGAAGCGACGCATAACGTGTGGGGGAACACCGTGCGTGAGGAGCTTAAAGTGTTGCCGTGTTCGTTTGAAGACAAGGGAGACTTGCTTGATCCGTCGCTCACGTCGCGCGGCGTTCGTCAAATCATAGATGCGCGCGCGTCACTCGTGGGTGAAGAAGGGTTGTATCGCGCGGCTCTCGGTGACGACGTCGATGACGATGTGGAATTACCAGTGTTGACTTCGCCTTTGCTGCGTACGCTCGAAACGGCACTTTTAGCGACGAGTGGGACGCGTAAAGCGGCAAAGTCCATCGTCGTCACCGATTATTTACGAGAACGTTTGGAAATGAATGCGCCTTTTGAAGTTCGTCATCCAGTTTCAGTGGAATCTGGCGATACGAAATCGGCGTCGAGTTTCATCGCCTCGACGCGCGCAAAGGATTGCAAATTCCACGAAGGCTTGTCGGAAATGTTTCCCGATGAATCATTTAAAATTCGCGTCGCCGCGCAAGACAACTGCCGCGCCGATGAAATTAAACCAGATTCGTGGAAGACGTGCTCACACCTTGGCTTGACGCATCAAAGTGATCTCGATTTGGGCGATATCAAATCCGAAACGATGCTCGGCGTCATGAGCCGAGTCAAGGTGGTTTTGGCAAACGTGTTTGACAAGTATCGAGACGACAACGTCGTGTTGATGGTGACGCATTCGGATTGGATCGTGGCGGCGTTGATGGAATTGTACCCTGACACGCTAGGATTCGTCCCAAAGAATGGTGAAATCGTTCCAATCGTCATAGAAGATATGCGCGAGGGTGCCAACAAACGCATCGACGCGGCGTCGGCTAAAAACAGCAATCGCAAAGATGATGAAAAAGATCACCACAAGCGCAAAGACGAAGACGAAGACGAAGACGAGCGCAAGCGCAAGGAACAAGATGAAGATAAGGACGACAAACCTAAGCAACGCAAGGACAAGGACGACCGTAAGAAACGCAAGGACGAGGACGAGGATGAGGAAAACGATCACGAACGTAAGGACGAGGATGAGGACGAGGACGATAAAGCTATGGTTAAAGGTTCAAACCGTAAGACCACGGGCGACGATGGTGATGATGAGAAAGAAACAGATTCAGCCGTACACGCGCTGTTCGAGGACGAAGACGGTGACGATGATGAGCCAAAGCCAAAGCCCGCGAAGAAGAGTGATGAGAAAGAGGGCGACGACGATGAAGACGTCGACGACGAAGCCTCAAAGAAGTCGCCAGGGAATAGAAAAGAGGCGAGTTTGGGTGTTTCTCAAGAGTTCGCCTCGCGCGTGTTGAATTCAATACGAAATGTTCACGAACACTTTTCCAGAGAGATGACGTAAAAACGCTTTAGAGACTCAGTTCTTAGTTGGTGCGCCGCGCGCTTGTAAGTTTCAACTCAACACTAGTACATTTATCAATCATTCCATTCACAACGTCTCTACATAATTTATACATACACGTCACCGGTTGCTCAATCGCCCAATCACCGCCGCTGTTCAATCTGCTCCGCCACCAGCCTTCTAAAGTCATCCAACACGCGTTGCTCCTTTGCCGCGCGTTCCTCCTTGTTCAACGCCGCCATCGCCGCCTTCTCCTCTGCAGAGTACACCTGATTCTCCTTTCTCATGCGCACCGCATTCATTCTCGCGTGCCGACTCCCGCTCATCACGTACCCGAGCTTTTCAAAACTTTCAATTTGCTCCGTCTTCAACCCAATCTCCCCGCGTCGAGGAATCCGTTGACCATTCTGCACGAACGCCGCCATGGCGCCACCTTCGCCCGCGAGTAAATCCCGCCCATAATCCCGTTCGTCACCCCCGTCGTCGTACTTGCGCGGCGGCGGCGGCGGTCCAATCAACGCCTCGCCCGCGTCGAGCGCTTCGCGTTCGGCGCGCTCGGCTTCTCGACGAAGCTCCGCGCGTCGACGCTCGCGTTCGCGGAGAAACCCGCGAAATCGATGCACTTGGTCGTGGTCGACGTTGGCGACCGCGTCCGCGGCGACGTCGGGCGCGTCCGCGGCGGTGTCGCGGCGGTGACGGCGACGATGGCGGCGGTGCGAATCGGAGGTTGTCGATGCGGCGCTCGCGGATGGGTCGCGCGAACGGCGACGTCGACGGCGGTCGCGGTCGCGGTCGCGGTCGCGATCGCGCGTCGGCGATCGCGAGCGATGACGAGGCATGCGGGAGACGAACGCGCGCGCGTGGGCGAGTGTGTGGACGCGCTCAAGTGGGTATGGTGTGGTGTATTCGTTCGTTCGTTTTCGTTCGTTCGTGTACATGTTTAGATTACAAAGCGCCGCTAAGCGACGACATGGAGCTTGACCTCGCGGCACGAAGCGCTCGTTCTTTTTCGACTTCGATTTTGTGCACATCGCGCAAGTTGACGAGAAGGTCTTTGAATTTGTCGCGATGTTCGGGCTGCGTGGCCCAGCAGGACTTGACGACGGCGTCGAAACCGCTCGGGGCGGTGTCTGGTAGAATCAACGTTCTCGCCGTCGCCGCGAGTGGGCTGTCGGATTTTTCAGTCATCTGGAACACTATTTGATACTCGTTCAATTCTTCCCATGGGATGCGTCGGGTGAGGATCTCCCAAACGATGACGCCAAAGGCGAAGACGTCGGAGGCTTCGCTAAATTTCCCGCCTTTAATCACCTCTGGAGCAGCGTAGTTTACCGTTCCCGTCATCCCTGTCTGGCGGGACACGCGTGAGCTGTGCTTGACTTTACTCAAGCCAAAGTCGGTGATTTTTACCATCCCATCACGGTTGACTAAGACATTGTTTGTGTTCAAGTCGCAGTGCACGATTGGAAACGGGCGCGCCGAATGCAAGTACACCATACCCTGCGCAATCGTCATGGCCCATCGAATCGCGGTGAGCACGGTGTATGGTGACGTCGTTCTATGCAACAGCTGATGCAGCGACCCTTTGTCCATGTATTCTAACACGATGGTGAGATTCGGCACTTGCGTGCACGCGCCGAGCCACAACACAATCGACGGATGTCTCAACTTTGATAAAATTTGCACCTCTCGACGGAAATCATGTAAACCTTTGCCCATCATGTCTTGATTGAACAACTTCTTCACCGCGACTAACGACCCGTGGTAACGACCTAAAAATACTTCGCCAAACCCACCGTGACCGATGCGATTTTTAGAGCTCGGGACACCGCCTTCAAACTCGATGTCGTTGTAGTCGATTTCCCATTCTAAATTGAGTTGCATCACCCGATCGCCCTCGATTGGCTCGTCTTCTGGAACAGACGAACGCGTTAAGTCTCCGAGCGGCGTTGGCGAAAACGACCGCGCCGTTGCGTTTAACACTGGCGACGCGAATTCTCTGTCGCTCGCGGCGCTTGGCGAAACCTCCGCCTCGCTCGCGCCCAGCGTCGACGTCGAATATGGAGTCCGCGGCGTCAGACGAACTAGAGGCGATTCGTCCCCGGGCATTTTTGCCGGCGTCGATCGCGGCCGGTCATACGACTCACCTCGCTCGTCATCCAAATCCAACGCGTGAAATTCTTCGAAAGCCTTGACTTCGAGGTACAACTGCATCAACTGCTCTTGTAACTTTGCCGCGTCACACGTCGTCGGAAACAGCTTTCGCCGCGGATCCCAACCTGGAGTGGATTCTAAAATATCAAGCAGACGTTCTTCTAATCCAGCTTCGCAACTTCGCGCCGCTTGTAGCGCAGCTTCGCAATACACGCTCAACTGAGGACCGGGTTCGTCGTACTCGGCGGCTTTCACTTCATCCAATACGTGCATAAACCAACCAATCAAAACACTCGCTCTGGCATTTTCAGATACGAATTCTATCCAACTCACATCGAGTTCGAGCTCGAGCGGACTCAGTCCACCACGCGGTGCGGCGATGGGCTTTGACAAAGGTGGCGACACTTTTGGAAGTTCATCAGTCTCGGCATCCGCCGCGCCCGCGCTCGCGCGCAAAATATTTATCGCTCGGATCACTCGCACGCGCTCCAAGTTACTCTCCAACTGTAAGGACTTTCTCAAATCTGACTCGGTCAATCGCAATAATTCGTAGCCATTCACCTTTGCCGCGGCAAACTTGTCCACGAGCTCGTCTAAATTTGAACTTTTCAACCACTCGGAGACGTCAGCCACGCTCCACGCGTCGACGCCTCTGTTCGTGTCATCCACCGTCGCAATCGACGAGATTGAATCCGCGCGTGACATCCCTGGAGTACCCGCCCCACCATCGCTATTTTTATCCTTATTCATCAGTCTTTGCATGGCGCGCGGCTTGATGTCAATCGTAAACGACCGACTGAATTCGCGCGGCGACGCGCTCAACTCAATCGCATGCATCGCTCGAAACGGTTTCAGCTGCGCCGCGCGATCAAAAATCAACGTCACCTCCACATCCACCGCCGTACGGCACGTCATTTCAAACTCAAACGGCGCCGCCTCGACCCGACGCGTCCCCAATCCCCCCCCAAACACAAACTCCACCGCGCGAACCAACCTCGCAAACGTCGTCGATCCATCCCCTCGCACATAGCACGTCACCACATACTCCTCCTCCCGCGCCCGTCCCTCACTCGTCGACGTCGCGCTCGCCGCGGCGGCGTTCCCAATCATCACTTCCACCGACGTGAGCTCGCCGCTCGCGTCCTCGTCGTCTCCCCCGACCCCGCCGCTCTGTCTCGCGCCCAGCAACCCACTCGACCGCACGCTCGAGGTATTGGCGAAAAATTCCCCCAGCGTCAGCGTCTTCCCGCGCGTCTTCTTCCCCATCGCGCGCGACGACCGCGCGACGCGACGCGCGGTGCACGCGAACCGTTAGGCGCCCGCGCGCGACGGTGAATGAATGGAATTCGCACCCGCGTGCGCGCTGTAAATCGCGCGTCGCGCGCGCGCGCGGCGTGTCGCGGTGCGCGCGACGCGTCGATGCGTGTCGTGCGTCCGACGGCGTGTCGCACCCGGCGCGCCGCGTCGCGCGACGTCACGTCGCGTCGCGTCGCGCTCTGGCGGTCTGACGC
>Ga0255769_10003417_pt1 | contig 16133 bp, 29 predicted proteins | sample 041ome_9_FD_179637 | JGI IMG/M metagenome (GOLD analysis project Ga0255769, IMG submission 179637) | Coastal salt marsh microbial communities from the Groves Creek Marsh, Skidaway Island, Georgia - 041413US metaG (version 2) | ecosystem: Environmental > Aquatic > Marine > Intertidal zone > Salt... | reverse complement strand
AGAATTATTTCGCGCACTAGTAGGCCAGTAGGATTGTGAGCTGGTTTCATCCACTGTACACCTTCCTTTGGATAAAAATGATAACGTTCCCATCTTGCCATAGTCATTTATATATCATATCTTTACGTCAGCATATCTGTCGCTTAAAATGGTCTCATCCATAAATGATACTGGATTAAACTCTTTTGCAGTTAAGACTGAAGTCATAATCGCAGGTGAGAAGCCGCTGATCAATGCAGTTCCAGTTTTGTCAAATGCAACTGGCACATCACCTCTACGAGACTGAATATTCCAGTAGACAATCTTTGGCATCTTGTAACCAGCATCACGGTACTTGGTCTCAATCATTTGCTGAGCAGTTGGATTCCATTCAGTCACTGCCGATTCGCCCATCCATCGACGAGAAGCAGTCGCCTCATCAAATTGCATATCTGATAGGATCAAGATCTTGTCAGGCATTTGATCCTGTGATACGTTGTGCTTCTTTGCTTGATCTAATACTAAATCAAAAGCCGCTTCAAGATTAGTGTTCATGCCCCAATCAGAGCTTGACATTTGACGGTAACGATCTTTAAGATCTCCACTCAAAACTTCAAGTTCAGGTTCGCCGCTAAATGTCAAGAAAGCATCTTTAAAAGGACCCTCATTTCTCTCAGCAATGTACATACCCAACGAGATAGCAACATTCAAACAGGTTACGTTTGCATTATTACCTGCAGCACAACTCATTGAACCAGAAACGTCGACCATTGGCAAAATCATGTCATTCGCACCTTCTAAGTAATTAGGCAATGCCTTCCACTGTTCAGTCGCTACTTCTTCATTTCCAAATTGCAATGATTTAATCACATCGTATGGGTAAACTGAGCTAGCATTAATCTTAGTCTCGCCTTTCTTAAGAGATTCCAAGTAGTTAGTGTAGCTTTCATTAGCATTTTTCATAAATGCACGTTGGTAACGAGCTGCAGCAACAGATGGCACTTGAGAGAACTCAATAGCATCCCATTCTTTAGCACACATTTGCTGTTCAACCACTCGAGTCAAATTAACTAGAAGCTGACGATATCTTTTTGGGCTTAGACCCATAAAGTTACGCAACTTAGCTGCAGTTTTACCTTGACGTGGCATCCATTTAGCACATAATGAGTTACGGGTCGGACCAAGTAGTGCCTCACGAATCATACCAAATCCATATGCTTCGCACTTAGTGCCTTCAAGTGCAAGCAAATCATCCCATCTGCCGAATTGTGGTACTAACCACAAGTTTTTAGCCACGACCTCATAATGATTATCGGCTAAGTAAACAAGAATGTCTTTAAAGATTTGTCGCTCTCCAGCGCCTCCACGAACATCACGAACCCAAAACAAAATTTTCATTGCTCTCTCAGGATCTTGATAAAATGCTTTTGAAAAGTCTGAAAGCAAGCGATCTTTATCTTGACCTCGCATTGCTCCAATATTATAAAATAGATCAACTACTGCGCTCAAAGAAGTTGAGTTAGTAGCCATACCGTTTTCAGTTAAACGGTCCTCTTGACGAAGTGCGTCCATTAATTTCATATCCAATAAATTTAAGTTCAATAATATATGAAGAATTCTAGAATAGTTTCACCTTAAATGTGATTAAGCGCAAAATTAATACTCAGTATAAGATTTTGAATCATAATTTTCATTCCAATTGCTATTAGAATAATTCCAAAAACTCTCTCAAGAATAGTAATTCCAACCACTCCAATTTTTGCTTGAATCCAACCTGCCATTTTTAAAACAATAAAAATAACTACGGAATTTAAAAGAATTGCAGGAACTACCACATTAGATCCATATTCACTACCAAGCGACATTATTGTAGTTAAAGTTCCTGGCCCAGAAATAAGAGGAAATGCTATTGGAAAGATTGTTGCCTTCATCGCATTCTTTTTCTGCTTATCGCTATCATCTATTCCTAAAACCATTTTTACACCAAAATAGATTAAAAGAAAAGAACCTGCAAGACCAAAGTGAAATGTTTCTATTCCTAGTAAATTAAAGACGGTTTCACCAACAAAAAGAGTAGCAACCATAAGTACCGCCGAGATAATAGTTCCTTGTAGAGAATCTATTTCACCATGCGTTTTTCGTAATTTGATTATGAGAGGAATATTTCCTAACATATCAATAACTGCAAAAAGCGTTAGAGTTGCGGTTGCTAAATCAATTAAATTCATGACTAAGTATCTCGAAGCTCAAAGCCTCTTTCATTGATTCTATTTATTATAATTTCTCGATCACGGATTTTTTCAATGTAGTTATTCATAAGTTCTTCAGGAACTCCGTCCCATGCCTCACTAAAATCACTAACATTAAAACCTCTATCTAGAGCTTCTTCTCTTAGAGAAATATATCGATCATATAAATATTCGAGCTTGTCATAAAAGAATTTAACATGTCCTGTTCCTAGAGTAAACTCATCCGGCATATTTTTAAGAGAGTAGCGCCCGTTTCGAATAGCGTTCGGAATCCTTTTGATTTCTCGAAGCTCGGCCAACAGAATTTTATCTGGTAATTCGAAGGGCGCTACTCCCGTATTAATCCTAGTCATCTTGACTTTCGAGTTTTTTGATTACAGAGTTAATTTCTTCTCTCGATTGCCAACCTGCAACGTCATCATTGATACCCTCAACAAAGTCTTGAGTACACCAATCCTTACTAAAGTCTTTTGGCCAAATAGCAATCTCAAAAGAAGCGTATTCTTTGACAGAATCTAAATTTTCTCGAGGCGAGCAGTAGTTTCGCTCACCGCACTGTACACTCAAGATAAAGTTACCTATTTCAGTGTGAGAGCCAAAGCCATCACCAAACCGATTCTTCTCAAATTTAATATCTTTAAATGTCATATCTTTTGGTTTTAAAAGTTTCCAGGAGCAACCTGCATACAAGTCAATCCATTATTTCTCCACATGTCAACAACTTTTTGTCTGTCGTCAAAGACGCATAATACGTCATTCTTATCAGTGATCAGATCATCCAACCATGTTTGTTTAAGTTTATCGTCTGGCATAAACTTAAAGCCACTACTTGTTGGCCTCATTTTAAGTACATCAAACGGTACTCCATGCTTATTAAGCCATGTTTTGGTAGCATCCTTAGTTGCCTTACTCCGTCCGCTAAAGATAACAATCATATTGCCAGCATCTTTAAACATCTTGGCTATTTGAATAACTGCATGATTAGGCTCATCTAGATCAATGAGCGCTGGATCAAAGAATTTATCCCAGTCCATTTTACCAGTATCTGGATTTTGTGAGATAGCTCTTCGTTTGTCAATGAGGGCAAGCGTGCCATCAAGGTCAAAAATTACAATTTTATTTTTCATCTTAATTATATTTACGAGAATAAAAACCTACTGTTTTAATTTCAGTATTTTGAGAATCAAGGTATTGATAACCTTCATAATTTCCAGTATCCATTAGAATTCTTTCTAATACTGTACACATGCCAGCTTTAAATTCTGCAGTTGCATAATCATCAGTGCGGCTAAGTTGGTTGTTAACCATCTCTTTGATCTCATTAACCCTAATTGTCTTTTTCATAACTAGTAGCTTTAATTACAGTATAAATATAAACCTTTTTTCTCAAATAAAAAAATCTGGAGTGAATTATTTTTCAATTACTGACAAATATAAATCGACTTGACTATCTACAAAATTAGGAGCATTAACTTTCATTCTTTTAGACCAACCATCCGCCCATTTTTTAGCATTTTCTAATTGGACTGAAGTTTTGCAACTTAAAACTACTTTTTTAACGAATAAAAACTGATCTATGAATTCGTCGTAAGATATGTGATTACTTCTTTCCATGTTTCAAAACCTTCTTTTCCGAATTTAATATGTTCTCCTTCAAAATCTGAAGCCCCGTTAGAATCTCTATCATCAATTAAATAATCGCCTTTCATTAGAGATTTATTATGGGTAAGGATGAGTCTTTTGTATGCTCCAGGACCTAGGTTATTTTCTACCCAAATTCGCTTAGCCTTCCATGCCTCTGGATTTGCCCATGGCGCAGTTGATAAAATCCAAACGTCAAAATTAGGATTCTTACAAAGGTTATTAAAAGATTCAATAGCATCTTTAATTGGCTCAGGATCATAGAACGCCATTGCGTTCATATCTACAATGTTACCTATTCCTGTAGATTCAATATATTCTGGTAGATAATTTTTATTTACCCATCCTACTAAATCTACTAGGACGCCATCCATATCTACATAAACAATTTTTTTATCCATTATTAGATTTTGAAGTATTAGATGACTTGAATAGAATAGAACACAGAATGTTAAGACCCAATGCCTGTGTAAAACTAATTGGATTTACTTGTTCTACTGCTGGAACAAGGCATGAATTCCATAGCCATTGCACTGGAAAGGCCATGATTACCGCAATTACTGCGACTAAAAGAATAGAGGCGATAAAAAGTCCGATCGCTTCAGTAAATGATGATTTCATATTGATTGAGTATTAATTACAGTACTAATATAATCATTTTTCATGACATAAAAAAATCTGGAGTGAAATATTTTTAAACTATTTCAAACTTTTTGATTCCGTACTTATCCATCCAGGTTTTAATAAAGCTTGAACCCATCCCTAATTCAATTATTTGATAGTTATGTGGGATTACCGGTTTTCTTGCTGCTGCATTATTAATAATGTCAACGTGTTTTTCAGAAACGGCCATATACGTCTTTCCATTTGTCCGTTTTTGATACACTACTACAGTTAGTGGTTTATCTGTTTCAGGTAAATTCATATTCATTTCCAAAATAATTGTATTGCTATTAGCGCACTTGCTAGTAATAAAGAAACTCCCGTCTTTAAAGTAATAGATTCTCCCATTAAATAGTATGTCATTGTAGCAAATACCAGCATTCCGCTAGCAAACCCAATAAACCTACCGGGCCACAATAGTCCGTCAAAATGAGTAACTACCATTCTAGTTGCATGTATTAAAATATAACTGATAATACCACCAAACCCAAAAGAAATTAACCAGGGATTCTTCTTAAACCATGGCCAAATAAATTGACCATTAGTTTGAATCCAAATAAGACCTTGTCCTAGAAAAAATAGTAAAAAACCGTAGAAAAGCTTCAAAATAGGGTTGAGGTTTTTGTTAACATATGGCTAATAAATGAGGGTCTATGGTGTTCAGTTGCTCCAGAATTTTCAATTGCTTTCCGATGTTGAGCTGTGCCATATCCTTTATTACTTCCCCATCCATATTCCATAAAATCTTTACTTAAAACTTTCATAAGCATGTCTCTTTCTGTTTTTGCCAAAATAGAAGCAGCTGCAATAGGAACATATAGATTATCTCCTCCAATTACAGTTTTATATGGTACTCCTTCAAACCCATGAAATTGATCGCCATCTACTAAAACAAAATCAAATTCCCGGTCTTTATATACTTCGCGAAGGCATTTTTCCATTCCGGTCAAAGTTGCCTTTAGAATATTTGTTGATTCAATCTGTTCTACTGGAATGTGCTCTATATGGTACGCAATTGCATTATCTAACACCAGCTGTCGAGCTTCTGCGCGTTGACTTTCATTTAAAAGTTTGCTATCTTTAATAAGCTCATGCTGAAACCCAAAGGGCATGATACATGCTGCTACTGTTACTGGCCCAGCAAGTGCTCCTCTTCCAGCTTCATCGACTCCAATTTCGACAGTATTTAAATCTCCGTGTAAACTTGATTTAAGAAGTATTTTTTTCATTTAAGCGATCTTTAATTTTATATGATCGCATTATGAAAAGTTTATTAATCTACTTTGGTCTATCCCACCTCATTTGATTTTCTGAACGGTAAAATCCGCATTTTTCATAAAATCCAATATTTTCATCAGAGCAATTAAGGATAGTTTTATAACACTTCTTTGTTAATGCTAGCTCTTTAAGATATTCTATCATTTCTTTACCGACACCATATCCAATATATTTTTCGTCTACTGCAACATCTTCTATAAGAGCCACTCTGTTTCCAGACCTAATTAACTTATTAATTGTTATTAAGCTAGAAACTCCAACTACGTTATCATCAATTGTCGCAACAATATATTGAATATTATTATCTGATTGGATTTTCCACCATTGGCTTATTGCTGGCTCTGTATGCCCAAAATGTTGGCTATAAATTTCTGAAATCCTATTTAGATCTTCACCAATTGCCTCTCTAATAATTATTTCTCGTTTTCTGTTCTCCATTTGTCGTATCGCTTTACTATATCTTGTAAAATTTTAGCGCGAACTATATCTGCTTCGGTAAATATATGTTTACCTATTCCTCTAATACTTTCAATCAATGAGATAAAATCAGGAAGAGAAACTCTAGATGCTGCAATATCATGTTGACTTACATCTCCAGTCACAATTACTTTAGAATCTCTTCCCATTCTAGTTACAAATAACATTAGTTGTTTAAATGTAGCATTTTGTGCTTCGTCTAGTATCATAAGAGCATCATCAAATGTGTCTCCTCTCATATATGCAAGAGGTTCAAAACGAATAATTTTTTTGTCAAATAAAACCTTTGTTTCTTCGATTCCAATTATTTTTTCGATGTTAGATTTATATGATTTCATATATGGATCTACCTTATCTTCTTTATCTCCAGGTAGAAATCCTAACTTTTCGCCAGCTTCTTGAATAGGTTTACAAAGTACTATTTCTTTAATCTTTCGTTCTTGTAGTAATTTTAATCCAGCATAACATGCTGTAAATGTCTTTGATGTTCCAGCTGGACCATAACAAAAAGTTATTTCATTAGATTCTATAGTATTTAAATATTTTCTTTGAGATTGTCTTAATTGTACATTTTTAAGTTTATCTTGCTGGTTCGTATTTGAACTTCTTTGTCCTCTTGGCATGTATTGTAGTTTAAGATTTAAATTTAGTTGCCTGCCATAATAACAAGCTCCTTTAACTTCATCAGTTTATTGCACTTTTCATATTCTTCTAATTTTTCAAAGTACTCTATCATTAGGTCTATAAATTTAGATCGCTGTCCAATACCATGTGGTATTTCTATAAGTCGATCGTTATCTTTAAACACGATGAAGCGATTTACAGTTTTAGTAAAATTTCTTGTGATTTGATAGTAGGATGCTCTCATCAGGCTATCCCTGTCTGAGTTTGAAACGTATTCGCTCATTGTGATGGTTTCCGTGTTTTTCATAATGCAATCTTTGGATTAGCATTTATTTACCTATTGAGTTATATATTCCAAATGGATATAATATAGGTTACTACGGATGCAAAATATTTTAATATTATCTGATTATCAGCTTCCAAATTTCTTTTGGACATATTTGGCTTTAGCCATCTTTTTGCGCTTTTTCTGAGAATTCTTTTCAAACTGTTGCTGGTCTCTAAGTTCTTTTAATTGTTTAGTCTTAATGACCTTTGATTTATATCGTTTAAGAGCCTTTTCAATACCTCCCTTTTTATCTACCTTTACTATGAGCATGTTTATAAGATACTATTTTTAATGTTTAGTAACGCTGCGCATTTTTCGTATTCTTCCTTTTGCTCATAGTGGTTAATGATTTTATCAATCACTTTAATTTTATGAGATGCTTCACCGTCTGATAAAATCACATATGATGGATGTTTAATGATAGCGTCATAAATTATATTATATGATCCATCTTTATCTATTAGGCCATTAATAATTGCACTGAACGCCCAACTATTAGATCCCGCAAAACTATAAAATAAACTATCCATGTTCTTTTATTTTTTCTATCAAGTCAATTTGATCGTCATTTAGCTCAGGATAAAACCCATTTACCTTACATAAAAGATCACCTCGACCATCTGTATTATATATCGGAAATCCTTTGCCTTTTATTCTAAGAGTTCCTCCTGGCTTACTTCCTTTGGGAACATTAATCGATATCTGACCTTCTGGAGTCCATCCTATGATTTTACAACCTGACATGATGTCCCACCATGGAAGAGTATGTTCGATCCAAATATCATTTCCTTGTAAAATAAATCTAGCGTCGATCATTACTTGAATATGAACTATAACATCACCATTTGGCAGATTACTATTATATGGATGTGGTCCTCCTTTACCTTTAAGTTTAAATTTTTGTCCAGTTTTTAAACCAGGTCCAAAATTGATTGATAGATTTTGACCATTAATAGTAAATTCTTTTTTTGTTCCGCTAAACGCTTCTTCAAAAGAGACGTGCATATCTACCCTGTAATCAGGGCCTTTTTGCGGATCTTGCTGTCTAAATTGTCCTCCAAAAAATTGATCGAATATATCTGACATTGAATGATTTTGGCCTTTGCCCTTTGCAAACTGACTAAAAAAGTCATGACCACTCTGCTGAGAATCATACTTGGTTCTTTTTTCAGAGTCACCTAAAATATCGTATGCTGCTGCAATCTCTTTAAATCTCGAATCATCTCCTCCATTTATATCTGGATGATATTGCTTACTTAATTTTCTATAAGCCTTTTTAATTTCATCCTGAGTTGCAGTCTTTTCAACGCCTAATATATCGTAGTGAGACATGTTAATCTAATTTTGGCGTGATCCTCTTAGGATTAGATTTTTCTTTTAATCCCGTTTTTAACCTTTTTTCTTGTAGCCTCTCTAGTTTAATTCTTCTCTTATTTCTAGATTCTTCTACAGTATTAGATCTTTCAAGAGCATCTGCGATCCTTGTAAGCTGTTTTATTAATTCTTTAGCTGTTTTCTCTTCCATAACGATTTTTTACTAACATTGATTTTCCATTTTGAAAATCCTGATAAGGTAATGAATGATCCTTTTCACCTCTATGTGGACCATTTACCATTATAGTATCCTTATATGGATTTGTTTCTCCTACTTTATCTTTTAGCCAATCGTCTAAATCTCTAACTGAACCATGAAAGTGTCTGATTTTTATCATTCTTTCATCCTCGTCTTTTAGATCAGCTCTGAATTCTTCAAATAGTTTTACATGCTTCATATTCTATATATCAAAAAAAGAGGACCCATTAGGGTCCTCTTCGACGGGGGCCATATAAGGGCTAGATAGCACCCTTATTGCATTATATTTATCAAGCAACTAAAAGATCTTGTACCTTTATCATGCTATCGTATACTACTTTACACTTTTCATATTCTTCCGATTCTTCAAAATAGTCTAGCATGATTTGAAGAGTATTATGTAAGTTTGCTAGATCGTCATCATCCATGTTTCGCAAATGCCAATCTGCGATTCCATTTTCAGAAATCTTTTTATAATTTGTTTCAATAGCCTCTTTCATCAGGCGTTCTTGCCACTCTTCAAGCTTTGAATTAAACTCATTTTCAGAGTTTTCCATGTACTGATCAAAATCAAAATTATCGTCCATAATTTATTTCTTATTAGTTTCAAGTTTATATACCTTCTCTAGTGTCATCAGGTCACTTATAGAATAAGCTTTTCTATCTGATGTGTATACAACAGTATTCTGTGGATATACTTCAATCTCTTCAATCTGTGTGATTACTTTTTGATTTTTTGGAATTACCCAATCTCCAATCTCCATACTATATCTATTTGTCTTAACGTTATATAGCTAATATAATAAAAAAAGCCGACATAAAAAAATGCCGGCTAAATTATTTTTACAAAATTGTAATTTTTTTTGATTCTTTGCTTTTCCCAAAAGAAAGACTAAGAATTCCATTTTCCATTTTAGCTTCTACTTGCTCAGGATCTACATTGTTAGGAAGCTCAAATCTTTTATGAAACGAATGTCTCCATTTAGTTTCTTTGCTTTCTTCAATTTCAGCAAAAATTGATAAGATAGTACCCTCAACCTCTACTTTGACATCTTCTTTTGAAAATCCTGGAAGAGCCATTTCATAAGTTTTACCATCTACTGTCGTAGTTGTTCTCGTTCTAGTTGTTCCAAAGAACGATTCATCAAATAAGTCAAAAATGTTTTTGTAGTACATATTATTTAGTTTTTGGTTATTGGTCCGTTATTGGACATATACTATATCTAAAAAACTATACCAGTTTCACTAAAATGACACATTTACATATATGTAATTAAGGTTATGACGATATGTCATTTAACGCAAGCGCTTAATGACTTTTTGTCACTAAAATGAAGCATTGGGAATAAGAGGTAGATTTGAAATCTTTAGCATGATATTTGCGGTAGCTTCAATATCCATCTCGCAATAATCTTTAATACGCTCAAGGTTTCCTCCTTCCCAATAGACTTGAGATACCATACTTCCCTCTAGATCTTGTTTTGGACTTGGTACTCCTAAAATTTCTGAAATTAAACCAAGCTTAGCGCTGTTCCATCCTCCAAATTTCCAAACATCTTGTGTGTCTAGCAGGCAATTTTCCCAAGGTTTTTGCTTATGAAGATGAAATGCTTTTGGTACTAAAAGTCCGTGAACAAGCGACCTTTTAACAATGTATGGTAAATCAAATCCTTTGACGTTATGACCAGCCCATATCATCTGAGGATATTTAGACATGATTTTACGAGCAGTATCATTAAATTCTTCAAGTAAAACCTTTTCATCGTCATCATAAAAAGACTTAGCATTAAATGAAATAACGTTTCCTATTTCGTCAAACTTAATTTGACCAATTGAAATGCAAACAATTTTACCCCACTCAGGATATAACCCGGCCATTTTTGGATACATTTGATCCTTTGAAAGATCTTTAAGCTCTTCTGGCTCTGCAGTCCTTAATTGTTTTGATTTTAATTCCCAATATTGATCAAGTGCTGGATTATCATCAATTACTTCTTGATAATTTTTTTTGCCGGTGGTGGTTTCAATATCAATGAAAACCATTTGTTTTAATTCACTAACTTCGTACATATCTTTATAAACTTAAAAGCGCCTAACATAGTTAGACGCTTATTATATGATTTTTCTATAAGAAGTTTCAGCTTGTCTTAGACAGCAAAAAGCTCCAAAGTAATCCTATAAATGTATTTGATTTATACCTTTTACCATTATGGTTAAGTAAGTAATTTTTCTTTTCTCTTTTTTTCATAATTTTTAGTTTTCGTCCCAGCTTCGATTAAAACGTAAATCAGAATATGAATTATATGGTAACGTTACCATTACATATCCTCCGGATATTGAATATGGGGCATCATGTTCGTTTAACCAATACGGTGGCGCATTTTCTATTCGACCATTTAAAAAGTCAAATAATTCGTCTACTTGCATATGATGTACCCATACACTCAAGCTCATACATTTCATATCTGGATGTCCCATTTTTACTTATTTTAATCTACCTGTTTTATTTATCATATTTTTATAGTGTTCCACCCTCATGTTTTCTCATAAAAGAAACAGTAATATATCTCCGACCTGCTGTAATTGGCCTTGCACCGTGTAAATGTGTAATTAATCCAGGATGTAGGGTAGCGGTTCCTACTATTTGCGGATTTGAAAGAACTTTATATTTTGGAAACCATGTGCCTCCACCTTCAAACTCATCATTTAATTTAACAACCATTGTGATATTACTAAAATCATGATGTAGTGATAAGTGAGACTGTCTATCTGTTGTATATCTAGCAAGAAAATTTTCACTAAACATATTATCGTATCCAGGTCCTTCAAGATGCCATAGATGAATACATAGTGGATAAACTATTTCTTTTAAAACTCTGTTATATGCATCATTTAATCCTATTTCTTCTAATAGAACATCGTTGGTTGGATATGCATTATGTCTGTCAATTGTCCATTTATTTTTTGCTTCTGAAAGAGCAATTGCCTCTTCACAGAATCGAGGTGTAAATAATGGAAATTCAAAAATATTAGTATCTCTGTATTCATCAACTAAAAGATCCCATTGATGTCTTCGAATTGTAGGGTCGACATATTTTTCTAACCAGTTTTCCCAATTAGACGTATCTAAAATTTCAAAATATTGTTCTTCAGTGCTCATTGCTTCGTATTCTATATGGCCTACTGTTGTTTTTTCAGCAGAAGATGTTTGCATAATCCATTGTGTTTCCGTAGATATTGCATTAACCGTAGATTTAAATAAACTATTAATATCTTCTCTACGATGATTCATGTACATTGCTGGAATATATTCATCTACTGGAATTATATTTTTTTCAATATTTCCATCAATTAACTTTTGAGCTCCATCTCTGGTTAAAAGATATGCATGTGACGTGTATGAATTGCCAGGCTTTACTAAATTTTTAGTAAGCTTTACATTATCAGAATCTGAAAATGAATATCTACCTAAATAACAAAAATCCCATTCTATTTCTGCTAGCTCTTGATTTGTTATTTCATTTAAAGGTCGAATTACCTTAAAATCTTCTTCTAAAACCAAGACTCTATTATAATTATTACTAATGACAGAATTCCATACATTAATATGGCTAACAGTACACCCTATTTCTCCTGGAGTTAGATCTCTATTCCACCATTGATTCCAATTATTCTCTAGTTTCCAATTTGGATATGTTCTATATCCAAGTGGTAGTTTTTCATTTTTACCATCATGCCCTGAAATAATCTCATATGGTGTATTAGATAACTTTAGTTCTTTTAATCTTAGAACTATGTCATCTACTTTATCCTGGTCTGGATTTAGCGATATTACATATATTTTATCTACTAACATGTGATTCAATTAATTGCTTCCAATCATATGACCTCATATTCCAAGTTTGCATTTTTACCCAATTTTGGTTTGAAGATATAACTTTATCTTTTATAGGATCACTTAATTGTCTTAATAGTTGTATACAAAATTCCCATTTTGTTTTATTATTTTCAACAATTATTCCAGAATTTACAGTTTCTTCTAGCGCAGCAACACAGGTTACAATAGGAATAACATTAGATTTCTGCATTTCTAAAGCGGTTATACAATATGTTTCTTCATATTCAGTCAAGTACATCCAATATTCCGCACGCTGCATTGCAATGTGTAATTCATTCGGAGTTACTGATCCCATAAACTCAATACCTTCTAAATCATATTCATTATAGTTTAGTCTTTCTGCAATATCATATGGTGGTGAATATACATGCAATGTTGCATGTGGTATCTCATTTCTTATTTTTTGCCAATTAGATATAAGTTCTGTTAAACCTCTTTCCTGTGATGAGCTCCAAATAAATCTACCTTTTTCTTTTTTAATATTTGTAATAAACTCTTCTGGATTTAATCCATTTCCTATAACCGATATTCTTTCGGGATCGATAGAATACTTCTGAGACCACTGTTCTTTATGCCAATTTGTTAAGCATACGAACTGATCAATGTCTAGAGGAGTGAGCAGTGATTCAGGGTCTTGAATCTCAGTACCCATATACCAAGGATAAAAATCTGTGTTATGTACCCAAAATATCTTTTTAGCGTCATATTCTTCGAATTCTAATACAAAGTGTAGGTAACTTACACCTATAATAATATCAAAACTATTAAAATGTTTTTCGTGAAGTTCTTTAGTTTCGATCCATTCAACGCCATCTACCATCTGGCTAATCACGTTTCCAGAAACAACAATATCCCATCCAAATTTTGATAACTTATTAGAGATTTGAGATATTGCTATTTCTGTGCCTCCAGTTCCTCTCATATTATTAGGACCCCAAGGTTCTTTATAGTATCCTGAATATATGAGTACCTTCATTAAGTAAAATGCTTACCGCCTACCCAAAGAACAAAACTTCTGCGCTTTCCTTTTGTAACCTTATTTACACGGTGCATCATGTAACTTGGAAAAATAAACACAACACCGGCTCCTTTTTCTGCCGTGGTTACTGATGTTCCACCTTTCCACATTTCTAGTTCACCTCCCTCATATTCTTCAGGAGAGGATAGCTGAACCGTTAAGGAAACCTTTCTAAGAGATGCGTCTCCTGGCCCAATGTCTTGATGCCATGTGTAATGTCCTTCGTCTTCTTCTAGATATTCAGTATATTGAATATTTTCTGGGGCTGAAATTAAATCAAAATTCCAAAGAGAGTTATTAGCTTGAACTGCCATGTCCATTAGCTTTTCATAAAGCCATTTCCAATGTTCATTCTTAGGAATCCACTTAATTCTAGAGCTCCTAACCTTTTTAAGGTCGTCAGTTTCTCCAAGTAGTGTTGCTTCTTGAAAATCAATATTTTCAAGGTCATTATAAATTTTATCTAGCTCTTCTTTAGAAAATCCAGTCTTATACCAATAATAGTTTTGTGGATCATTATGCGACTGCTCAAAATTAAATGTCATATAATAAAAGTTTAAGTATTATATGTATTGATTTTATTTTGTTTATGCATTAAAAGAAAAGGGGACCTTTCGGTCCCCTTTCTGGTCAAAATAAAAACTTAAAATTAAGATTTTACAATTCTAGAAAATATTCGGTATTCACCAGTAGTAAGCGTATCTATAAATGAGATAGCATCTGTATCTGCTTCGAATGATTTAGCATCACATCCTGTAGTATACTGGATCCATGTCCCTGTATTTGTTACAACTCGGCCGGTTGTTAAGTCTTCAATATAGTATTTTGTTACTATCATATTATTTTATAGTAATTTTTTAATTGAAACCGCTCCACCTGATAGATCTAAATCAAACACCCCGCTCTTAAGAATAGGAATAATTCTAAAATAAGAGAAGTCAGGGTATCTTGTAGTATCTAATATACAACTATTATTATGCGTGTTGTATTCACCATAAGTACTATATCTGTAATACATGATTGAGTTCGAACCTTCAATTATGTTAGAAGGATTGTCAAATCTATCAAATGCTTGAACCGCGAATCCGTTCGTGCTTCTATTTGCGTAATTTGATTTACCGTCTATTGAGTATGCAATTTCATATGTACCCGCAGTTCCTAGAAATACTTTAGTTAAATCATTTCTATCTGCTGAATAATTAATATTTCCAGGAAGTATTGCATCGCCTAAAGAAACCCCAATGACTGACGTGTTTACTCTAGACTGTATATTTACAGGTATTAATACTGGAGAATACGAACTTCCTGATCCTGAAGGACCAGTTGGTCCTTGTGCTCCTTGAGCGCCTGTACTTCCGTTAGAACCTGCAGGACCAGAAGGACCTTGGGCTCCTTGGGCGCCTTGAATACTAATACCTGAAGTTCCACTAATACCGTCTACTCCAGCCTCACCTTGCTCACCAGTTAATACAATATCCCAAGATGCGAACTGTCCTCCACCTACTGTAAGATCTACGGTAACTACTATTACACCAGGTGCCGGCATTGAAGTAATTATACCTTCCATATATTGAGTACTTGTCGCGATTATTCTAACGCGAGATCCGACTACAAATGGGTATTGAGTCGTATTTAATCCAAATGATTTTGATCCCGTTGATATTGAATGTAGAGTTAAAGATCTTTTATCCTCATATCCTATTCCCTGAGGTCCTGTAGAACCTTGTGGACCTTGTGGACCTTGAGCACCTTGAGCTCCCTGTGGGCCTTGTGGACCTTGTGGACCTTGAGCACCTTGAGCTCCCTGTGGACCTTGTGGGCCTTGTGGACCTTGAGCACCTGCAGCACCATCACTACCCCTAACTACACCAAGAACATCTTGCGTTGAGTCGGTAAATTGCATTACAAGGGCTCCATCTCCTGGGTTTATAAATGTATTTGAAATTCCTCTACCGTCATTACCTGCTCCACCTTGAGCTCCTTGTGCACCTTGGGTTCCAGTTCCAGTATTACCTTTAATACCCTGTGGACCTTGTGGACCTTGGGCTCCTTGCGGACCCTGTGGACCTTGGGCTCCTTGCGGACCCTGTGGACCTTGGGCTCCTGCAGCGCCATCGCTACCCCTAACTACCCCAAGAACGTCCTGTGTTGAGTCGGTAAATTGCATTACAAGAGCTCCATCGCCTGGGTTTATAAATGTATTTGAGATTCCTCTACCGTCATTACCTGCTCCACCTTGGGCTCCTTGAGCACCTTGATTTCCTGTATTACCTTTAATACCCTGTGCTCCTTGGGGACCGGTAGGTCCTTGAGCACCTTGATTTCCAGTATTACCCTTAATTCCTTGAGGACCTTGAGCACCTTGAGGACCAGTAGGTCCTTGAGCTCCTTGATTTCCAGTATTA
>Ga0255769_10003413_pt1 | contig 16139 bp, 11 predicted proteins | sample 041ome_9_FD_179637 | JGI IMG/M metagenome (GOLD analysis project Ga0255769, IMG submission 179637) | Coastal salt marsh microbial communities from the Groves Creek Marsh, Skidaway Island, Georgia - 041413US metaG (version 2) | ecosystem: Environmental > Aquatic > Marine > Intertidal zone > Salt... | reverse complement strand
GACGGGTTCGTATGAGTAGTGTTAGCATTAGGAAGGGAGCATGAATAGGTAGGTAGGTACCTAAGTACCAGGTACCATGGTACGTAGTAGTGTATGTTTTTTATGTAATATCAAATCGCGCATTAACAAACTTCTATAGAAGAACTATTATATATCCACGTCGATGTTATATATGGGCACATATGTACTTCTCTCGGGTACATATAGTAGTACAAAAATATCTTATCGTATCTTATCGTAGTATCATATCGTTGATTATGTTGAATATTATGCATCCAACGCTTCGCTTACGATTTTCTCGTAGTCCTTTCGGATTTTATCCATGAACGCGGCGTTTTGCGCATTCGTTTCGTTGCCGCCTTTGAGAGAATAGTAGACGTCCCAAGCTTTCGAAAGCGCCAAAGTGGCCTCTTCTGGATAATCCGAACGATAGCACGCAACGGCGTATATCAAAGCGGAATACATGACGTTTTCATGGTTACCTTGTTGAGCGCGTAAACGTTCGAGCGACGCGGAAAGTTCGTTCAAAGATTGCTTGACAGGATCGCAACCTTCGGCGAATTCGTTGAAGACGCGTCGCATTGCGTTTTGCGTCAAAATTTTCTCGCGTTCCGCATCGTTCTGGGACATTTTGAACGCAAAAGCCGGAATACTCGTTGGAAGTTTTGGATCGATGATCTCCGTGAAAAACGCAGTGGAGTAGAACTTGTTCACCTTTGAGTTCCAATTCTTCATGCCCGCTCGCGTAGCTTTCGCAACGATACTTTCGTTAGCGATTTCTTCGTGCGATATACCGTCGACACCTTGCGTGTCAACTACGAACGAATCGTGCCCAGCGCGAGGTTGATGGTGCTCTTGAATCTGCTCAAAACCGTCTTTCTGTTGTTGTTGTCGCTGTCGTTGTTGAAGCTGCAATTGTTGTTGCTGTTGTTGCTGTTGCTGCTGATGCAAAACAGCAGTACTCGTAAACCGCGCCTTTTTGTTGTTCGTAAGCGGTGCCTCTTCCGCTTCGTTGGCCGAGACAGACAATATTGGTGCCGGCGGTATCCCGTCGAAATGCTTTCGCGGACGCCCACGACCGTCTTTTTTATATGCAACTGGGACGTAACTGGACTTTTTCTTTGCCGACAGCGGCGCCGGAATCAATCCGGCTTTGACCAACTCCTGCGTCCTAGCTCGTTCTTTTTCTCTCTCTTTTCGTTTTGCCACGCGCAACTCTTTCTCTTGTTGCTGTTGAACGAGACTCGCGAGGTGCGCTTCGTACTCGTCGTTTGAAAGGTTCGGGTCCGGGTTGATTAAAACCAGAGGCGCATTTTCTTCTTCTTCTCCTTTATTTTCCTCCTCGCTCTCGGCGGCGATATCTTCTCTTTCTCCTTCCGATTTGTTGTCGTCGTCGTCGTCGTCGTTGTTGTTGTTCCTAATGATGTTAGTTTTGCTGGGACTCGCTTCCTCGGCGTTCGGATCGTTATCGAACGATTTATCAACACCGGCGGTTACACCGCTTTGGTCCTTCGTGTTGGCGTCCTCTTCCTCGTGATCATCATTTCCTCCATTATACGCGCCGTTGCCGTCTTGGTCGTCGTTTTCATCGTTATCGTTGTTCCTGTAGTCGTCCTCGTCTTCTTGGTTCGCCGCAGCATCTACCAACGCATCTAAATCCATCGTATCGTGCGTCGAAAGCGATCCGTACTGCTGTTGCGGCGGCGGCATCTGCATCTTCGGCGGCCCGTACTCACCTCTGCTCGGCTCTATGATCGCGTGCACGAACCCGTGTCTATCCCTGCGCGGCTTCCCATCTACGAACTTCTTAGCGGCGGTATTATTTTTACGCTTTGCCATCGGTGCCGGTTGCTTCCAAGGCTTCTCCACCTTCGGTTTCTGCTCCTCCTCAAACGTCTCCGCCAACCTGTGCAACTTCGGTTGCAACAAGTGCGTCAACTCCGGATCGTTCGCCCACTCTCTCAAACCAAAGTGCCCTTCCGACGGTCTCGCAAACACCCTCTTATTCACGTCCTTCTTCTTCAAGTCCGTGTAACACGCCGACGCCATGGTCGCTTCCGGCGTCTTCCCGGGAAGGTTCCCGAGAAGGTCGTTCTCGAGCGCGTACCTATACAAAAAAATCGACGCAACCACGCGTCAGTGAATAAAAACGCCATCAAGAAAGATACAGAACAAGAGGAAGAAAAACAAGACGAATGAGGACATTAAAAACATCATCATCATCGCGGCATCCCAAGACAACGCGTTTCGCGCATCGTTTCAAAAAGAGGCAAGGCACAAGTGAAAAAAAAAAATGAGAGGACAGACAATTAAGTGCCCAGATTTTGCCCTTTCAAATCCGGTTCAAACCACACGCACGAGCGACTACGAATAACGTTACCTGGTAATCTGTCCGGTGGTGAGCAACCTTTTCTCTTTCCGTAAAACGTAGATCGCGGCGGTTTTGAATATTCCAGATCCTCTGTTGTTTTCGTCACGTTTTCGTGCGCACGTTTTAGGAATTTGTTTTTGAATAAAGAAGACAACGGAGAAGCGTGTGCACGTTTAGCGCGTAGGCATGCAGAGAGAAGAGACATTCCGCACATTGAAGCATCGTCGAATCTTGGTCGAAAAACGCATGTTGTTGTTGATTTGAAACATCATGTCGCGCTTCGAATGCGTCGACTTCAAAAGACAGAAAAAAGAAGAAGAAGAAGAGATCTTTCGCGTACCTGGGAATACCTTCCATCGCGAGATCGACGCCGGCCATGATGCGAGAAAGAAAGAGACAGAGAGCGCTTCTTCGTCTTCGTCTTCGTGATGGTGTCGCCCGCGACGCGACGCGGAATTCTTTTGGTGTTTTTGTTTGTTTTTTTCGTGAGATTGCAAAGAGGAGGAGGGGGAGGCTTATGAAGATTTTTCTTTAATAAGCGCGTCGAGTCGTCGCGCGCTGTGGATTCCAAGAGGCACGACGAGAGGAGGCTTGCGATGTGTTATGATGTACGCTTTATTAATGTTTTATTAGTATGTAAAAAAGTCTTTCTTTCTCTTTCGCTCTCTCTCTCTTTTGTCTGTTTCGCCTTTCTCGCTAAAGTGGTGCGTATTTTGTATAGCGGCGGTAATGATAGCGCCCTTCTTCTCCTCGCTCTCTCCTTCTTCTCTCTCTTTCTTCAATTCTTTTTCGAGAAGAGCAATGTACGACGCGTATTATTATCTTCTTCTCAATTTAACTCTCGTCCGCGTCTTCCTCCTCAATCTTTGGCGCTAAGTAAAACCGGACGTACCCCATGTCCTCTATCAAGTACTGCACGACTACCGGTAACTCTTTGCTCAACTGTAAACGCACGTTCTCGCATAAACTCGTCGCTTTGCAAAAAGAGTTCAAGTATCGCAAAGCAAACGTCAACGTCACCGGTTCTTGCAAATCGATGTCTACATTTTGGCCTTCCGAGGACTTCGTGTTATGCACTTTCTCGCCGTCTTCTTCCGTTTTCACTTTCTCTTCCTTCATGTCTCCGTCCGAGGTGCGGCGGCACGTAATATTCGCCTCCCCAATATCACCCGAAGTCGTAAATTTCACGCTATCTTTCGTCACCGCAATAGTCACCGTATCACCAATCGACGATAAATCTCTGCAAATTCTTTGAAACTCGTTCGAGGACATCTTCACCGTCGCTTCGTACTCCGTATCCGGGATGCCCAAATGTTCCGTGTCGATATCCATCAACTTCATTTGAAAATCGGAAATTTTATCCGCTTTCGGGTTTTCAAACATGAACGTCACCACGTCGCCGGCATCGTCCGCTTTCATCGTTATCGTGTCGTCGTTATCCGCGCACTTTAACATTTTGCTCTGTTATCATGTCGAAAGAAAAAATTATATCGAAAAGAGAGGATTTTTGGCTTTGGTCAGTCTCTCGTTCTCTCTCGTTTAAAACATACGATCTCTCAAAAACAAAAAGAAGGAAAAGTTGTCCTTGTTTTCGGCGGTCACTCTCTCGCATTTTCACTTTCATCGCGCAAACAACGAGACGACGACGACGAGTCCACCGAAAGGAACGTTCCCGTTCTTTCGCTGCGCCCGTCGTCTCTCTCGCGCGGAGAAGAGAAAGGAAAAAGATCGGATTACGTTGGAAAAATTCAAAAATGTGAGACTTTTGCTCGTTGGGAAAACCACGACAACAAACTTTGCTCTTCTTCGATACAACGCGGTCGTCGCGTATCCGTTGCATCTCTCGATCGTTATCGAAACGATCGAGAGCGATGCACAGAAGACAAAGATGTGTACGAAACGCACCATGTTCAACAAGTTCATCCCCATGGTCACGTCTCGGTCGCATCGGTAGTGGTCAAAACCGGTGCTTCGTAACATCAACGCCACCAAAGAAACGTGCGAGGAATCCATCGCTTGCAACGCGAACCCGTTGGCGGTGCACTCAAAGTTCGCATCGGTGACTAAATCCTTGATAGATTCGAGGACTTTTTTCAAAATGGACCCTTGGAGAATGCGCGCTTCGAACATGATGATGAGATGGAAAGGTACGTTGCTTTTCTCGAGCGTTCTTTTTGTGCGGCGATTTTCAAATCCAAGACGAGTTTGAAATCACCAGAGAGAAGAGATTCAAAAGAACGAAGCGCGCGAGAACTTCGCGTAAACTTGAATTAAGCATACAACAAATGTCGTACTTCTCTGCTACTGTTGATGTTATGCAATCTTCTACTATTACTCTACTCTCGCTCTCTGAATCTCATATTCTATCGCCTTATACTCCTTCTCGATTTTTTCTCCGGCGCGTTCACGAACGCCCAATCTACTCTCACCTCCTGGTCCAACATCAACTTCCCGTCCATGTTCTCGATCGCACTCTTCGCCTCTTCCTTCTCTTTATACTCAATCAAACAGTAGCCCTTAACGAACCCAGTTCTCCGGTCTAAATTTAAGTGCAAGTTTGAAATCTCCCCGAAATCGCCAAAGTTTTCGTGCACGTCTTCCTCTTGCGCTTCTTCGTGGACGCCGGTGACGAGGACGACCCAGCCTTCGATGGATTTTTGAGGTTGGCCTCTTTCTCCTTCGCTCTCTCGCAAAGTTTCGTACCGGTCGTTTCGAGAGTGTTTGACCTCGTCGTCGATAATGTCCGCGTTCTCAAAGCCTCGGCCCTGTGTGAAAAACAAGAGACATTAAGAAACGGGCGCGTATATGCGCAAAGTCAGCGAAAAGAAGAGGAAACACAAAGCGAACAAACAAGCTTTGACAAAACCGACGACTTCTCGACGTCTTCGTCTGCAACAAAAACGAAAAACACAAAAACGATGACGATTAATACTAATAACAACAACAAAGCGTCGTACCTTTTGTCGTCGTCCTCCGTCCATCTGTCTCTCCTCTCTCCTCTCCTCCTCGTCCTCGCTGTTATTCTCCATCAAAGTATTCAGAGAGCCGTCGCTTTACAGAGTAAATGTATTTGTGAACGTGCTCTTGATGAAGACGATCTCTCTCTCTCTCTCTTAAACACGCAAAAACACACAAAACGCGCGAACAGACGAACCACTACCGACGCGTTTTCGAGCGCGTTCTTCGCTGAAAATCGAAGAAAAAAGAGGAAGAAGCGTGCGAGACGTTTTGAGGGGATTTTTGGAGGATTGGATTCTCTTTTTCATCGAAAATCTCCACTTTTGAACGCGAGAGTAGTCGTAGTAGTATTGTCACAGCATCCTCATCGAGAGAGAAAGAAGATGAAGAAGATCCACCGCGTCGGCGGCGAAAAGATGACGAGTTTCTCGTCCTCGCTTCTTTTACCGCTGCTTTTGCTGCTGTCTTGCTGCCGTGCGAACGCGTCGGAACAACAACAACAACAGAAAACGGTGATCTCTCAACAAAAGCTGGAAAACGGCGTTTTGTTCAAAGTCGTCGTCTCCGCCTCCGTCCCGGTGGACAGCTCGGACGTCCTCTTCAACAGAGGCGTCTTGGCGACGACGAAAGCGCAAAAGATCAGAGTCTGGTGTTTGGACATGCAACCGCGAGCAGGAAAGAAAAAGAATAAGAAAAACGAAGCCGAGGAGACGGAAGATAACAAGAGCATGGAACTTTCGGACGTGTTTCTCTGGCACGACGAAACGACGGACTCGCAAGATTGGTACGAGAAGAAAGAGTCGATCGGGAATCAGTTGGCGAAGAAAAACGTGCGATCGGTGGCGTGCGATATGCCGGGATACGGACGATCGGAAGGGGAGAAGAAGTTCGCAGCGAGCTCGGACTTGGCGAGGAGTTCGTTCCAAGAGCAACTGTTTGAAAAGTTGGAGATGAAACGACCGGTGGTGTTCGCGCCCGGAGTCTCGATGAGTTACGTGGTTCCGTTGGCGACGGTGAAGCCGAGCGCGCTCGGTGGCGTGGCCACGTGCGAGATGGAGAGTGGATGGGCGGTGGAGAAAGCGGAGAGGAGAAGGAATACGGAACGGGCGTTGAGATATTTGAAGACGACGTTGGAGAGGTTGCCGGAGAAAGCGAGTGAGATTCCCGTGAAGACGTTTTTGAAGAGAGAAAAGCAAGACGCGTGGGTGGAAAAAGTGCAACGAGAGTTTGCTGGGATGTTTCCTTTGACGGACGTGGTGTATTTGGAAGGACGAGTGCACTGCACGGACGCCAAGAATGAAAACGACGTCTCGATCGGGTTGATTCGCTTGAGCGCGTTGGCGATGTTGAGTAACGGGAAAGCGAGCGGGTTGGTCAGAAAAGCCATTTTAGCGAAGAAGAAGGCGATGCCAAGGATCGAAGAAGAGGAAGAGGTGGAAGTGGAGCCGGTGAAGACGACGATCGAGTGGGAAGACGAAGGAACGTCCGGAGGAGGAGAAGAGCGTAGCGGAGAAGGGGAGGAAGGAGAGGCGACTTCCTCGGAGGACTTCGGAGGAGGAGACGGAGAGTATGAAGAAGATTTCGCCGAGCGAGGGCAAGAACAAAGGCAAGAGCAGCAGCAAAGAAAAAAGCGCTTTTGGACCGGTAGACGGCTCTTAATAGGTGATGACATTGAGCCTTGAAATGATCGATCGATCCCGTACGCTTTACTCCTACTACTACGTAAAATCACACTCCTCTTCCTTCTTATCTCAAACACCAAAATCTTCCATTAAAAAGCGCGCCGCTCGAGACTCTCAAACACTTCTCGCTCACACATAAAAGCACCACCATGTTCGCCTCCTCTTCTTCTTTGACGTCGTCCTTTTCGACGACGACGACGATTAATACTATTAATCGTAATAACAAAAGCTCGTCGTCTTCTTTGAAACGACAACACCGGCGCATAAAATCCACGTCGACGGCTTCGTGGGCAACAAATGTGCGAAGGAATACGAAAGAAACAGAGGAAGAAGAATCCAACAAAGCGACCCTCCCAGTCTCTGCGAGCACGATAAAGAGAACGTTTCTTGCGGCATCTCTTTCCGCGACTTTCGCGCTCGCCACTCCTTTCGCTGCGATGGCCGATCGAGGCACCGAGGTCCGATTACCACCCATCGACAACGACCCGAACAGATGCGAACGCGCGTTTGTCGGGAACACGATTGGTCAAGCCAACGCGGTTTCGGATAAGACTTTGGATTTGCGCAAGTGCCAATACGATAACGTTTCCGTGAAAGGTATCACCTTATCTGGAGCGTTGATGGTGGACAGCGTTTTCGATAACTCGGATTTTAGCGAGACGGTTATGAGTAAAGTGTACGCGACGAAAGCGAGCTTTAAGAACGTCAACTTTACGAACGCGGTCATAGACCGAGCGACGTTTGACGGGAGCGATATGACGGGAGCGAATTTTCAAAACGCAGTTTTAACCGGCGTGAGTTATGAAGGCGCGAATTTGACCGGGGCGAACTTCGAGGAGGCTTTGATCGGAGACCAAGACGTGAAGTTGTTGTGCTTAAATCCGACCGTGGTGGACGAGAGCAGAATGCAAATCGGCTGTAAAAATTAAGATGTAAGAGAGAGAGAGAGAGAGAAAAAAAGAGAGAGATGACACGCTCGCTCGGAAAGGGTTTATTTAGTTTATGTTTGTAGAGAAGGTATGTGCGTGTACTGCTATTACTCGCCAATAAGAATCAATCGGCGTTCTCGCTTTCATTTTGCCCCCAAGACACTTCTTCTTTTTGGATATGAAAATGCATCACTTCTATTAAACACGCGCGGCTACTCTGCGCCTGCAGAACAAAACGTCTCAAAAATGCGCGCATCTTCCACTTTGTGTTGCTCGACATCTTCTGTCGGACGGAAGGAGCCTCGCGCATCATCGTCGCGTCGTCTTTCCGCCGCGCGATGTGAGCGACACCACAAAACGCGTATCTGCGCTTCGTCGTCGTCATCTTCGTCTGCGTACGATTACATCGTCGTCGGCTCCGGCATTGGCGGTCTCACCGCCGCCGCGATGCTTTCGTATCACGGGAATTCAGTGTTAGTGCTCGAGTCGCACTACGAGACCGGCGGCGCCGCGCACGGGTTTACCAGACGCGTGAAGAAGAAAAGAGATGAGATTGACACCAGCCAAAAGAGTAAAAAGGGCGACGAGAACGAGAGTAAAGACGACGACGAAGACGACGACACGAACGAAAGTCTCGAGTTTGTGTTCGATACCGGTCCATCTTTCTTCGCTGGATTGACCACCCCAAACGCGCTGAATCCGTTGGCGAGCGTTCTGGAGGTGCTCGGAGAACCGTTGGAGACGGTGAAATACGATCCGTTGGGAACCTTTCACATCGAGAAAGGCGTTCCCGGGTTGAGAAGGCACGCGGATTTAGATTTGTTGTGCGAGGAAATCGAAAGATTTAGCGAAGGTGGCGCGAAGGAAGTGAGGTTGGCGGTGCCGAAAATTAGAGATATGTTTGAAGCGTTGAGTGGGTTACCGACGATTGCGCTGCGAACGGATTGGCGGATTTTGTTAGTCATAGGAAAAAGATATTTGGAGAAGATGAGTAAACTTGGGAAGTACGGCGGGGTGTTGGGACAACCGACGAACGCGTTGTTAGATTTCTTGGACGTGAGAGATCCGTGGGTGAAATATTTATGCGATTTAGAGTGTTTTTTGCTGAGCGGTATGGATGCGAGCGGAACGGTGAGCGCGGAGTTTGCCAGCGTGTTTGGCGCGTCGGATTATTTTAAGAAATCCGAGTTCCCAGTGGGAGGAGGGAAAGCGATTTCGGATGCGTTGGTGAGAGCTATTGAAAAGAGAGGTGGAGAAATTCGCGTGAACGCGCACGTGAAAGAGGTGGCGTTGAACGATAAGAAAGATGAAGCCATCGGGGTGAGAATGCGAATGGATCCCGAGGTTGTCATCAAAGCGAAAAAAGGGGTGTTGTCCAACGCGAGCGTTTGGGACACGTACGAAAAACTACTCCCAAAAGATGCGAAAATTTCCGCTCAAGAGTACCAAAAGAACACGACGATTGACTGCTCGGATTCGTTCATGCACATTCACTTGGGCATTAAAGCAGATGGATTAGACTTTTCGCACTTGGGAGGTCACCACGTCGTCGTGAACGATAAATCGAAACCGCTTGATGCGCCCGGAAACGTGTGCATGATCTCCATCGCAACCGTGTGGTCACCAGAAATGGCCCCGGACGGACACCACTGCGTCCACTGTTACACCATGGAACCGTACGACGGCTGGACGGAGTTAAAAGCCACCGACCGAAAAGCCTACGAAGAAAAGAAAAAAGAAAAGTGCGACGTTCTCTTTAAAGCGTTAGAAACGGTCATCCCAGACGTCCGCTCTCGCGTCGTCCTAGAACTCCTTGCCTCGCCGGCCTCTCACGAAAAATGGTTGCGAAGGTACCGAGGTACCTACGGCGCCGTCATCCCGGCGCCGAAAATGTTCCCAGGGCCGGCAGTTAAAGGCGTCAAAAACCTCTACCGAGTCGGCGATAGCGTCGCGCCTGGCGTCGGCGTTCCCGCGGCGGCCGGGAGTGGCGTTATTTGCGCGAACACTTTGACCAGTTTGGAGGACCATTTCAAGTTTTTGGATAAATGCGACGAAAAGTGACGATGATATCGATAATGAATAGTAAAAGGTACCATGGTACCTGGTACTTCTGCACTAATGTATATTTGTACACTATGACTCTAAAAGCTTTAATGTTGAGTACGCACGTGCCTTCTCAAACTACCAGATTCACTAAAACGCTTCTCGCACACATCACATTTATACGGTTTCTCGTTCGTGTGAATACGCATGTGCTTTTCCAAATTACCGGCTTGAGTAAAACGCTTCTCGCACACATCGCATTCATACGGCTTCTCGTTCGTGTGAATACGCACGTGGCTTTGCAAACTACCAAGTTGACGAAAACGCGCCTCGCACACGACACATTTATACGGTTTCTCGTTCGTGTGAATACGCTTGTGGCTTTGCAAAGTATTAGAATGACGAAAACGCTTCTCGCACACATCGCATTCGTACGGTTTCTCGTTCGTGTGAATACGCATGTGTATGGCCAATTGGGATGGACTTCCAAACACCTTCTCACACACATCACATTCGTACGCTCTCTTTCTCTTCGCTCCTTTCCTAACAGTCATCTCTTCTTCTCGTATCTGTTCGTCCTCCTCCTCCTCCTCCTCCTCATCAGGTATTCTCAAACGCAACAACGCTCGTTCTTCTTCTTCTCGCTTCAATAATCGTTCTTCTCTCTCCTCTCTGTCGCTCGCGACCACCACCGTTTTCGCGTTCACCGCGCGCTGCGGGTGTGGATTCTTTTTTCTCATTTTGGAGAGTTAAAACTCCCCCAAACTCAGAATGCAAAAATATCTTTTCCGCTTGAAAATACTTTTGGTGTTGAAAAAAGGCAGAATGTCAACTTACACGTCTCTTCGACTGCGGAAGCGTTTCCCGTAAAAACTGCGCGAAACCATCGACTGCTTCTCGAGAGATACGTCCGACGTTTGCGCGGCGTTCTTTTTTGTTCTTTCGATTGCGGAGAGGTGTTGCTTTTCTTCTCCACACACGATTAGGATTTGAATAAAAATATCTTCACTTTTTCCTCTCCTTTTAGGGGGGTAGGACTTTCACGCACATATACATACACACATATATATATATAATGATCGGCGTCGTCGAAACCTTTCTCCCTTGCCAAACGCGAGAATGTTCTTCGTCGTCGACTCGTTCGTCGACGAGAGGTATCGTCGCGAGAAGAAGCGCTTTTCTACCGTCCTCAAAGTCTTTGATGATTTCGTCGAAACAGGAGGGGAAAAATCGCCGCCGCTGTGATTGCATCGCGAGAGCGATGCTCAGAAACAACAACGACAACGGCAACAGAAAGAGCGACGAAAAGGAGGACGACGGTATTGAGAATACGACCGCGACGCGTTTTCGTCGTTTACGTCGTGTGCAAACTCCGAAAAAGCTCTTCTCTTTCCTCCTGTCCTCGTCGTCGCATTCATCATCGAAGAAGAAGAAGAATTCAAAATTGAATCCGACGATGGACGAAGCCCTTCGAAGAAGACTCTCTTTAGTCGCCGAATACGCGAACGAGATGATGGACGACGTTTTCAACAACAACAACAACAACAACAACAACGCAAAAAAGAAGTTGTTTTTTGAGTACAAACTCGGGACGACGGAGGAGCAAAGGCAAGAGCGGATCGAAAGACAGTTAGGGTCGTCCTACGAGGAGGAGGAGGAGGAGGAAGAGGAGACGAGCGGTAATAGCGGTACTAATACTACTTCAAAAGGAAACGACGAGAGGATTGAAAACAACTCTTTATTATCGGTAACGTTGGGTGTTGATTCAACCATAGACGAACCGACCACGATTGAGGACATTCTTTTTCCTCAGGAAGAGTTGCGACGAGAAGTCGACGCGTTAGAGAAGGATCCGGATGACTTTGATTTCGAAGGCGAGGAAGATTTCGTGGCGTCGTTGTCGAAAAATGAATTGTTTCGAAACGTGAGCGCGGAAACCAGAGGGTTTCTTTTGTTTAACTTGATCATTTTTATGATGGGTTCGAACATAGTTTTGGTGAAAATGGCGCAGACGAATATAAGTCCGGACGCGTTTGGGTTGTTTCGCTTTTTGGCGGCGAGTTTGACGTTTTTGCCGTTTTCGAAGTACGCTTTGAGAGATTCGAGGATTTTGAAGATGGGAATAGAGCTTGGGTTTTGGTGCGCGGTGGGGTATTATTTTCAAGCGGTTGGTTTGGATATCACGGACGCGTCGTCCGCGTCGTTCATTTCATCGTTTACGGTTATTTCCGTGCCGTTGATTGCCATGTGGGCGGGGAGGAAAGTGCCGAAGAGCACGTGGGCGGCCATCGCGGTGGCTATTTTTGGTTTAGCGTTAATCGAAGGCGTGGTGCCTATACCCGGTTTAGAAGCGCACGATACCAAAGAAGCGCTATCAATTGTCTCCGATGCGGTTTCTGACGTCGTCTCGACGTCCGTGTTGACTGGAGAGGTTGTCCAATCGAACCCGTTTGAAGTCTTGGACTCGGCGTTGTCGCTTCCTTTGGAAAGCGTAACCGACATCGCCGAAGTCGCCACGGTGGAAACCGTCCAAAGCTTATACGGTGACTTCGCCATTCTTATTTCCGCCGTAGTGTTTGCCGTGCAAGTTTTTCGCACGGACGTCTTAGCGAACGAAGAACACTTAGGCACGAAAGAAATGATGGGCATGTGTTCGATTCAACTCTTCGTCGTGACGCTCTTTTTCGGCGGAACTTTACTGAACGACGTCCCGCGCGACGATGGACAGTTATCCACCCTCTTCACCAACAGCCTCGCTGAACTCTCCACATTTGATTGGCACTCCGTTCCGTGGTTCTTAGTCGCGTACACCGGCGTTGTAACCACCGCGTTCGCGTTATACGCGGAAACCGTCGCGCTGAAATACATCCCGTCTGAAAAAGCGAGCGTGATTTACACGACGGAACCGCTCTGGGGCGCCGCGTTCGCGTACGTTTTGTTAGGCGAACGCATGGGTATAAACGGCTACATAGGCGGCGCTTTAATCCTAGCCAGCTCGTTCTTATCCTCCAGCTCGAATAAAGCCATCGTTCTGCCGGGAGAAGAAGAAGAAGCATCCGCCATGAAAAAAATCGAGTAGAGCGGCGAGTAGTAGAAGAAAATTCGCGCGAAAGCGAGTAGAAGAAGAAAGCGTAGAAGACGTACCAATAGTCATAGAAAGTAGAGAGATTGTATTTTACATTGAAGAAGCCAATCGCTGTTGGCAGATCATTGCGTTAAAATCGAGCGCAAGAAAAATCGTTCGTCTCTCTCTTGCAAAGAAAAGCCATCCTCCTTACTTTCCCAAAAACATCATCACATCATCGCACACACAACACACGAACGTAATAATAATAAACGACAACTTTAATAAATGAGCTCTAAAAAAGACCAATTCCTGACCGCGTGTCGCAACCAAAAGTTGGACACGGTCCGTTGGGGGATCAACGCCGGCGGGCAACAACCGTCCTCGCGCGACGAAAACGGCATGACCGCTTTAATGATTTGCGCCTCCTTGAACAAACACAAAGCGTTGCAGATGCTTTGCGACTGGACTCGAAGGGCGAGAATGCGAGAACAACTGGATTTAACCGACGGGAACGGGGACGGCGTGACCGCGTTAATGATGGCGGCGAAGTTTGGGCACGAAGAATCGTGTTCGGAACTGTTAGACGCCGGGTGTGACTTCAAGGTAAAGTGTGGACGAGGGAAGACGGCGGCGGATTACGCGAGAGCGGAAGGGAAAAACGAAAAGTTGGCGCGCCTGATCGAACGAGGCGGGGAAGAAAGCGAAGAGGAGGAAGAAGAGGGAGAGGAAGAGGAAGATGCAAACGCGGTGGAAGGCGAGACGGCGACGCAAAGAAGCAAGAGGAAGAAGAAGGAGATGGAAGCGAAGGAGCGCGGCGGCGGCGGCGCGGCGGTCGCGGCGAAGGAGAGCAAGAAGGGAGAGAGCAAGAAGGATAAGGACGAAGAGGAGGACGACGGGAAAGAGGCGCCGGAACCGAAATGGCCTGAAGTGAAGAAGGCGATGAAGGAAAAAGCGAAGGAATTGACGATTTCGAGGAAATTGGAAGATGGGGAGGAATTGGATTTGGCGATGTTTTATTGTTCGAGCGTGAACACGCTGAAAATCGAGTGCGGGAAATCGTTGACGAGTTTACCGAAAGAGATTAAAAAACTGAAAGGTTTGTTGACGTTGATTGTGAGCGAGAACGGGTTGACGAGTTTACCGAAAGAGATTGGAAAGTTGAAGAACTTGAGAGTGTTAGAGTGCGAGGGGAATAAGTTGGAAGCGTTGCCGGAGGAGTTGAGCAAGTTGCAAAATTTGGAAATCTTGCGTTTAGGGAGGAATCAGATTAAAGATTTGAGCGCGTTGAAAAAGATGAATAATTTAGTAACTTTAGTGGTGGATAACAATCGATTGCGAACGTTGGACGATTTCGATTTAGGCTCCAAGTCGAGGTTGATTACTTTGAGCGCAAATAACAACGAAATCGTGGATGCGCCGTCGGATATCGGGAAGTGCACGCTGTTGACGGAAATCTTGTTGAACAAGAACAACATCGAAGAGTTACCGGGAGAGTGGGGCGAGTTGAAAGAGAAAAAAGTCCGTGAGATTGATTTAGACGATAATCCGATCAAGGACTCCAAGATTAAAAAGATGATGGGGAAGAGCGATAAGTTCGTCAAGGAGCTCTTAACGTACGTGAGAAAAAATTGCAAGACGGGATTGGCGAAGAAAGCCGGGAACGCGGTGAAAAGTTCAAAGAAGAAGAAAGAAGAAAGCGAAGACGAAGACGAAGAAAAAGAAGAAAAAGAAGAGAAGAAAGAAGAGACGACGGGAGACGCCGGAAAAGAAGAACAAGAAGAACAAGACGGCGACGTTTCTGAGACTGAATCCGAACTCGAAGAGCGCATGTCCAAAATGTCAAAGAAGGAAAAAGAAAAGTTCAAACGGAAGCTCGTGGAAAAACAAGCGGAAAAAGCGAGAAAAGTAGCCCTGGAAAAACGCTTGAAAGAAGACGCGGAAAATCTGAAACGCATGGAAGAGTTAGTCATTAGCGGCGCCGGGAATAACGACGACGGCGAAGATTCCGACGAACCCATCGACTCGGACGACGAAGAAGCGCTCTTGGCGCGCAAACAAAAACAAAAGCAAAAATCGAAACCGACGTTCATGTACGCCCTCACGGACGAACAACGCAAGGAAGCGGAAAAAGCGGAAGCCAAACGATTATTCGAAAAAGAAAAAGCCGAACGCGAAGCCGCGGAAGCGCTCAAACGTAAAGAAGAGGATGCCAAAAATAAAGCGAAAGACCTCAACGCGGTCAAACTCGACGGCGACGCCGGAAAAGACGGTCGATACACGTGGTCCTACGCCAACGGTAAATTCGATCGGTCCGTGACAAAAACACCTCCAAAAACCGAACACACCATCGAAGTCGTCATCCCAAAACTCATTTGCGGTCGACTCATCGGTAAAGGCGGAGCGACTATCAAATCCGTCTCCGAGCGAAGCAAAGTCGTCCGCGTGAACATCGACGAAACCAAAGGAGGCGCCGGGAACAGCCTGTTAGTCGTCCAAGGCTCGGAAAGCGCCATGGAAAGCGCCAGGATGTTGTTCAACAACGCCATGTAAAAGTAGCGAGAGAGATATGCGTAGACACGTGTGATATATAAAAGAGAGAGAGAGAGAGAGAGAGAAGAGAGAGAATATAATAGCCTCTTTCACGCGCATCATCTCGCATCAAAGTCTCTTGCATCTGAAGTAAGTTTGACATTTTTCCCTCCTGCATCCATACACGAACACAATTTACAAATTCTCGTTAGAATTAAAATGCTCACCGCGAGATTGGAAAAGCGCGTCCGCGACCTCGTCTCGAAGAAAGAGGAGGAGAGGAAGACGAAGAGGAAGAAGAACCAGCGAAACCGTTTCCTTCCCTCGGCGCGCGCGATTAAGAAACTCTGCGCGGACATCGAGTCTCGAGGATTTACGCGAGCGGACGTGAAACGATGCGTTTTGGACGCACTTCTCGAAGACGATGAAGATGATGAAAAAGAGTGGAAGAATAACGAGTGGGTGGAGAAATGCTTCGACCGATTACTGATGCAGCTGGAGAGGCAACGACTGCCGAGAGCGTTTCGAGGCGGCGCCGTCGCTTCTACAAATACTACTAC
>Ga0255769_10003412_pt1 | contig 16143 bp, 9 predicted proteins | sample 041ome_9_FD_179637 | JGI IMG/M metagenome (GOLD analysis project Ga0255769, IMG submission 179637) | Coastal salt marsh microbial communities from the Groves Creek Marsh, Skidaway Island, Georgia - 041413US metaG (version 2) | ecosystem: Environmental > Aquatic > Marine > Intertidal zone > Salt... | reverse complement strand
AGAGGTTATCGCGGGTCTATTTCGCTCCATAAGATGCACCAGTCCGGATTGAGAAACGATTTAATCTTAGGCGTCGTTGAGTGATAGCGACGACGAGGAGCGGTCGTAATGGTAGCGGTCAAATTATAAAACAAAAGTATATTTATCACAGAGTCTCTCTCTTCTTCAGAATTTGTGCGCACCCACCACGCACCGCACCGTCTTTCTTTTTTTGAAAAACACAGAAAGAAATATGTTCGAGGAAGACTCGAGCGGTGGTGGCAATAACGACGACGATTCCTCCGACGCGGAGTACGCGGACGTGGACGCCACCCTCGACGATGGCGAGAAAGCGTTCGGCGCGAAAAATTCGCTCCAATCGCAGCGAGAATCGATCGTTTTTCTCGTCGATTGTTCGAGAACAAACCGGCATCCAATTTCGAAAAATTACTTTTACGTTCGCGAGGACGAAGAAGAAGATGAAGAACTAAACGAGGACGGGACGAAGAAGAAAGACGCGAAAGAAATATCTTCTTCTTCGAAGTATAATTACGTCCAAGTCGCTCTGAACGCGTACCGGAACGTTCTTCGAGACCGGGTCGTCTCTTCTCCGGAGGATGAAATCGGACTCGTGTTGTACAACACGAAAAATCGTCGAGGGGAGTTGGAGTTTGACAAGATTTTCGTCCTGCACGAACTGGCGCCGATCACGGCGGAAAGAGTCGGGTCGATATCGAATTTTATCGACGAGGGCGAGTTTGGAGAGATGCTGTTCGAAGAGCAGATCGGGAGCAGGAAGGAGGAAGACGAGGGCGAGAACGCGGTGAACCACGCGTTGTGGACGGCGTCGCACATGTTGAGTAGGAACGCGAAGACGAGGAGGAGCGCGTACGTGTTTACGAACGACGACGTCGTGTTTAAGACGAAGAGCGAGGATATAAACGACACGCCACAGAAAAATAAGAAGATTAAAAGTAGTGGTGGTAAGAAGACGGCGAAAGAAGCGACAATCGCGAGGTGCGAGGAGATGGCAAACGCGGGCGTTCGATTAGAACTGTTCCCGGGACCGAAAATCGGCGACGACGGGAGACTCGTCGAACGCGACGGGGAGAAGGAGTACGCGTTTGACGATTTCGACGTCTCCGAAGGATCGTTTTGGAGAGAGGTGTTGAGAAAGTTCCGCGCGGCGAGGAAGAAACGCGAGAAGGAGGAAATGACTCGACGGCGGAAGATTGTGATGCAAACGCTGAAAGACGCCGGAGACGACGAGGAGGTGCAGAGGATGTTGAAAGAAGAGGAACAGGCGTGGATGGAGAGACGGAAGAAAATTCGAAACAACGGCGGCGAAGTATCACATCAAGACAAGACCATCGTTAATAACATCAACATTAACGACGAATTAGCATCGGACGAAGACGAGTGTTTCGATATCGTCGCCTCATCGAAAACGAGAGTGGAGAACTTGGAAGTGGTTTCCAGACGTAAAGTCTCCAGACGTCGCCCCAGAAAAACAAAAGTTTGGTTCAACGACGGCACGTTCGCGTTACCGTTCACGATCGTGCACTTGGTGCAAAAGACAACTAAACCGGCTCCGAAGTACGTGGACGCGGAGGATCATCAAGATTTAAGAACGGAAACGGTGTATTTAGACAAAGAGTCCGGAGAAGTCGTCGCGCCGAAGAAGTCGTACTTAGAGATTGGGCCAGAGAAGCAAAAAGTCATCGTCAAGAATACGGAGAAGCAAGCGACGTACGCGGCGAGCAAGAACTTTCACGCGAACGCGTGTAAACTCGGGATGCATTGTTTGGGTTTCGTGGATACGAGCGAAGTGGCGCAACGAGATCGACTGTTGAAAGGTCAAGGCAAATTTGTACGACCAGACGAAACTGTTTTCGGCGGCAAAGAGGCATTCAGCGCTCTCTTAACGGCGTGCGCCGAGAGACGCGTGTCGATGTTGTGCGCGGACGTGTATAACACTAAATCGCAGGTGAAGTACGTCGCGTTGATTCCTCAAGTTGAAAACGATGCGTATTTAGGTGTTCCCGCGGGATTTCACGTGGTCAGAGTTCCTTTTCGGGACGATTTGCGCCAACCGGAAAAGACGCTGGGAAATGCAGCGCAAACGAGCGCGACGGAGACGCAAATTCAAGTCGCGGAAGGTTTGGTGGAATCCCTAGAACTTCAAGAATACCATCCGACGAGAATTTCGAACCCGGAGTTACAGGCTCACTACAAAGCCCTGGAAGCGATCGCGTTGAACAAACGCAAGGTGGAGAAAATCTCCGACGATACCGCCCCGCCGATTGAACAGCTGTGGAAAGAGCACGGCGTCATCGCACACATTCGAAATTTCAGTCGAGCGACGTACGGCGTCGAACAACAAGACAGGGGAGGAAACGGCGACGACGATGAGGAGGCGGACGACAACGATGGGAACGGTATCGTTGGTCGAAAACGAAAAGCCGCGAAAGACGCCGCCATCAAAACGGTTCTCCAAGAAATCCATCCCGGATTTGAAAGTTTTGTCAAGAGTGCGAAGAAAGGTAACTTGAGCGAGTACACCGTCGATAAGTTGAAAACGTACTTGGACGCGCACAATTTACCGAAAGGTGGGAATAAGGCGAGCATAATATCGCGCATTGAGAAACACGCGAGAGATTACGACGACGGCGACGGCGAAGAGAGAGGAGCGAAGGACGACATCGTCGCAGTCGAGGAGGAAGATAGATTCTAGACAACACAGGTAGTTTCATAAAGTAGATATTGTAGAGGAAAATAGAGATACGCGCATTCTTCATTCGATAAGTAGCGACTACTTACTAAGTATTTGGGCTCAGATATACACTCTAACTATTTTGTAATCATCTCGCAAGTTTGCTTTCATTCAGCGTTTTTCTCGTCATCGCCCTTTTTTTCTACCTTTCACGCAAAAGCGTCGAAATGCTCGTTCCTCGGCTCAAAATAAATTTTGTAATCACCACATCACGCGCATTCCGCGTCGTGAAATCATAAATACATTTCGGATTATTAAATCATCATCGCCGAAGAAAAAAGACCACCTCGACACCCCTGCTATTGCATATAAAACTCTACCGTGGCAAAAAATATTTCCAAGAAGAAAAGAGAGATGCAAAAAAAAAAACGAACCGTTACCGCCCGCGCGCGCCCTAGAGGAGGCTCAGGATGAAGTGTGTAGTCATGAATTGAATTCATATATATTAAACGGTACTTTTTTATATCATCGCCTCATCTCGTCGAGGTTCGGGCGGTCACGCGTCTTCACATCGCTCGCGCGAGAGAGAGAGAGAGACGAAAAGAGAGACACTAAAAAAAAGACACCCTCGGGAATAAGAAAAAAATGAGAAAAAAGAAGAAGAATGAGGCTCAGAATACAGTCTTTTGATCATCGCTCTCGCGCTCTCATAAGTGAATGTGTAAGTTATCGATCGTCATCGCCTCGGATTCGTGTACTTTTTTCAGAAGATATATAAAAGTGAAGAAGAAGAAGAAGCGAGAAGAAGAAGAAGACATTCCGAGAGACATGCGAGAAAAAATATCTTTCTCTCTCTCTCGTTGGGAGGAAAAAAAAATGCAAAAAAAAAGTTCTCACAAAACACAAAACAACACAAAAAAAGAAAGAAGAAAGAAAAGAAAATGGCTGCGCGAACGACGACGACGACGGCGGTGAAGAGAGAAGCCATCGACGACGACGACGACGAAAACGACGAGAACAACGAGAAGAACAAAGAAGGAGAGACCACCGATGGTGGCACCAGAAGAGACCCTCTGTACCCACCTCTGGACTACTCGCGGATAGCGAAGAAAACGCTGACGAAGGACGAGATCGAACTCGCCGCCCTGGCGGCCGAGTTTCGAAACTTTTACCGAACGTCGCCGTATTACATGCGCAGCGAAGACACGACCGCGCGAGACGAAGACGAGAAGTTCACGAAGAGTTGGAAAGAGCTGAAAAAAGACGAGGAGCGAAGGCGCGAATCGACGACGTCGTCGTCGTCGGCGCAAAAGAAGAAGAAGAAGAAGAAGGGAAAAGAAACCGACGACGACAACGGCGGCGAAAATGGAAGCGAAGAAGGAGAACAGGATTCGGGGAAAGAGAAAAAGTCGAAGAGTTGGACGCTGGAAGACACCGTGGAAGATTGGATGTTCGACGAAGAAATCGGGTTTCCGGATGAAATCATGGTGGAATTCGAGCACTTGCGGCCGAAACATTTGAAAGAGAAGAAGAAGATGAAGATGAAAGAGGAGCGACAACAACGGCAACGAAACAACAACAACAACAACAACAACAACAACAACAACAACAACAACAACAACAACAACAACAAAGAGAAAAAGAGCGGGAACGCGAAAACGGTTCCGGCAAAGAGGAAAGCGAGCAAAGGCGGCGACGACGTCGGCGACGCGGACAACTTTGGCGAACGTTTGAACAAACTGGAAGAGTTGGAAGCGGAAGAAGAGGACGAGTATCAATCGTCGTCCGAAGACGACGAGATGGACGGGTACGAGTTTGACGACGAGGAAGAGGAAGAGGAATATCGCTCGTCTTCGGACGACGATGATAAAGTGGCCACCGCGAGTGGGAAGGCGACGTTGAAATCCGCCGGGAAGGATTTGACTCGACTCTCGAAAGCCGCCAGAGACGCCGAGGAGAGGAAACGAAAACGAAGACGGAAACGGTTGTTGGAGAAACGAAAACGAGGCGGAAAATCGGCGACGACTTTAGACGATTCCACGGACGACGACAACGACAAAGACGAAGGCGGAAGGAAAGACGACGACCACCACGGGACAAAAGACAGCGCCGCCGCCGCGAGGAGAAGCGGACGCCGAGGCCGAAGCGCCGATCGTGACGCCAACAAAACCGGAGGCGACGGCTCCAAAAAGAAGGACGACCACCATCACAACCACGGCAAGAACAATCGCGACGACGACCACAGCGACGACGACCACGCACACAACGACGAAACCGACGACGACGACGGTCCGGAAGATTTTGGTCAGTTTGAAAACGACGAAGACTCGCTCGAAGAAACGGAACACGAGGCGTACTTCTAAAAATGTAAAACATACAAAACAGAGATCCGAGAGAGCGAGAGCGAGAGAGGATACGCCGCCCGCCGCCGTAGATATAAAAAGCTGTATTTAGAAAAGAAGAAACGCGCAGAAGTAATAACGAAGCGATAAGCTCTGTAAAGAACGACAATAACGGTACCATCGCGTTCGCACTATTCACAAAACCCACTAAAAACTCTACTACATGTGTTAAAAATGTTCCGCCGCTTTTCCTCTCTCTTTCGCGAACAGAAGAAGCCCTCTCTCTCTCTCTCTCTCTCGCTAGCGCGCGCGAACACACACACACACTCTCTCTGCTACTAATCTACTCGTGTACACTACTACTGTTTGGAAAATAACAACAACGCGCATTTTTCACTGCCCTTGCATCTTCCCTAAAATAACCTGCCCGCTCTCCATGTATCTCAGCGCGCAATGGCTCAAACACGTCGCCTCGTACGAACTCAATTTCGAAGACGGCGACGTCACGCACTTTTCAAAGCACACGTTCGCTAACTGCGCCACGACTTCGTTGAACACGGCTTTGCGCTTTTCTTCTTCGAGGAACTGTTGCATTCGCGGGTCCATTTGTTGATGATCGGACATGATGTCGTGATGTTTTGATTCGTTTCTTGTTGTGTGCACAAAAACGCGCGTTTTTCTGTCGAGAAGAGAGACATTTTACGAGAAAAAAATCTTCAAAACAACAACTATAAAATGGATCCGGCCGCCATCCTGGAGCGAGAGCTCCGGGCGCAAGAGCGCGTGAACGACGGAGGAGGAACTGGCGCGCCGTCCTCGAGCGGTTCCATCATCTCTCGTCGGAATTCACACGGCGGCGGTTTTGGAGGACACATTCGCGACGACGATGAAAATGATTTCGAACGACAACACGACTTCAACTCCCCACCGAAAGGGAAAAGAATAAGCGCCGTCGACGTCGGCACGAACTCGAAGAATAAACATTATCCGCGAGCGGCGAAGAGCGGGAAATACGGGCGGGGTAGAATCGCGCGCGCCGTTCAGATTGGATTTGGCGTCAGAGAACCCGAGGACGGAGAAGATGGCGACGTGAAATTTGCCTTTAAAATCTTCTTTGGTCTCTTCCTCGCCTTGCTTTCGATGCTGGCGCGCGAAAACGCGAACGATTCCTACCGATGGCTTCAGCTCGAGAAACGAGCAGAAAAGGAACGATTTACGAGTTTACGAGTCGAAGGTGCGGTGAAAGAGTTGGAGAAGAACATGAACGGGTTCATAGAGACGATTTTGAAAGAAGCGAAGGAGAGCGCGGCGTCGGGCGAGGCGATTCGGTGTCCGCCGAAGCGAAAGTGTCCGCCGAAGCCGACGTGCGAAGAAGAGGAAGAGGAGGAAAGGGGAGGGGGAGAGTCTCAGAGACGCAGGCATTTGTTATCGTCCGGCGAAGACGGAGACGATGAAAGTAGCAGCAGCAGTAGCAGCAGTAGTGGTAGTAAACGTAGTAAAAGTAGCAAAGCGGCGGACGATCCGTTCTTGGACGATTTGATACCAAAACGAGGCATACACGATTTCAAGATTTTCGTCTACGATTTGAAACCTGAATACAACGTGGATTTAGTCAAGGACCAACCGAGGTGTCGCACGGATCAATACGGCACGGAAATTCGTTTTCACGAGAATTTGTTGCACCATTCGGTGCTAACCAACGATCCGGAGGAGGCGGAATTTTTCTTCGTTCCAATCTACGGCGAGTGTTACTTGTTCCGCGAGACGCAAAAGTCGGGCACGAACAACGCGATGAAGGTGACAAATTTATGGTATCGAGACGCGTTGAAAACGATTCAAACGGAATATCCGTATTGGAACAGAACGGATGGGAGAGACCACGTGTGGTCGTTCCCCGGCGCAAGAGGGCCGCATATTTTTAGAGATTGGAAGAAGCTGATTAAGAAATCAATCTTTCTCACGCCAGAAGGCGATCGGTCGTTTGGAGAACAGTTCAACACGTGGAAAGATATCGTCATCCCAGGGTTAGAACCAGATTCAGAGTTTATCGACGGTAAGTTGAGGAAACAATCGTCTCTGAAAAAAGATATTTTTGCGTTTTTCCGAGGCACGATCTTAAACAAAGCTGGAATATTGGCGTACTCGCGAGGTATTCGACCAAAGATGGAAGCGGCGTTTAAGAAACACAAAGACGTGATTTTCACGGAAGAAATTTCATCGTGTGATCGAGACTGTTATCGCAAAGAGCTAAGAAAATCCACATTCTGTTTGTGTCCGAGGGGATGGTCGCCGTGGACGTTGAGAGCGTACCAAGCGATGATGGTCGGATGCATCCCAGTCATCATCGCCGATGAAATCGAGTTGCCGTACGAAAACAGTTTAGATTGGACCAAGTTGAGCGTAAAAATCGCCGAAGTCGACGCCGAGAAAACGATTGATATTCTGAAGCAAATTCCAAAATCGGAAATCAAGAACAAACAGAAAGCGATCGAGAAAGTGTGGAAATCGGTCGCGTGGGGAAGCAATCCGAAAAAGTTGGACCCGATGGATGCAATGGAGTGCGTTTTGCACGAACTCGGTCGAAAGAAACGCGCGATGAAAGCGAGCATGCAGACGTTCTGGTTCGAGTAAAATCATTCAATAATTTAGATAAATGTAGTAAAATATAGCAATACAAGGTACCACCCGCTGAAGATGCGCGCGAGTGGAGAGAATAATAATAATAATAATAACGATGATGATGATAATGGTAGCGCTTTACGTCAGAAACCGTAAAAAACCTAACCCTAGCGCTCCAATCGAGACCAACGTCCCAATTCCATACCTGATGATATCATTCACCTTAATCTCTAACTGCGTTCGCATTGATTGGATCTCTCGATCCAACCGTAATTCGGTGCTCAAAAGCTTGTTATCGATTAGCGTCAAGTTATCCTGCATCCTACCTTTCTCCAAGTTCAAATCCAATCGACTCGTCTGGTTCATCTTCTCAAAGTTATACCGCAATTCCGACCGTATCTTCTCCGCCTCTTGCTTTAAATCTCTCTCCACGGTTTCCGATTTCACGTTCGCTCGTTCTATGCGCGCGTCCGAAATCATTTGATACGTCGCGAATTTGTGCCGGTTCCTCTGCGCTTCCACTTGCAACTCCGCGTGCGTCACGAAATCCGCCGCTTTCATGCACTTCATGAACATCTTGACCACCTCTTCCGCCTGTTGCTCGTTGAACGCGTTGTTCTTTTGCAGCTGACGCATGAGCGCGAGAGTGTCAATCTCACCGCCAGTTTTGAAGTGCAACGAAGCGTCGACGGATGATGCGTTTTTGTCGTCGTCTTCGTTGGCGGCAGAGAACGAAGAAGAGGTTGTTGAAAACGAGACCAAAAAACTTTGTCTTCTCCGCGACGACGACGAGTGAAAAGAAGAGAACCGATTATTCGTGGCGGAAGAAGAAGAAGAACAAGCGCGCGCGGCCGAGAGCGCTCGACGAAGCATAACGTTTCTCGAGATTTTGTTGAATTGGAAAGTGAAGAAATGTTCGTTAGAAACGCACGCGTCGTCACTTTATCGTCAGCACAACGCGTTCGATCGCGCGAACGACGACGACGACGACGACGACGACGACGTGTGCACATGCGAGCGTCCTCCTCCGCGTTGACTCCGCGCCGTTGCTACTTCGCGGCCCAGTCCGCGTCGTCTTCGTCGCCTTCCGAGAAGAAGAAGAAGAGAAAGCAGAGAAGGTCTTCTTCGTCGTCGTCGAAGCCGCCACCGACGGAGACGAGAAACAACGAGTTCGTCGCCGCGTCTTCGACGACGACGACGACGACGACGATAAAAGAAGAAGGAGACGAGGACAAAGAAGAAGAAGAAAAAAACGGATGGCGCGTGTTTGACGTCCGCGTCGACGCGGACGACGACGCAGGGAAGGACGATTTTACCATCACTCGGCCAATCGCGGAGAGAGTGTGCAAAGTGTTACACCTGAGTTTTGAGAGCGCGTGGCGAGCGCTTTGCGCTTTGGACGACGAGGAAGAAGAGGAGAAGACGCGTCGTCGTTTTTGTTCGATGAGAGTGTCGCGGAAATCGTGCGACGCGCGAAGAGCTGATTTTAAAACCGCCGCGAAGAGGAGTGGTGGTGGTGACATTGATGATGGTGGAAAGCGCGTACAATTTTCGTACGTGATTGACGTTTCGGACGCGTTCGTGGAGAGGTGCGGCGGATCGAGGAAGCGCGTGTTCGCGGAGAGGAAGAAAGTGGAACGGGCGAAGATGGAGGACGAAGTTGACGAGGAGGATTTTGAAAACGCGGAGAGAAACAATGTGGCGTCGACGAATGATGCAGGGTCGACGACGGAACAGAAGAAAAAAAGAACAGTCGTTATTGTCGGTTTAGGTCCCGCGGGATTGTTTTGCGCGTTGACGTTGGCGAGACAAAGCGCAGCGGATACGAAAATAATAATATTAGAGCGAGGTGAACCAGTAGAGAGAAGAGGAAAAGCTATCGGCGCTTTGTTTCACAGAAGACAGTTGTCCGAAACATCGAATTTGTGTTACGGTGAAGGCGGCGCCGGGACGTGGAGCGATGGAAAACTCACGACGAGGATTGGTAGAAACGGCGAGGAAGTGCGAGACGTGTTTAAAACGTTCGTGGAATTTGGAGCGCCGCCTGAGATTTTACAAATGGGAAAACCGCATCTAGGAACGGACCGAATGGTCAAAATTTTGCGGAACGCGCGAAATAAATTGGAAGAGATGGGATGCGAGATTATGTTTGATGAGACGTGTCGAACGGTCCTTGTTGATGATAACAAGGCAGTTGGTGTGACGACCGAGTCGGGGAAAACGATCGATGCCGAAGCCGTGGTTTTAGCCACAGGTCACTCCTCGAGAGCTTTGTTCGAACAACTCTCCAACGACGGCGTTTTACTCGAATTTCAATCCTTCGCGAGTGGTTTTCGCATCGAGCATCCGCAGGAGTTGTTGAACGAGCTACAATACGGCGCACGGTTCGCAAAAGAAGTCGATCGAGGGAAAGGTCGCATACCCGTCGCCGATTATAGAGTCGCGCACACGAACAAAGCGGATAATCGAGGCGTTTTTTCATTTTGTATGTGCCCGGGAGGTCAAATTGTCCCGACCTCGACGAATGTGCACGAGTTATGCATCAACGGGATGTCGTTCAGTCGTCGTCAATCGCTATGGGCAAATTCTGGTCTAGTCACGAACGTCAAGTTGGAAGATTGCGCGCCGTTCAACGAAGAACACGAGACGAAGCCACATTTGAGCGGCATTTTGTTCCAACGGGAAATCGAACGGAAGGCGGCTGTTCTAGGTGGCGGTGATTTGATCGTCCCCGTTCAAACCGCTCACGATTTTTTGCTCGGAGTTGTTTCGGACGAGAAATCTTTGCCGAGCTCCTCGTACCGTCTCGGCATTAAATCCGCCGATTTGACGACGTTGTACCCGAAACATCTCACCGAAACTATTCAGTTTGCGCTGAGAAGATTCGATAAGCAAATGCCGGGGTATGCGGGAAAAGAAGCGTTGATACACGCGCCAGAAACGCGAACGAGTAGTCCCGTGCGCATCGTCCGCAACTCGGAATCGTTAGAGAGCGAAAACACGAAAAATTTGTTCCCGATTGGCGAAGGCGCAGGGTATGCTGGAGGCATTGTTTCGGCGGCGGTCGACGGAATGTGCGCTAGTAAAAAAGTTCTATCTGTGTTGATGAAAGTCGTTTGAATAATAATAGCTACCTCGTAGTAGCTTAGTGTAATAATAACGATCTGTAATATTAATATGATACATATTGTGTCTTCTTAGGAGTAGATTCTATCGGGATCTTTACGAGCGAGAAAGTTACCTCCAACCACGGGAACCTCGCTCGTCCACTCCTTTTCCTCTTCGCTCAAGCCTTCGCCAATCGGCACGTACTCTCCCGCTGGTGCGTCGCTCCCGAAATTTGCATACCCTGGCGGCGCGTCTAAAACCTCGTCAGGAATGCACCCTAAAGTCCTCTCCATGATTTCGGTCACGGTCAAATTCGGCTCTTTCTTTCTGGAACCTTGTAACTGATCGTCCACTAGCCGTTTCCAAATCTTGGCGTTCGTGCATCCGGCAAAAATATTCTGAATCGAATGCATGAAATGCCTCGGCGCCGGGACTGGGCTTCCGTCTTTCATGGTTCCATTTTTACCTTGCGTCGCGTCGCAGTACTTGGCGTATTTCGCCAACAAGTCTCGCCTCGATTTGCACGGATTTTCCGATTCGCCAAACAACTCCACGTCAGCTCGAGACAATAAACCCCATGGGTCCGCGTGCGCTTGTCTGCCAATCATGACACCTTTGATCGTGTTTGCCGTCGCTTTATCGGTCGGTTGACATCTCAGTTGCGTCTTCACTTCCTCCAACGTCTTCACGCCTCCGTTCAAGAAGAACTCGCACTCTGGAAAATCTCTCGCCAATGCGTACACCCACTCGTGCCTCAAGGGCGGTATCGAACGATTTTGGCTCGGAGAAATTCCATTCAACAGCGCTTTTCTACAGTGCACGTGAAACCTTCGCACCGGTGATTTACTCACGATCGTCTCTACAAACTTATGCAACTCGTCGTACGAGTCGTTCCCGTCGACGCCAATCCTACACTTCACGGAAATGGGAATCCCGCCCGCGTTCTTCGCCATCGCGGCGCAACACTCCGCCACTAAATCCGGATCTCGCATTAACGTCGCTCCAAAACAACCTTTTCCGGCTACTTTTTCGCTCGGACACCCGCAGTTTAAGTTAATTTCGTCGTATCCGTGCGGCTTGGCTAAACTCGCCGAAAATCCAAGCGCGTCTGCGTCCGACCCTCCCAACTGCATCACCAACGGGTGCTGATTCAGCGTAAAATCTACGTATTTATTCCTCAGCTCTACGGGCACGTGCTTCAACGTCATGTCCACTTCCATTTCCGTCCACAGCCACACTCGCTTAGAGAGCAATCGACACAAATACCGAAAATGATGGTGCGTGTACTCCATCATCGGCGCAATCGACAACAGCGGTTGCGACGTCGACGGCGCGTTCTCCGTCTCCCTATTTTGCGACCATTTCGGCCGAGCGTGTTCCTCTAAGTAATCCTCCGGTACATTCAATCGTTTTGGCGTTAATATCGACTCTCCGGTTCGTTGGTTTTTCTCGTGCGCTTCTCTCGCTCTCTCTTTGCCTCTCTCGAAATTTTCGCTCTTGACCATTTTTTCCGTCCAGTCTCTCTTCTTCGTTTCGGAAGAAGAAGACGAAGTATTCCCTCCTCCTCCTTTCGCCGCCGCCGCCGCCGAAGAAGAAGAAGAAAAGATCGGCGAGCACCCCCCTCGAAAAGAGCAGAAGGAAGAGGAGAGTCGCTTCGTCCAACCAGAAGCAGACGACGACGACGACGACGACGGCGCGAACGAAGAAGGAGAAAGAACAAAACGCCTACTCTCCGTCAAAAGCGGATTGGAATTGGAATCGCAAGAACGATGACGAGCGAAAACTGTTGTTTTCTTCTGCGCGCTGCTGCTGCGAGAAGAACGAGACACGGCGCCGTTAGAAAAAAGAGAACTCTTCGTGCACGTCGTCGTTATCGTCGTCGCGCAAAAGTGACGCATGCGTCGTTGTCAGCAATCAACGACGACTTTGCCTTTAGGAGGAGCCCAAAACGATGATGTCAACTTTTTGTGACGTGGGGCACGTCGTCGTCACTTTTTTTAAATGTTTTCCGCCGCGCGCGAAACATCGACGACAACGACAACGCGCCCCGGGAGCTTTCGTTTTCGACGACAAAGACGCGTCGAAAGAAACGTTTCGGTCCGAAGCGGCGCGGGAGGGGTAAAAGAAGATGAAGACGAAGACGACGACGCCGTGGCGAGCGTCTTCAAGAAAATCTACGTCACGAACGCCGGGAAGCGAATAAAGTACGGCGTGTTTCAAGAGACCATCGTCGCGGACGACGAGAATTACCGGACGAAATACACGGAGGAGGAGAAACGACGGCTGAGAGAGGAAGCGGCGAGAGATTTGACGGTCATCGATGCGGCGGAGAGGAAACGGAGAGGTGAGAAAACCTTTCGATATCGATATCTTTTTTTGTTCGTTCGTTCGTTCGTTCGTGTTCTTTTCGGATAAACCGTAAGCACTTTATGCGCTTTTTTACTGAGGCAAACATCACGCGCGCGTAATACGCGACAACAACAACAACAAAAATACAGGAACTATTGGTCGCGCGTTTGTCTCGGCGACGGCACTCGCGGCGGTTTTACAAGTTTTCGTTTTCCCGCAACCGGTGTTGGCGCGAGTAGCGCTTTTCCCGATGGTGTACTTGTCGTACGGATTCCTCGCTTCGGAACAGAGCGGCATGTGAAACATAGCGCAAGCCGGCGCTTGGGACGTCGCCGGGGAGTTGGAGGAGATCGAGGATAAGGATTTAGCGAGGAGGATTCGGGAGAAGGTGAATTCGTTTAATCAAAACGGCGCTTTGATTAGTTTGGGGATCATCGTGTTGTATTTGTTGGTGCCGGATTTTTCGGCGGCGACGGCGGTGCAAGCCGGCGCGAACGGAGGAGGGAACGGTAACGGCGCGAGTGATTTGAAACATTTCATGCACAAGGAAGGGAGCTCTTTAAAAAATTTCATGCATTTAGACGGCGAGCGGCTGAGGAATATACTGTAAGAATAGGTGAACGGGTGGAAATCACGCGCGTTCAGTGCGCTTTGAAATTTGAATGAAGCACAACACGCGCGCAGATTTATTTATTTTCACGAGGTGACGACTGGAACGCAAATTCGTAATCTTTTGTGTGTGCGAAGCGTTTTCTCAGTCCGATATGGAGGTAAATCTGCGTAAAAAGTGTTTCATCATCAACAAGAGAACGCGATGCGTCGTAGTATATTTAGAAATGTAAATTATAGAATAGCAGCTATTGGCGCGTACCATACATAAAAAAATTACCCCTTTTACTCTATACGCTTGATGTTTAATTCCGCCAATTGTTCTGTCGTCGCCTCCCCTGGCGCTCTCGTTAACAGACACTGTCCAGTGGTTGTCTTTGGAAACGCGATGACGTCTCGTATACTCTTCGCGCCGCACAAAAGCATGACTAATCTATCGACTCCAATGGCGAATCCACCATGAGGCGGCGCACCGTATTGAAACGCGTCGAGCAAGTACCCGAACTTATCCTCGGCTTCCTCGGTGGACATCCCGATCGCTTTAAACACTTTTTCTTGAACATCTCTGCGGTAAATTCTTAAGCTACCGCCTCCAATTTCGACGCCGTTGTAAACTAAATCGTACGCAATCGCTCGCGCTTCGGTTAAATCGTCTGGATTCTTCTCGTAATCCTCCGTGTTCGGCGCCGTGAACGGATGGTGACACGCTTCGAACCTTTCCTCGTCTTCGTTATACTCAAACATCGGGAAGTCAGTCACCCACAAAACGGCGTGCGCTTTGGGGTCGATCAAGTTCAACATGTTCGCGCATTTGTGTCTCACTTTATCTAACGCCGTGTTCACAACTTTTGTTTTTCCGGCGACAAAAAGAAGTAAACTCCCGGGCGGCGCGTTGGACGTGTTAATTATTTTCTCCGCGCAATTCGCCAAGCCTTCGACCAAACCTTTCGCACCTTCCAAAGTCTTCCCATCTTCCGCGACTCGGCAAAAGAACAACCCGTTCGCACTTCCCGCGTTTACCGCGTCCTCGAAAATTTCACCTTTTGGTTTCAATTTTGCGTTGGATATTTTATTCTTGCCCGCTTGAGAGTCGTCCACGACTAAGACTTTCACGCTCGATCGAGAAACCTCCAACGCCGATTTAAACGGTGGAAACTCGGTATCATTCAAAACGTCGTTCAACGTCGTCATCTCTAAATCGAAACGCAAATCTGGTTTGTCGCTGCCGTACTTTTCCATCGCTTCGGCGTAAGTCATTCTTCGAAACGGTTGTTGCACTTTCTTGTGCATACCGCTCGCCTCTAAAAATACTCTCTCGGCGACGTTCATGATGCCATCCGCGTCGGTAAACGACATCTCTACGTCCAATTGCGTGAATTCCGGTTGCCTATCCGCGCGCAAATCTTCGTCTCGAAAGCACCTGGCGACTTGGTAATACCGATCGCATCCAGAAACCATCAACATTTGTTTGAACAACTGCGGCGATTGCGGCAGAGCGTAACAACTCCCCGCCGCGGCGGTTCTCGCCGGAACCAAATAATCCCTCGCGCCTTCCGGCGTCGGTCGACTCAACACCGGCGTCTCGATTTCCATGAAGTCGAACTCATCCTCTAACACCTTTCGCATCTTCTTAATCGCCTCGTGTCGTCGTTTCAAGTTCTTCAACATTTTCGGTCTTCGTAAATCCAACACTCGGTTTTTCAACCTCACCTCCTCGCTCGATTTGTCCGCGTTCCCGGACTTTTCGCCCTCGGAAATCGAAAACGGCAAAGATTTGGACACGACGTTGAGAACTTCGATCGACTCTACCTCGACTTCCACCTCTCCCGTCTTGATGTTCTTATTCTTGTTGTTCCGTTCGCGAACGACGCCGACCACTTTCACCACGCACTCCGAGCGCAAACTCGATAAAATCTCATCAATCTGCGACTGATTCGCGTGCACGCCCTCCGCGGCGCCGATAATTTGCACCAACCCGGAGTGGTCTCTCACGTCTGCGAAACATATCCCGCCCATGTCTCTCTGTTTATCCACCCAGCCGCACAGGGAAACTTTCTCGCCCACCGAGGATATGTTCAAAGAACCGCACAAGGTTGTTCGAGTCGGCCAGGAGAGAAGAGAGGAGACGTGTTTATTACTCGACGACGACGACGACGACGAGGAAGGTTCATCTCCTCCCGCCTCCGCCGCCACGGAAGAAGAGGCAATCGCTCTCCTCTGAAAACGATGTCGCTGCTTCTTCCTGGTCGTCGTCGCGCGCGATAAATTATCGCCGCCGCGAGTAGTAGTACTCGCAGAAGAAGAAGAAGAAGAAAACATCATCGTCGTCATCGCGCGCGCGTTTTTCACGCGTTGGTGTTGTTGAATCGGACGCACCGTCGTCTTATTCGCGGTATTGGTCGTCGTGTTGGTAGCGATAGCGGC
>Ga0255769_10003395_pt1 | contig 16188 bp, 17 predicted proteins | sample 041ome_9_FD_179637 | JGI IMG/M metagenome (GOLD analysis project Ga0255769, IMG submission 179637) | Coastal salt marsh microbial communities from the Groves Creek Marsh, Skidaway Island, Georgia - 041413US metaG (version 2) | ecosystem: Environmental > Aquatic > Marine > Intertidal zone > Salt... | reverse complement strand
TAAAATTTTGTTTGTGTTCTTCGCGTTCCATCTCTTCCTTATCCTTAATGATAATGTCTTCAATTTCTTTTGGTAAAAAATTAAACATTTTGAGTTGTGTCAAAGTTATCGATTAAGAATGGATAATTTTGGGTTATAACTTGGATAGAAATCAATTTTAATTTGAATTGTCAATTAAGTCCATTATATAGATTTATTTTTTAAAAATTAATCATAATATTCTATTTGATATTTCATATCTATAATATTTTTAACTAATGTCCTTTCTCCAATTTTTTCTATTAAGATTTCATACAAATCAATTGTATCGTGTGTAATTTTTTTATTATAACAAACATTTAACTTGCGATGTTTTTCTTCATAATGCCTTAAAACCTTAACAATTTCCGTGTGTTCTTTTTGTAAAGCAATAAATAATGGTGATACACCAGTATCGCGATATTTATGTACATCTGCACCATTTTCAATCAATAATTTCACAATTTCTAAATGACCCATCTGTGAAGCAATAAATAATGGAGATGCATCAACAGAATTACATTTATGTATATCCGCACCGTTTTCAATCAAAAATTTTACAATTTCCGGGCAACCAAATCGTGAAGCCATATATAATGGTGATGCACCATAGCGACATTGATTTACATCTGCACCATTTTCAATCAATAATTTCACAATTTCCAAATGACCTCTTTGTGAAGCAATATTTAATGGTGTTGTAGAATCGAAACATTTGTGTATATCCGCACCGTTTTCAATTAATATTTTTGCAACTTCAAGATGCCCATTTTGTGAAGCAATGTATAATGGTGATGCACCAGAGTTGATACATTTGTGTATATCCGCACCGTTTTCAATTAATAATTTTGCAACTTCAAGATGCCCATTTTGTGAAACAATAAATAATGGAGATGCACCAGAGTTGATACATTTGTGTATATCTGCACCGTTTTCAATTAATATTTTTGCAATTTCAAGATACCCATTTTGTGAAGCAATAAGTAATGGAGATGCACCAACAGAATTACATTTATGTATATCCGCACCGTTTTCAATCAATAATTTCACAATTTCCAGGTAACCCTGTTGTGAAACCATAAGTAATGCCGATTTACTATTCCTATCAGTATAGTTATTTACATTTGCACCAAGTTCTATTAAAAGTTTAACAATATTTAATTTATTTAAACTGGATGCATATATAATTGGATTATTTAATCTATTACCGGTCATTTTCACGTCATTTTCATGGGATAGGAAATGCTCCCTGATATATTCTGTGTTTTCTTTGAGAATTGCAGTGAAAATATCCATTATTAAAATTATTAAAGTTGTTAAAAGAGAGCGAATATTACAATGAGTTTATTGTTATATTTGAGTTATAACTTAAATAGAAATCAGTTTTAATTTTTTAGTTTTTTAATTAAATAATTTTTAAGTCCGTTATATAAAATTATTTTTTAAAAAATAAAAATTATAGATTTTCATGAATTTTTCGAGCTACTTTGAAAATTGTTTTTCCTGTATTAATCATTCTATCTCTATTCTCTTTATCTTTTTGTCTTTGTTTCATATCTTTAATTTCTTTTTGTAATTGTTCAATAAGTTTATTTGATGATGAATCCTCTTCGTCATCTTTTCCATGTTTCATTTCATAAATTGATTGTAAACATTTTTCTAATTTTATATATTGATTAATTGGTTGATTTGGACAAATTTGCATTAAAAATTGTCGTGAATATTCATTAAAATAATTGACATCTGTCATATCATTTTTTTCGAATATATCTAACCATTCATTAGAAATACCTCTTTTATAAAATTCATTTTCAATTACAATTGTTTTTTCAATTATTTTATCTTCAATTTTTTTAACTCTTTCACTAATGATTTTTTCCTTATCATTATAAATTTTATCAACTATATCATCAAAAAATATTTTTCGATAAAAATCACGATTTATAAAATTACTTTTGATACCAATTTCTTTTTTATATGCATGATATTCTTTATCATAAGTTTTTTTAATTTTTTTCTTGATATAAACTAATTTTTTATTTACGAATTTTCCTTCTTGTTCACGAAGATACTTCTCAAAAATTGTATTATTTTCTTTATCTTTAAATGGAAGTTCTTCTTTAAATCTAAATAAATTTATCTTTTTCTCTCCAAGAAGTATATAATAAAAGTTTTCAGTTTTATCTGGTATTAATTTTTCAAAATAATATTCATTCTCTGTACGATAAAAACGATTAATATCTAATAAATCTTTATTTTTTGGTTTCTTTTCTATTTCTTTTTGTAATTCTGATTTATTAATATTATTTTTTGTTATATATTTTCCTTTAATAAAATTAACTCCATATTTTTGTTTAAAATCATTATTTAATTTTTTGAAGTTTTGTCCAATAATACTTCTATATTTTTTAGTTTTAAAATATATGGGTAAAGAAATTGGAAACATTACCGGAAAAAGTATATAAATAATATTATAACCTCTTTGTTCCGAAACTTGTTCTTTATAATGACAATATGCTGTTTTATATGGTATTAATTCTAATAAATCTTTTTTCATTTGTAAATCAAAATCAAAATCTGTATTCATTTTTTGATTTAATTGAATCATTTTTTGTTTAATTTCTTTTTTTAATTGTTCTATATCAGAATTTCTAAAAATAACATTAATAGACATTGTTGACGTTATTATGTTATGAGTTTATATAAGTTTAACTAATAACATTTTAGAAAATCAATTTTATTTTTTTTTAAGTTTTTAATTAAATAATTTTTAAGTCCATCATATAAAATTATTTTTAAAATTATTATTTTAATAAATCTAATAATTCTTGTTTTCTTAATCTGGAATATCTTTTTAAACCTCTTTCTTTACATAATGTTTTTAATTGTTTAACTGTTAATTTAGAAATATCTTTATCTTCCTCTTCTTCATCATCACTTTCTCCATGAGATTTACAGTTATAACAATAATCTTCTCCTTCTTTTTCAATATATCGAATATTTCCTTTCATACAATTTGCATGATAAATTTTATCACAATTAATGCATGTTGTTGGACATTCTTCATCTTCATTGACAGTAACTTCTTCTTTACATTCTTCACATTCTAGATATTCACCATTGTTATATAATAATTCTTTTCGACATTCTTCACATATACAACAAATGCCGTCTGCAATTCCATGACCACATATATTACCTCTATCTTGTAATCTTTTGCATCCTTTACAATTACCATATTCTTCATCTTCATATGATAAACATTTATTACAAATATTATCTCCGTGATGTTTTTGAATTTCAGTATTATCTTCTCCGCAATAATCACAATATAATTTTTGAGTAGTCATAGTTTATTTTTAATTATAAATAATCAAATAATCAATTTTAAATTTTATCTAATTAAGTCCATTAAAATATTAATTTTTTTAAAATTAATATTTTATTTAAAAATTCCTTTTTTATTTTTTCTATATTTATTATTAAAATTATCTATATTTTTTTTATTATAAACTTCACATACATATGCTAACATATCTGGATATGGTTCTTCATCTGTATATTTAAACCCCATATTAATATAAATATTATTTGGTTTCCAAGGTCTATCACTCATATCTTCTAATGCAACTATATTAGTTGAACATTTAATTCCTTTTTTATGAAAATTAATATAATATTCAATTGTTAATAACATTAAATATGTTCCAATTCCTTGACCTCTATATTCTTCTTCAATTATTATTAATGAAATATATAATTCATTTTCATAAATTACATAATATACTTTTCCAATTTCTTTTTTATCTTTCTCTAATTTAAATAAAGTAATTGTATATGTATCCGGTTTTTCTTTTTGATATTTTAATTCAAAATTATTTTTTAGATATGTATTCATATATAATATTATACTTTATATAATATTATATTATCAATTTTAATTAATTGTTTATTACCCATTCTGTATCTGGTGCTGGCATTACTGGAGTAAGTGGTTCTTGTGGTGGTCGTGGAACTTGTGGTTGTGGTGGAAGATTATCTATTATTGGTTTTCTATATTCTTTGACCGGTTCATTTTTAAATTTCTCTTCCATTTCTTTTGTTGTTGTTGCTTTAAAAAAAAGAACTAAAGATGTTAAAATAATAATGACAATTGTAATTTTTGAAATCAAATCCATTGTTATATAAATATATACAATATTTATTTTATATAATTGTATTTTTTATTAAATAATTATATTATATATAATATATATAATATGTCAAGTTTTGATAAATTATTTACCGGTTTATTTGGGGCAATCGGTGATTTTGGCCCTGATTTAGCAACATCATTTAGAAATAGTAGTAAATTTTTTGGAAAAATATCTCCTGTTTCATCTATATTAATTTTTATTTTTGTATTATCTAAACATGCTCATTTAATTTCAACAAGTATTATGAAAGGCATCGGTTTTTTTATGTCGTATATTGGCAAAGGTGTTGAGGCTTCTGCAAAAAGAAGTCAAGATTTAAAACAACTTGAAAAAACTCTTATTGAAGATAAAAATGAACATTTTGCGATTGCAAATGAAGCAAATATTGCTAGAGCGGAACAACAACAATATGAACGTGAATTCCAACCTCCTAAACAAGGTGCATTATCAAGAGTGAGAAATAAAATTCAAAATATGAGAAATAAAAATCGTGGTTTCGATGAATTACAAGAAACTGAAACTACAACACCACCTCCTGGAATTGAAGGTCCATATAAACCAGAAAGTAAAGGTTGGTTTAGTAGTTTATTTAGTCGTAAACCTGACCCAAGTCAAAAATATACAAGTATTGTTCCAGAAGATGAAAGAGGTTTAATAAGAGAAGATTTAAATGAACAATCAGAAAAAGTAAAAGAACTTAATAAAAAGGTAAAATCTGCACGAGGACCTCCAAAATTAAAAGATGTTTATTCCGAGAATAATGTAAATGGTTTTTCTAGCGGTATTAGTGGAAGTCAAGCAGCAAAAGAACTTCAACAGATTAAAGAGAAAGGAACAAAACCATTATCACAATCAGAAGTATATGATGCATATGATGAACCAATTACAACACGTGGAATTGATTTGTCAGTAGATGATGAAAGTCCAAGTCAAGCAGATTTTGATAATTTTGGTAATGATTTTAGTGTTGATTCTTATGGCGATGAAGATGATATTTTTTTATCAGATGAATTTAATCAAGGCCCTGAAGATGCAAATTTCCAATCTGGTGGTGCAGCAATTAGAAGACGACTAAGAAATATTAAAAGAAAATATCGACAACAACGCGGAGGAGCAGATTCAAGACAAAGAACAAGAGAATTAGCTTCACAATTAGATTCATTCGCTGGTGTAGATGATAGAATAACACCTGAACCTGAACCAGTACGAATTATTGAAAGAAGACCATTAATTCAAGACCCACCATCTAGAACTATTATTACAAAAGATGGTAGTGTATATGATGCGGAGAAATTTAAACAAGCACATATCGCTAAATTAGGAAAACACGGATATATTGAATTGGAAATTAAACGTCTTGAAAAACTTAATTCTTTTAATAGAGGTCATTGGATTATTCATTTATTAATTCTATTATTTGTATTCTATATTGATTATGCAATTATTTGTGAATCAAATGATGAAACAAAAGGTAAATTAGATTATATGGAAATGTTTCGTCAAGGTGTATTCACAATTGTTCCTTTATATGGTTTTTTATGGAGTATTCAGAGAATTAGATATTATAGAAATTTTCGACATGCAATTGATAATTATACAACTGAATATATTGGTGATATATTAGAAGGTTTAGTTTTATTTTATATGTACAATCTTACAATGAACTTTCGAGAAATTAATGGTTATAATAATTGTTATCCAAGAACCGCAGAATCTGTTGAAACAAAAGATAAAGAAAGTTTTGGTAATTTAAAAGAAACTGAAAAAAATATTATTTTAGAAAATCAACAAATGCTCGATGAAAGTAATGGTCTTCAAACTATTGATGATGATTTAATCCAAGATACACAAGAAGCATTAAATAGTCAAGATATTATTATTGGTAAAACAGATATTTTTAATGCATTAGCAAAAATCGCATCCAAAAAATTACCTTTAACTGTTGATAATGTAAAAGAAGAATTAGGTATTACAAAACCATTTGAAATTCAAACACAAGAAGAAAAAGAAAGAGAAATGGTCGGCAAAGCATTATTAAATAAAAGTTCAATTTCAATTGCATTAAATCAAGATGCAATGAATAAAGAAGACACTCCAGTAATTGCATATTTTGATGAAACTTCATAATTTTTAATAAAAAAATAATTTAATTAAAAATTGTTATATATAAATATTTATATCTGAAGAAAGATATCTTACTCTATTAATGCCAAGAGTTAAATCAATTAAACCAAAAGTTCCTAAGTCATATAATACTGACCACGCACAATTATTATTACAGTCTTTACAAATATTTTTCTTTCAGAATAAAAACTTTTTAGTTCAATTATATGATATTATTGAAAATAATAATGAAATTAATCCAGCATTAATGGATTTTTTTATAACAAATTATTCTAAAACAAATATGTCTTGTATTAAATTATCAAATAATGATTATTTTTATATATATGATGAATATAAAAATCAATTAAAATCACATACTAAAAAATTATTCGACCCATTTAAACGGTCTTCTAAATTTATTCCAAAAATTGAGTTTGAGTATGAAAATATTAAAATTGTCACAACTATTGCACAATTAAATTTTTATAAATGGATTCTTAAATATAATATCTTAAAATATATTGAAGAAAATAAAAAAGATATATGTAATTCAATGTCTGTATATTTAGAAAATAAAAAACAAAAGAAAAAAAATTAAAAACGAAATAAAAAAAATTAAATTTAAAAATTAACTCAAAAATATTTAAGTTAATTTATTCTAATAAAACTGATGATAAATAAGAATTGATTTTATTTACTGTATTTTTAATTATATTAATATAATTCGCATTTTTATTTTTAAGTGTAATATGTAATTTTGTAAAATTATCATATGGATGGTCTTTATTATAATGAGCAAAATTAATTTCAGAATCTTCTCTTAAGAATTCTGATAATGGATTTAAGATTGTTGAATCAATATTTTCAATATAAAATATAATTTGATTTTCATTTTCATCTACTTCACATTTATTTTTTAAAAATGTTCTAAATTTATCTTGTAAGATTTCAATACTTCTTTTTAAAACTTTTTCTGGTTCTATAAAAATACTTTCAATTGTAAATGAATATACATTATCATTTTTATATGACATATTTTCTATTAAAACATCATCTTCTTTCATTCCTAATTTATTTGTTAATTTAGTTACTTCAATATCACGAATATTATCTGAAATACCAATACAAATATAACCATCTTTTTTAGAACATAAAAACTCATAATTATTATAGATATTCCATTCCATTTCTAAAAAGTATTTTAATAATTTATTTGATTGAATATTCTCTTTAATATAAATTGATTTCATAAAACGGAAAAATACACAAGTTACTGGACGATAATAAACTCCACCAGATTGACTTGTTCTTACATCACTTGTTGCAGTTAATGTTAAACAATTTCCTTTTTTTAATTTAAATAATAAAATTTCTGGATAAATTTTTCCTTGTCCCGAAATAATTTGAAGTTCATCTGAATAAATTTCTTGAATTTCTTTATTTTCATTTTTTATATCTAACGTCACTTTTATTGGTTCATTTGAATGACATTCAATTGGAATAAGTGCAAGACGATGTTTTAAAATTTCATTATGAGTAACTGTATCATTAAATATAATATCAATATTATCTGGATGAAATGCGGAATTTTTATATTCAGATAACATAACTCTTCTTAAACTATTAATCACTTGTGTCTTTATTCCATATGTTAAAAATGTTGTTGTATTATCTTCTTTATCTTGTGATAATTGTTTAAACATTCTATTTTTATAAATTAATAAAATTTTAAAATTCAATTTTAAAATTTTTATTTTTAATTTCTGTGATTATATACAAATAAACAAAATTGTTGAAATGTTGCTTTTGAACCAGATGGAACAATTGTTCTATTATACATTACTCGTAATACTTCTTCATGTTCTCTTACAAATTGTGCAAATGTCATAATTTTATATATTATATATTATATGATATAATTTATGATTATAATTTAAAAATCAATTTTATTTTTTTTTTAAATTTAAAAATAGTTTAATTTAAATTAATATATTTAAATTAATATTTATTATTTCTTTTCTTCTTTTGGAAGAATTGTTTTAATTGTTGATGTTGTTTTATCTCCACGATATTTTGGATTATATACAAAATCAATTAAATCATTTACATTTAAATTCTTTGTCATACAATATGTTCTTAAACGGTCTTGAATCCATTTCTTATTTGCTGGTAATTTTGATACTTTTGTTACTGCTTGGATTTTTGTTCCATCCGCATGTAATTTTACTGATTTAATATTCTTTGATTCAACTGTTTGTTTAACTGCATCTTGTAATTCACTTCTTCTTGATTTATATACTTTTAATGCTTTTTCTAATTTATTAATTGCTTTCTCACATTCTAATAATTGTGCAAGTGAATTCTTCTCATCATTATTTAAAGATACAGACATTTTTGTAATATATACATTATTATTTTATTTTTTTTAATTCAATTTTAAAAATATAAGTCTGACATATATGATTTCATCGCTTTTCTATAATCTTTTTTACGAAGTCTTTCTGTTTCTCCTGATTTAATTAATTTTAATGTATTTATAAAATCTTGATTTTTTAATTGTAAAAAAATATAATTTATAAAATCATCTGAAAAATGGTTTAATAATATTGATAATTGTGATATATATATTGGAATTGTTGAATACCAACAAAATAATTGCATATTTTCAATATTCTCTTTTTTTAAATCTGGAAAATCTTTTAAGAGATAATTCTCATATATATCATTGAATTCAATATCATTTTTATAATTATTTATAATTTTAATTATACCCTTCTCTTTGAGTTTATTCAATAATAATTTATTAGATTTTTTTTCTTCATTCTCATAATATTTAGATAGATTTTTTCGACAACTTTTCATATATTTAAATTGACTCGGTTTAAGAATTTTTTTTAATATTGATAATTTATTTTGTTTTAATAAATCAAATAAAAATGGAAATTCACTTAAATCATATTGTTTTACATCTTTTTTTTTTATTTGTTCTTCTATATCTATATTAAGAAAAGACATTGCTTTATATAGATATTATAATTAATTTTTTTTAAGTTGAATTATTATCAAATATTAAATGTATTCCATAAAAATCAAAGACTGAATTAGTATTTGTTTGAATTGCAAGTTCAATATTTAATATTCCTTCACTATTTAAATAAAATGGTGTTGTTATATCAACTGACCGATAATGTTGATTTATACTTGTTCCAGTTGATAAATTTACATCTGTATATGAAATATTAGTTAATGATGGACCTCCAAGCGGAGTTCCCGAATCAAATTCCATTAATGTTATTGTTGGAGTAATACTGGTAATTGTTTGTGTTGATATTGAATATGCAAAAAGAATACTTTTTAATTGATATCCTTTATCTGTTGTTGTTCGAGATGATAAATCAATATCTGTATAAATGATTGCAGTCTCTGCAGTTGCTTCTTTTCTCCAATAATGAATCGGGTTTGATGGTGTTGCACGTTCATTTATCCATATTCCAGAAAAGGCGTCAAAATTATAAAATGGTATCCATTTTAAATAATCTGTTTTTGCAATATTTACAGTTAATCCATCTGTATCATTAAAGTTCATTATTGTTGAACCAGATGTTGTAAATTTAGTATTATTTGTTGTCTTAATTTCTATATCTCTATCCGGTGATTGATTATCTAAAAATATTCCTCCATAAACTGTATTTAAATAAATCGCTTGGTCACTTACTGCACTTGATAATATATCAACTGTCCCATATGTATTTTCTAATGATAAAACATCTCCTGTAATTCCATTAACTAATAAATCATATGAACCATATATATTTGAAATCATATCTCCTGTTACTGAAATATTTAAATCTCCTGTTTTAGTATCAATATTAATATCACCAGATTCATTTATTATTTCCATATTTCCAGATGTTACTCCAATTAACATATTATTATTAGAAACCATATATAATTCACTTACCGATGTAATATGAAGATTTTGAGAACCGATTTCATTAATAATACCATTAATATATAAATCTCTCATTTCTAAATCTCCATAATTATCTGTTATTCCTGTTATAACACCATTTGTAACACCTACATTTGGAATAAATGTAAATCGTTCTGTATCATCATTAAAACCAAAAAATCCTAATTTTGCTTCACCTGGTGTATCATCATACCAATTAAATAAAACACCTGAATCTTTATTTGCATCTGTAATTCCAGGTGGATTTTCATCTGAATTTGCACATAAATAAACAAAACAATCTCTTACTTTAAAATGACCATCAATATATAATGTATCTGCTGATGAATCCCAAAATAAACGATTATCTAAATCCGTTCCAATAAAAGTTACATCATTCCCTGAAGTTACTGAAAATGTATTTGTAATTGCACTTAATGAGACTGAGAATGTTGTTAATGAACTTGTTGTTATTGTTGTTGCATTGATATTATCTACATTTAATGTTGTAAATGTTGCGGTATCACCAGTTGTATCACCAGTTGTTATTACTGTTGTTGATGTTGCGGATGTTGTTGTTGCAGTTGTATTTGAAACCGAAAAAATATATGGTCGTATATAATCACAACAACTATTTGTATTTCGATTTGTAGAAAGTGGTGCTAACATAAATTAAACATATATATTATATATGTTTATTTTTCTTATAAAAGTTTAATTTCTTTATATTTTTAATAATTTATTTAGTTAAATATTCTTTAATATAAATATTAAATAATTTTTTTCTAATATTATTCATTAATATTATTGTGTTATCGATACCAAGATATGTTGATGGCATTATCTTTAATGGTTCTGATGATGATTGTGTTAAATATAATTTGTTATATTGTGATTTGATATATTTAATATCCTTTTTATTTAATTTAATCGGTTTTAGACGAGGTTTCTTATGGGTCAAAATAATTTTTTCTAAATATTTATATAAATAGATTTTATATTTATTTAATTTTATTAAAAGTGAATATAAATCTTTATTCTCTTTATTGTTGAAATTTATTAATTCTTCTGCGATGAATCTTTCAATTACTGGAACAAATACATCAACACATGGTTGATTAAGACTTAATTCTTTTTTGATTAGTGGTTTTGCACTTTCGGGAAGTTTTGATTTAATAAATTCTATTTCTGATTTAACTAATTTTAGTGGCGTTACTTTATGATTTTTTGTATCTACTCCTATATAGTCCTCTACATGTTCAGTTGAAGTTAACATATCTATTGAAAATTGATGTTTATATACTTTCTTTAGTAAATTTTTTAATTTTCTCGATTTTTTCTTTTTCATTGAATCTGTTGATAAGGTTTTCTTTTTATCTTTTGTTTGTGATTTTACCATATTTATAATATATTAATATATTTTTTTCATTAAAACTGATTTTATAAATTATATTAAATCATTAAAATATAAAATGAGTAATTTTGTCACCGAGTTTTCAACTGTTTATGAAAATACATTATCAATGTTATCTGATAGAAAATATACTATTCCAGAAAATGAAACTGTATTAAAATTAAAAAAAATTACACAATTAGATATTGATGAATATTTTAAAAATACAGATGGATTATTACAAGTAAAAGACCATAATAATGTTTCTGTTGCAGTTTTCTTTTCTTTTGAAAAATTTGGTATTAATGAATTAAAAACACTATTAATTAAACTTTCTGAAAAAAAAATTACACATGTTATTTTAATTTTAAAATATAAATTAACTTCTCATAGTCAAAAATTATTAGTTGTTACAAAAAAGATGGAAAAAGAAATTTTCTATTTTAATGAAATGACATTTAATCCAACTAAACACGTATTGGTTCCAAAACATGAAATTATGCAGAAAAAAGAATATGATGAATTTATTAAAAATATTGGTAAAAAAATTCCATGTATTAAATTAAATGATAGAATGTGTCGTCATTTAAATGGTAAAATTGACCAAATCATTAAAATATCTAGGAATGATGGCACAATGTATTATAGAATTGTTATTAAATAAAATTAATAAAATTGAAATACTTTAAAATATCAACAAAATAATGGATTGTGTTGATATTTATAATAAATCTATTAATGAAGTTTTAAATTCTATACAAAAAAACTTTAATATAAATGATGTTAATTTAAAAGATAATTATACATTTATTTATAAAAAAAGAGTAACTGGATATTTATTATTCGTAAAAGAACAATATGATAATTGTAATGATAATGAAAAATGTAATTCATCAATTATATCTAAACGTTGGAAATCATTATCAAAAGAAGAAAAACAAGTTTATACACAAATGGCAAAGAAACAACAAATAAATAAAGAAGAAAATATTATATATAAAAATATTAAAAAATCTTCTAAGATAAAACAAGAAACAACACCAAAATCCAAGAATAAACATCGATTTTTATCATATATTGCAGAACAAAATATCAATAATAATAATCTTTATAAGATTAATCTAAATGATAAAGAATATATTATTGATTGTTTTAAAAATATAATTGATATTAAAGATAATATTGGAAAAGATATTGGATTTATTGATGAAGATGATAACGTTATCCTTTTTTAAAATATTTTAAGTTAAAAATATTTTAATAATATAATTTATAGTTATTATTTTTATGAGTAATATTAAAAGGATTGATAGTACACAATTAAATTGTATTCCGTATGATTTCAAATCAACCTTTAAAAAGATTTCATTCCGTTCTTGTTTTCGTGCAATAACTTGGCCTTTTCGAAAAATATGGAATGGTTGTGTAATGAATATTGCAAATTGTGATTGTATGTGTTGTATGGTAGTTGATTAATTAAGTATTTAAATATTTTAGTATATTTTTATAAAAATATAAAAATATTAACATTTATTTAAAATATTTTATTGTTTTTTTATAAAATCGTTTAAAAATTAAAATTAATATATTAGTATATTATATAATAATGTGGTTAAATTTCAGAAATTTCGGTTTATTTGGCAATGATTCATATAAAAATAATTCTCAAACTCAATGGAAAAAAGAAGAAGAGACAACAAAAAGTCGCATTTCTCAAATTGAGAAAGAAATTAAAAAATTAAATAAATCAAATGATTCAATTGATAATAAAATGTTAAAATTAGATAAAGAAGTTAATGCAACAAAAGAATTATATGCTTTATATAAATCAAAAGGTGTTGATATTAATTATAATGATACAAAAATGATTATTAAAAATAAAAAAATTCAATTTCAAGCAGATTATATTAAAAATGTGGAAGAAATTAAAAAATTAAATGAAGAAAAACAAAAATTATCTGTTGAATTTTATTTTAATGAATTTTTAAAAGATGAAGATGAAGATGAAGATGAAGAAAATAAAGATAACACAGAAATAGAACCAGCAAATACATTTATTGGAACAAATGAATATGCACCAGTCGAACTCCTCGACGATTTAGACGAAAATTTATGTTCTTCTAACGAATATGTCCCAGAAGAATTTGCATCAGACCAAGAATCTGATAATTTAAAACAAATGTTATGTGCTCCTGAGAACATATTTGTTCCAAACAAAAAACCTGAGTTGTTACAACAAATGTTATATTTTGAAGAACAAGAACAAGAGCAAGAGCAAGAAGAAGAAGAAGAAGAAGAAGAAGAAAAGAAAGAAGATAAAATAGAAATAAAACCAGCGAATACATATATTGAAACATATCAATGTATAGCACCATCCATTGAATGTGCACCAGCCTTAAAAAAAGATACTATTTTAACAAATAAAGAAGATATTAATTTATCAAAAATAGAAATTTTTAATTCATCAATTTCTAATCAAATATTTGATACCATGAAAAATAAACTAAAAGAAGATGATGGATTAAAAAAAGATTTACTATTTCTTATAAATACTGGTAATTTAAAATATTTACTTAAGGGAGGAAATATAAAATTTAAAAATGAAAGAATAGAAATGGCAAAACAAAGATTATTCAAATTTTTATTTACTAATAACTTTCGCCCAATAACATTGAGAACTGGAGATATGATAAAATCTTATTTTTCATTTAAAGATTTTATTATAAACCATAGTGAAGAATGTTATAATTTTATTCTTAATGATGTATTAGAATGTGATATTAAAAGTGAAAAATTAGAGTAATAAAATTACATTTATATTGATATTAAATGCAACAGATGCATTTAATATGCATTTAAAAAAAATTTAAAATTGATTTTAATAAATTTTAGTAAATTATTAAGTTATAGAAATGAATCAAGATAATATTCAAACTGAATTAGAAAAATTAACTTATGAAATTAATCCATATGAAAATACAGTAGATGAAAAAAAATTTTTATTTATTGATTTATGTTCTGGTATGGGTGGATTTCATCAAGCAATTCACAATATCAAAGAGATTGATTCACAATTATTATTTGCAGCAGATATTGAAAAAAACTGTAGAGAAGTTTATGAAAAAAACTATGGAGTTATGCCATATGATGACTTAACAAAAATTAATGTATTTAAACATAAAAAATTTAATGCGATTTTCGCAGGCTTCCCTTGCCAGCCTTTTTCTGTAGCAGGAAAAAGAATGGGATTAGATGATGCAAGAGGAACTATTATCCATTATATCTTAAATATGGTTAAACATAGAAAACCAGAAGTTGTTTGTTTAGAAAATGTCAAAGGTTTAAAATCATTAAAAAATAAAGACCAATGTGGTAGTGAAGTTATGTGTTATAAACTTATTTATAGTGTTTTTGAAGAATTAGGTTATTTTATTACAGATAGAGTTATTTCTCCAGATGAAATTAATATTCCTCAAAAAAGAGAAAGAGTTGTTATTGTTGCAACAAGAAAAGACGCAGTTAAAAATAAAAACATTAAAACAAATGAAGATTATGAAAAAACTATTTTACATACTGTTGGGGAATTAATTAATTTAAGAAAAAAACAAAATGAAAATAAACAAATATTTGACAATGATAAAGATGTTCATCCTAGATTTAAATTAAATGCAACTTTAAATAATTATCCAAAAGAAGAAATTAAAAAAAATGAAGAAAAAATTAAACAACATATTGAATCTTATAATAAAAAAGATAAAACTTTAACTTTATGGAACAAAATCATTTCTGATAAAGGTTGGGATAAATTAGATAATAATGAATTACAAACAACATATACTTTACATACAAAAAAGAAATGTAAAAAGAATTTTAAACAAGAACATTTATTTATTGACTTTTTACATTATAAAGATACAACTGAAATTCCAAAAAATTTAAATTGTGTTGATAGAAGAAATAAAAATATTTGTAAAACATTTAAAGATAAAAGTGATATGTGGAACTTATTATATCAACATCATGAAGGATTTCAAAAATTTTGGGATGAAATTTCAAAAAAATATGCAAATGAATTTTTAGATACTCCATTACAACATCGTTATTTAGAATATAGTGGTAATAAAGACTATGGTTCAAAGAATACTTTAAATGATAAATATTGTCAATTTAGAATGTCTGGTGTTCGTATTAGACGCGGAGAAGTATTTCCAACACTTGTAAAATCTGGACCAATGCCTATTATTATTTCTAAAAGAAGATACTTAACAAATAGTGAAGGTGCAAGATTACAATCTTTTCCAGGAACATTTCAATTTATTGGAGGTGATAGTAAAGCAATGAACCGTATTGGTAATGCAGTTAATGTAGAAGTTATTGAAATTATGTTAAGAAGTATGTTAATGCAAGTATTCCCAGAAAAATTTAATACTCATTTTGAATTATCACAAACAAATATTATTAAAGAAGATGAAGTTAAACAACAATCTAATAATTTAACTGAAATAACTGAAGAAGATGAAGTT
>Ga0255769_10003351_pt1 | contig 16300 bp, 18 predicted proteins | sample 041ome_9_FD_179637 | JGI IMG/M metagenome (GOLD analysis project Ga0255769, IMG submission 179637) | Coastal salt marsh microbial communities from the Groves Creek Marsh, Skidaway Island, Georgia - 041413US metaG (version 2) | ecosystem: Environmental > Aquatic > Marine > Intertidal zone > Salt... | reverse complement strand
GAAGCGTTTCAATAAGTTATATTATTCACATTTTAATATACTGTTTTTATTGTATATTTATTCTTAAGGTGAACTAGATTGTTATTGTATGATATTAATAGACATTAGACTGTTAATCAATTGGTCGTAGGTTCGATCCCTACCGCCGGAGCCAAGATAAACACCTTAGCGGTTAACGCGGCGTGTTGTTACTTTTGGCAAAATGATTAATCCGACGTGCCCGTGTCACTGTTTACGGATCGTTATATAGATACCTACCAACGTTGCCTGCGAAAAAAAAATGGGCCGCGAATGCGACCCATGAATTTAAGTCTGTGCGGATTTTGCAGCCTGTTTGGCGTCATAGGCTGCTTTCTTTTCCTGATACTGCTCTTCGCTTAAGCCGTGCCAACCTACGCATTTACCTGTCGGGCTGCGCCCGCATCCACATTCAGCCATTCATCTTCTCCTTATTTGGTGATTGGGAGTTAGAAGGGCAAACGCAGAATTAAAGGGGAAGAAAGAAATATTTTTGGGAAAATATTGGGACCCTTCATCTGAACAACCCCTTGATAAAGCGGACTTAGTTTTCAATACTTGGGTCAGTCAATTAACCACTTTGCTATAAGGGTATTTAATCGATGATCGTCTTCGCACTTGCTGTTTTGTTTTTGATCATCACACCCGGGCCAGGTGTTTTGACAACGGCTGGGTTTGGGGCGGCCTATGGGTTCAAACCGTCGTTGCGGTATGTTTTCGGGCTGTTTTTAGGAACGAACATGGTCATGTTGGCCGTGATCACAGGATTTGCCGCGGTCATTTTATCGATGCCAACCCTGCGGATCGTTCTTTTAACCGTATCAATGGGTTATTTGATTTACTTGGCGGCGCGGATCGCATTTGCAGGCGCCAAAATCGCCTTTATCGAGGCGAAATCACCGCCAGGCATCATGGGTGGTGTTTTGTTACAGGCGATCAATCCCAAAGCCTATGTTGTGAACACATCCCTGATCACTGGATTTGGGTATATGCCCGATAATTTGACATTAGAAATCACCCTTAAAATATTGATTACAAATATTATTTGGATACCATTGCATCTTGGGTGGCTGTATGCGGGCACCCTGCTACATGAATTAAATCTAAGTCAACGCACGCAACATACCATCAATATTTTGATGGCGCTTTCAATGTTGATGGTTGTCTTTTTGGCCGCGGCATTTGCCCAAGGGCGCGCGGGATAAAGGGGCTTCAGCGCCCCTTTTCGACTTCGTCCTGAATATTGATGCCATTCATCGCACCGATCATATCGACCAATGTGGGTACATAATTGCCCCCTTTACCCGTTGCAATCGCATGGGTGAAGTAGTTTTTCGCCGTTGCCCCCATGGGGTTCATCATCTGCGCATCATGGGCCATATTGGCGACGTAGCCGATATCTTTGGCCCCGTTTTCCAACGAAAACTTATGCGCATTTGAATCACCATCCACCAGATATTTCATGAATGTTTCAAAAAACCCGTTTGACAAACGGCTTGATCCGATCACCTCATTCACCTTTTGCGGTGAAAGCCCTGATTTCGCAGCCAAAACTGTCGCCTCAGAATATAGGGATGCATAGCTCATCGCGATGAAATTCATGATCAATTTCATCTTATGCCCCGCGCCAACATGACCTACATGAATGATATTTCCAGACCAGCATTCAACAATCGGTTTGATCCGTTCAAACAATGCATCACTGGCCCCGATCATCGCGTCCAATGTGCCTTCTGCGGCCTCTTTAGGGGTACGGCCCAATGGGGCATCGACGAAATGCATCCCCTTTTCTGCCATGGCATCGGCAATGCCCGTGGTTGATGTTGGATCAGCCGTGGTGCAATCAATCACGATCAAGCCCTCTTTGGCGTTTTCCAAAATACCGCCTGCGCCGAAAATGATGTTTTCCACTTGGGGGGAATTGGACAGGCACATGTGAATGACGTCACATTGCGCAACCAAATCTGCCAAATCCTGCGCCTCGCGCGCGCCAGAATTTACCAGATCATCAACGGGTACACGGTTTTTATTTCCCTTGATAACAAGCGGGTAGCCACCCTTCATGATGTTATGGGCCATCCCATGCCCCATATACCCAACACCAATAAATCCAATCACATCTTTGTCGCTCATTCTAGGTTATCTCCAAACAAATCTTTGAACAGACCGATGGATTGTCAAAATCCATCCTCAAAATTACCGTTTCCAGCGTGATACACACTTTCAAAGGAAATCACTCCGTCATAGCTATCCCGTCGCAGCGCATTGGCAAGGGGCGCAAATAGTGGTGCCAATTGACCCTCTCCCATCTTCTTGACCGTTAATGTGGCGCGGGGTGTGTCCACCAATACGTCCTTGATATGAATATGTCCAAGATATCCGTCACGCACCATGTAATAGCCGTCAGGGTAAGCCAATTCATGACACCAACAATTGTTGGCGGGGTCCCACAACAACTTTAACGTATCTTTGGCGCCCAGCTCATCAATCAGTTTACGGGCGGTGTAATTGGAATTCACCATGGTCCCATTGCCCGCTTCCACAACCAAGGTCACGCCCGCCTGACGCGCGAAATCCACGGCGGGGGCGATCATGGGGGGCATTGTATCCCAGGCACCCTTGGCAACTTCCATTGCTCCGCCCCATTATGACCCCACAGGATTTGTTCCTTTTTCTGGGTCATAATCCGAACCAATGGCGATCCCACCACATGGGCCATATCAACCACACGTTTCAGCGCATCCATATGTTTTTGATGCAACGCATCACCTGGGCAATTTTCGTTGCTCATCCCCTGCCTTGGTTCCCACGTGGTGGATGGAAGCCGTGACCGCCTCTAACACAGGACGGGCGCGCGCCATGACATCATCAGTGGCAGCTGCCATCATCGTCAGCGTGCCGCCCTGCGCCCCCGGAAACCCGCCTGATACGTGCGTATCGATCAAATCAATACCACTGCCCTGCATGGCCGCGCCAATTTCAACGGCCTCATGCGGTTTGATTGTCGCGCTCTGGATCACAACACCACCCTGCTCCATGTTTTCGACCAAACCATCAGAGCCCAAGATCGCTGATTTCGCCTGATCCCAGTTCATCACCATGATAAAGGCCGCATCAACCCGACGCCCCAGTTCAGCGGTATCCTCCACCAAGGTGCCGCCCATATCGGTGAATGCCGCCTGTCGTTCTGGCTTTAGATCCAAACCAAAGACGGAAAATCCATTTGCCATCAGGTTTTTGGCCAGACCACTGCCCATATCCCCCAGTCCGATAATACTGATGTTGTTCATAAGAGCCTCCCTTTCCCTAGTATGTTGCGCGTCCACCTGACAGATCAAACACCGCCCCAGTTGTGAATGCGTTTTCGGCACTTGCGATCCAACAGATCATGTTGGCAACCTCGACCACGTCCACAAATCGGTTACGCGGTATTTTTGACAGCATGTAGTTGATGTGCTCCTCTGACATCTGATCAAAGATCGCCGTGCGGGCCGCGGCGGGTGTGACGCAATTCACACCGATATTGAAATCTGCCGCCTCTTTGCCCAATGATTTTGTCAACGCAATCACCCCCGCCTTGGATGCAGAATAGGCGCTGGCGTTTGGATTACCCTCTTTTCCTGCAATCGATGCAATGTTCACAATCCGTCCATATCCGCGGTGTTTCATGCCTGCAATCACCGCACGATTTGTGTGAAAGGTTCCGTTTAAATTGACGGACATGATTTTGTTCCATTCCTCGATCTGATACTCCTCGACCACGGCATTGGCCCCCGCCACACCGGCAGAGTTCACCAAAATATCAATGCGCCCCAATTGATTTTCCGTCTGTTGCGCTGCGGCCTGAACACTGTCCCAATCGCTGACATCGCAATGAAGCGCAGTTGACCCCAGTGCGGACGCGCTGGCTTGAGCCAGATCCGTGTCGAAATCCCAAATCATAACCTTGGCACCATTTTCAATCATCCGCTTGGCAACCGCATACCCAATGCCCTGTGCCCCCCCTGTGATAACGGCAACCTGATCGTCAAAGTCATATGAATTCATCTTGGGTATCCTTCTATGTGTCCTGTGGATTATTTTGTTTTTCGCGCCACCATATGATCAGGCCCGATCCCACCACCAATGCCGCCCCAACATAGACCCAAATATCAGGGCGTGTCGCAAAAAATATGGTTGAAGAAAGCGCCATAAATATTACCAATGCATATATCTGCGCCCAACTGATTACTTCATCGGTATGCAGAGGTTTGGCGAACTGGCACCCGCTGAAATCCTTTATGAACGCTTTGACTTCTCAATCGCGGACATTGTGAAAGCCGCAATGAGTTTGGCCAAAAACCAGTTGCGTCCGACCTAAAAGCGATCAATGATTGCGCAAATACGATATCGACATATCCCAATCCTCGGGTGCTTCCGTAAAAAATAGGTGAAATAAATGAGCAAACGTCTTGAAAATAAACGCGCTTTACTGACTGCTGCGGGTCAGGGAATTGGCCGTGCGACCGCGATCGCGATGGTGCGCGAGGGCGCGCATGTGTTTGCAACGGACATCAACGGCGAAACCTTGGCCGACCTACAGCGTGAAGCCGAAGGTTTGGGGACAATCGAAACATTTACGTTGGATGTGACGGACAATGACACGGTTGTTGCGGGGGTCGCCCGTGCGCAGCCCGATATTCTGTTCAATTGCGCAGGTTTTGTGCATCACGGCACCATTTTGGAATGCACGGATGAGGAATGGTCATTCGCGTGGGATTTGAACGTTGGCTCCATGCATCGCACGATCCACGCGGCCCTGCCCGGCATGGTAGAGCGCGGCACGGGGTCCATTATTAATATGTCCTCCGTGGCCTCGTCGATCAAAGGGGCGCCAAACCGTTATGTTTACGGCACGACCAAGGCCGCTGTCATTGGGTTGACGAAATCTGTTGCAACCGATGTCATCACCCACGGGGTGCGGTGCAACTGCATTTGTCCAGGAACCGTGGAAAGCCCGTCACTGCATGATCGTTTACGCGCAACAGGCGATTATGAGGCGGCGATGAAAGCCTTTATCGCACGTCAACCCATGGGCCGCATTGGTGCAGCCGAAGAAATCGCCGCACTTGCCGTTTATTTGGCCTCAGATGATAGCGCATTTACCACAGGGCACGCGCATGTGATCGACGGCGGTTGGTCAAACTAATAATTATTTCGGAGAAAAGAGAATGAGTGAGAAGAAAACACTGCGCTCTCGGTTGTGGTTTAACAACCCAGATGATCGTGAAATGACGGCTCTTTATCTTGAGCGTTATTTGAACTACGGACTAACGCGCGAGGAATTGCAAGGTGACAAGCCGATCATCGCAATTGCCCAAACAGGAAGCGATCTCAGCCCCTGTAACCGCCACCATATTGAACTGTCCAAACGTGTGCGCGATGGTGTGATTGCAGCGGGTGGAACAGTGATTGAAATTCCTGTGCACCCCATTCAGGAAACGGGCAAACGCCCCACGGCCATGTTGGATCGTAACCTGGCCTATCTGTCTTTGGTCGAAACGCTTTATGGCTATCCAATTGACGGGGTCGTGTTGAACATTGGATGTGACAAAACCACCCCTGCACTGCTGATGGCAGCAGCATCAGTCAATATCCCTGCGATTGCATTGTCCGTGGGTCCGATGTTGAACGGATGGTTCCGTGGTCAACGCACAGGTTCCGGCACAATCGTTTGGAAGGCGCGCGAATTGCATGCCAAGGGCGAAATTGACGATGATGGGTTCATGGATTTGGTCGCCTCATCCGCGCCATCAACGGGGTATTGCAACACCATGGGCACGGCAACCACGATGAATTCAATTGCCGAGGCCTTGGGGATGCAATTACCCGGTTCCGCCGCCATTCCCGCACCCTATCGGGAACGTGGGCAAATGGCCTATATGACAGGCAAACGCATCGTCGATATGGTGCATGAGGATTTGAAACCCTCTGACATCATGACGAAAGAAGCCTTTGAAAACGCGATTGTTTTGAATTCCGCCATTGGTGGATCAACAAACGCGCCTATCCACTTGAATGGGTTGGCAAAATTGCTGGGCATCGAATTGACGAACGATGATTGGCAACGTTTGGGACATAAGGTGCCATTATTGGTGAACCTACAGCCTGCGGGTGAATACCTGGGCGAGGATTATCATCGCGCGGGCGGCGTTCCTGCGGTGATGGGTCAGTTGATCAAGGCGGGCATGTTGCCCCATCCAAATCAGATCACCGCCAATGGCAAAAGCATGGGCGAAAACTGCACAGATGCGGAAATTATAAACACAGATGTGATCAAACCCATCGAAACCCCAATTAAGGAGCATGCAGGTTTCATCAACCTATCAGGCAACCTCTTTGACAGCGCGATCATGAAAACCAGTGTGATCAGCCAAGAATTTACAGATCGCTACCTGTCCAACGCCGATGATCCCAATGCATTCGAAGGACGCGCGATTGTGTTTGACGGACCAGAGGATTTCCACAAACGCATCGACGATGAAAGCCTTGGGATCGATGAAAACTGCATCTTGATGATGCGCGGAACAGGCCCAATTGGTTATCCAGGTGGGGCCGAAGTAGTGAACATGCGTCCCCCTGCCTATTTGTTGAAACAGGGTGTGAATTCATTGCCCTGTGTGGGTGATGGACGCCAATCAGGAACATCTGGGTCCCCCTCTATCCTGAACGCCGCGCCAGAGGCCGCCGCGGGTGGTGGGCTTGCCCTTGTGAAAACGGGGGACATGGTGCGCATTGATTTGAATGTTTGCACCGCAAACATCCTAATCAGCGATGAGGAACTTGAGGCGCGCTGCTCGGCACTGCCCACAAACGCGCATCGCGCCACAGCACAAACCCCATGGCAGGATATTTTCCAAGAAAAGGTACGCCAATTTGATGATGGTATGCTGCTGGAGGGATCAGACAAACACAAAGATATCGCGTCGCGCCACGTGCCGCGCGACAACCACTAAAGGACGTAAAAGACAATGAAACTAGTACGTTATGGAGCCACTGGTCAAGAAAAACCTGGTATGATTGATGCCGATGGCACATTACGCGATCTATCCGCACATGTGACCGACCTCACGGGCTCAACGCTTGGCGATGACAGTATCGCAAAATTGCGCACCTTAGACCCTACCACCCTACCCGCGGTTCAAGGCAACCCGCGCATGGGCGCCTGTGTCGGCGACATCGGTAAATTCATGTGTATCGGCCTGAACTATGCCGATCACGCGGCAGAAACAGGTGCAGATATTCCTGAACACCCCATTCTGTTTATGAAGGCGAACTCCGCCATCACGGGCCCAAACGATGATGTGATGATGCCTCGCGGGTCGACAAAAACAGACTGGGAAGTGGAACTGGGCGTCGTGATCGGCAAGGCCGCGAAATACGTCAGCGAAGAAGAGGCATTGGATTATGTTGCGGGCTATTGCCTGTGTAACGACGTCAGCGAACGTCATTTCCAAACATCGCTAACCGGTCAATGGACCAAGGGCAAATCCTGCGATACATTCGGTCCAACGGGTCCATGGTTGGTCACAAGGGATGAGGTTGAGGATCCCCAAAACCTAGACATGTGGTTGGATATCAATGGCAAACGCATGCAGACAGGCAACACAAAAACCATGATCTTTACAGTGGCGCAGATTATTTCGCACCTATCCCAACTGTTCACTCTGCATCCGGGTGATGTGATTTCAACCGGGACACCTCCGGGTGTGGGCATGGGTATGAAGCCCGAGCCTGTTTACCTAAAAGATGGAGACGTGATGGAACTGTCGATCCAAGGTTTGGGTGTTCAACGTCAGAACGTTCGCGCCGATGACTAAGCCCATCTTGCTTCAGATCGGAAATGTGACAGAGCGGATGAAAAACCGCTTTGACGCATTGTTTGATGTACACGTCTGGTTTGATCAACAGGATCAAGACGCCTTTGTGGATGCACATGGCGCGGATGTTGTTGGCATCGCAACAGACGGACATTGGGGTGTGCCAGATAATTTGTTGGCCCGCTTGCCGAACTTAAAGGTGGTGTCATCCTATGGGGTTGGGTATGACGCCATTGATGCGGATGATGCCGCCGCACGCGGTATTTTGGTATCACATACACCCAATGTCCTGAATGATGAGGTTGCAGATACAGCGATTATGCTCTGGCTTTCCACGTCCCGCCGCTTGGTTCAGGCGGAAAAATGGGCGCGAACAGGACAATGGGAACGCGAAGGCGCATTTCAATTGACCCGATCCGTTCAAAACCGTCAGGTCGGCATTTTGGGCATGGGACGCATCGGGGAAACCATTGCAAAACGTGCAATTGGGTTCGATGCAACCATCCATTATCATTCCCGCACGCCCAAGGATTTTGATTTTATTTATCACCGCACAGTCAAGGAATTGGCCGCCGCAGTTGATGTGTTATTCGTAATCACACCTGGTGGTGCATCGACCTATCACTTAGTTAATGATGAGGTGATGAATGCCCTCGGTGCCGAGGGGATGTTGATCAACGTGGCGCGTGGTTCCGTCGTGGATGAAACCGCATTGATCGCGGCCCTTCAGGACGGTCGCTTGGGATCAGCGGGATTGGATGTGTTTGAAAAAGAACCCAAAATTCCAGATGCACTAAAGGCCATGGAAAACGTTGTTCTGTTGCCCCATGTTGGCAGTGCATCCGTGGAAACCCGTCAGGCCATGGGCGATCTGACCTGTGAAAATCTAGAACGCTATATGCAAGACGGCACAGTTGTCACGCCCGTTCCTGAGTGCGCAGACTTGAACGGAACATGATGTCAGCACGATCCAAAATATTCGCGTTCAGTATTTTTGCCCCCCCTTAAATGAAGTGTTAGAGGATGCCAAACACGGCGCCCACACACATTTCGAATTAGTTACGGTAACGATAACGGACGAGGATGGGATTTCGGGCACGGGGTATACCTACACAGGGGGTAAAGGCGGCCGTTCGATTGTGGCGATGATCCATCACGACCTAGTCCCGTTTTAATGGGTCAAGATACGCAGGACATTGACGCCCTTTATGACGGCATGCAATGGCACGTGCATTATGTTGCCCGCGGCGGCATCGCGTCCTTTGCCATATCGGCGGTGGATATCGCGCTGTCGGGTCTGCGTGGCAAACGTTTGAACACATCGCTTTTGCAAATGGCGGGTCGTGCGCTGGATCGATGCAAAGCCTATCGTGGGGGTATTGATCTGGGCTATGATCTGCCTCGGTTGATGCAAAGCATAGATGACTATATAGACGCTGGTTTTGATGCGGTTAAGATCAATATCTGTCAACCCTAATTGGCCCAAGATATCAAACTAATCCGCGCCGTGCGCCCCCAGATTGAGGACAAGCGCTCCTTTATGGTGGACGCCAAGTATGCGTTTAGCGTGGAACAATCCATTACCGCTTCAAAAGCGTTTGAGGATCAAAATATTTATTGGTTTGAGGAACCCACAATCCCCGATGATTATAAGGACGATGCCCGCATTGCGGCGGCCACATCTGTTCCGCTGGCGATGGGCGAAAACCTGCATACAGAACATGAATTTGGCTATGCGTTCGAAAAAAGCAATCTTGGATTTATCCAACCTGATGCGTCAAACTGCGGCGGGATCACAGGATGGTTGCGCGTGGCAGCGATGTCGGCAAATTACGGCATTCCAATCTGTAGCCACGGGATGCAGGAATTGAACGTAAGCCTTGTGTCCGCCCGCCCCAATGCAGGCTGGCTAGAGGTACATTCGTTTCCGATTGATCAATACACCCACCGCCCATTGGTGATGGAAAACGCCATGGCCGTGGCACCCGATGTGGCAGGAACAGGTGTCAGTTTTAATTGGGATAAAGTGTGCGCGCATTCGGGTTGATGATATGCTCTTAAAACCGCGCGTTTGGTGCCCTAGGTCACCCGTTCCAAGGCGCGCTTCACAACGCTGGGATCGCCCAAATGCGCCTCTTCTGACAACAGCCTGCGCCAGCCCCGTGCTCCGGAGCGGCCCATAAACAGGCCCAGCATGTGGCGTGTCACCTGATGCAAACGACCACCCTGCGCGATGTGACGGTCGATGTAGGGCAGCATTTGCAACACGACCTCATGCGGGTCCGTTAGCCCGTCGCGCCCATAAATACGCGCGTCTGCGGCGCATAGAATATCACTGGGCGAATGATAGGCCGCGCGCCCAACCATGACGCCATCCAATCCCTGCTCCAAATGCTGCACCGCCTGATCCAGAGATGTAATCCCCCCGTTGATCGAGATATGCAGATCGGGGTTATCCGCCTTGATCTGATGCACCAAATCGTAATCCAGTGGTGGGATTTCGCGATTTTCCTTGGGGCTGAGTCCCTGTAACCACGCCTTACGGGCATGAATGATAAACCGTTTCACCCCTGCATCTGACACCCGTTTGATGAAATCGGGCAGCACCTGATGGGCGTCTTGATCATCCACACCAATGCGACATTTCACCGTCACCTCAACCCGCACCGCGTCCTGCATCGCAGCACAGCAATCGGCCACAAGATCGGGGGTACGCATCAACACCGCACCAAAGGTGCCCGATTGCACACGATCAGAGGGGCAACCGCAGTTTAGGTTGATTTCATCATATCCTGCATCCTCGCCCATCTTGGCCGCTGCCGCCAGTTCGGCAGGGTCAGCCCCCCCTAATTGCAGGGCCACGGGATGTTCCTCAGGGTTATAATCCAACAAATGCAAGGCCCCGCCCCGCACCAAAGCGGGCGAGGTCACCATTTCCGTATAAAGCAATGTTTCCCGCGACATCAAACGATGCAAATACCGACAATGCCGATCCGTCCAATCCATCATCGGCGCGACCGATAAGCCCGCTGCGGTGTGAAGCGATTGATGTTGGCTATCCTGCACCATGATCCTCATGCAACTGTTTAGCGGGCAGATAACATATATCTGCGGGGATTGTAGAGCAAGAAATCCTAGACACACGTAATTCTAGTGAAAAACCGCTGCATAATAACGAACCCCATGTACGATTAGGCGAGCGCCTGCCGGGGGGAAGGCAGGCGCTTCCCGGCGATGCCGCCGAGTGGAACATGAGATTTGGTGTGAATTCATGATACCTTTACGATCCCCCTCTATCCCTTAGCCACGAAATCAATCAGGGCTGAGGGGCCGGAGTGGCCGCGGCCTTCGTCTAGGGTGGCGGTATAGGCACGGTTGACTGTGATCTGCATGTGGGAAAACGCATCTGCCAGCATATCGGGTGTGTACATATGATCGGGATTGCCTGGGCCACCCATACCCAAGGCGACCTGTTCGGGGGTATATCCGTGGATCAACAATGTGCCCCCTGCGCGTGTGGCACGCGCAAGTGCGGTGAATATTTCAACCATCCGTTCGGGCGGGACAAATTGGATAAAGATCGCAACCACATTGTCGTAAACCTCATCACTCCGCCCAGAATCGTAAATATCAGACAGGACAAATTCCACATCAACGCCTGCCTCTTTCGCCAAGGCCTTGGCCTTGGTTTGGGCGACCTGCGAATAATCTGTAGCACGCACCTCGTATCCACGCGAGGCGAGATAGACGGAATTGCGCCCCTCTCCATCCGCAACGACCAGCGTTTTGCCCCCCGCCACAAGATGGGGTTCAAGGGCAATCAGCCCCGCCGCAGGTTTCGTTCCAAAAAGAAAACCCGCACCCGCGTAGCGTTTGTCCCAGAAATTTTCCATGTATCAGCCCTGCAAGTTACGGAACTGATCTATGGATTGATGCCGAAATTTCAATACGACGATTAGGTCACAGGATCGCGTGGTGCCTTGCCTGTCATTATCGCGTTCAGATTTTCCATCGCACGCATTCCCATTTCAACTCGGGTTTCATCCGTTGCACTGCCCAGATGTGGCAACATGACAATGCTTGGCGCGTTTAGGGTGTCGGACATAATGTTGGGTTCGCCATCAAACACATCCAATCCCGCGCCCCCAATCGTGCCATTTTGAAGCGCTTGGGCCAAGGCTGCTTCATCCACAACCTCACCACGGGCGGTGTTGATCAAGATCAGGCCCGATTTTGACTGGGCCATGATGTCTGCGTTTATCAGATGGCGGTTCGCAGCACCCCCTGGGCAATGAAGCGAGACAACATCACAGGTTTGGAACAAAGTTTCCAAATCGGGCACCTGTGTTGCATTGAATGCGTCCAATTTATTTTGGGCCACTTGTGATCGGTTTTGAACAAAAATTTCGCAATTAAACCCGAAATGCGCACGGCGTGCGAACTCTTGGCCAATGCGGCCAAATCCGACGATCCCCACCTTTTTATTGCTTGCCTTTTTGCCAATCAGATGGGTCGGACGCCAACCGCTCCATGCACCTGCGCGGACCTCTCGTTCGCCTTCCCCTGCGCGACGCGCCACCATCAGCATCAGTGTCATGGCGATATCTGCGGTACATTCACTTAGGACATCAGGTGTGTTTGTCACCGTGATGCCCGCGGCCTGCGCCGCAGGGACATCAATATGCGAAAACCCAACGCCATAGTTGCAAATCGCCTTTGTGCGAATGGTAGCGGTTTCGAAAACGGCCGCGCCCATATTGTCCGTCACGGTTGGTAATATGGCGTCATATTCACCCAATGCCGCGCGTAAATCATCAACCGTCATTGCGACATCGCTGTCGTTGCATTGAACGTCATAGTGTTTCATCAACTCCGCCTCGACGCTTTGGGGCCATTTGCGGGTGATAAGGATTTTTGCTTTGCTCATTCTGCTGCCAAACTTGCCTGAAGGGACCCAACGATCTGATCAACTTCTGCGACATCATATGATCCGCCTAAATCCAGCAGTGCCGCGCCAAAACGGGTGACAATATCATTGATATCCGCGTTGCTAAGTAGGTTCAGGATACCAACGCGCACTTGGGTCGGCTGTGACAAAGTCGGCCAAATACCGAAATTTTGCGACCGACAATAGGTGACAAATTCCATTTCGCGCCCTGCCATGTTCGGCGGTAGGTTCAAGACGACCAAAGAGGTCATGTTTGACGTCACCTCGCATCCCATGGCCGTAAAGGCGCGACGCAAGATTTCCTCGCAGGCTGCATATCGCGCAGCGCGGTTTGCTAATCCTTCAGCCAATGTTAAACGCAGCGCTTCATGAAAGGCTGCAACGGCATAGGCGGAATGTGTTCTGTGATAGGCCCCTTTTTCAACGTCTTGGCCGTCCATAATGCCCCAATGGCGCGCCTCCATCAGCGGGTGATGCACAAAACAACGCGCGCCTGATTGGTTTAAGACATCAATATAGTCCTGACGAAAGCTGACGGGCGCATAGGTCAGTGGCAGGCAAGAGATCCCTTTTTGTGGACAGGATGCCCATGCGGCCACGCCCGGGTAATCATCAATGCGAAAATCGGCAACACCAAGTGAGCTGACCGCATCCACCATCCCCAAAACCCCATGACACAAACAGGCATCTGAAAACCCCCGAATGTCATTGATCCGACCTGATCCTGTTTCATAATGCGCCATCAGTGCCCATTTGGGTTTATGGGTGGCAAGCGCCTGTTCAATCGTATTGCCATCCACGGATGTTCCATGAGCAATTGTGATCACATTCACAGAGGCCGCATCTGGATCCGTTGGATTTGCGGCCAATTCCTCGGCCGTGGCGGCCTTCATCCGTAATGACAGGGCATCAATCCCTGAAAACGTGCCGTTCACAAACACCACAACGCTATCACCTGGTTGAACGGCCGCGATCATACAATCCAAACCGCTCCACCCGGTGCCAGCAACGCCAAATGTGTAGGTATTTTCCGTACCCCAAATCGCACGCAGCATATGTTTACATTCGATCATTCCGTTCAACACATCGGGATGCATATGATCGGCCAAACCCGCACTGGCGAATTGTTGTAAAACACGGGGGTCTGTATTCCCTGGCCCTGGTCCTGCGGCAATCGTGTTTGCGATTTTCAACTGTGCATACATTTCTGTGTCCTTCGCTTGTGCAGAATTACGAATAAAGGCCCGCGGTGCGCGCACGCAGTCGGATCAGCCCCAAAACAGTATCGATGGTCGGTGTGGACACTCCTGTGATGCTGCCCAATTCCTGAACCGAAGCAACAAGAGCATCAATTTCCATCGGACGCCCCTGATCCAAATCCTGTAGCATCGAGGTACGGTGCGCCCCAACGGCTGCTCCCCCTGCGATGCGGCGATCCACATCAATTGGGAATTTCACGCCCAATCGCTCTGCGATTTCCTGCGCTTCAACCATCATGTTGCGGGCAACTGCGCGGGTACCCTCATCAGTGCACAGAACGTCAAGTGTTGCATGGGTGAGTGCAGAAATTGGGTTAAACGATAGGTTCCCCCACAGCTTCACCCAAATTTCATCACGCAATTTTGGACGTACAGGGGCCTTTAGCCCCGCGTTGGCAAGGATTTTTGATAATGCCTGCGCGCGGTCCGATTTTGACCCATCTGGTTCACCCAAAGAAAAGCGATTGCCCTCGATATGTTTTATGACGCCGGGTTCAATCACCTCTGCCGCGGGGTAAACCACACATCCCAAAACGCGATCAGGGCCAAATCCATCCCATTGCACATTGCCTGGATCAACGCTGTCTAATCGGGTGCCTTCATGCGCGCCCTCTAATTTATGGAAATACCACCATGGAACACCGTTCACACCTGACACAATCGTGGTGTTTGGCCCGATCAAGGGGGCCATTTTGGACACGACGGGGGGCACTGAATGAGCCTTAAGCGTGACGATCACATAATCCTGAACACCCAATGCCGCTGGATCATCCGAGGCCGTGACGGGAACAGTTGTGGTTTCGCCTTCTTCGATCAGGGTCAGGCCCTTTTCCTGCATCGCGGCCAAATGTGGACCACGGGCAACCAGACTGACATCTGCGCCCGCCTTGGCCAATTTTACGCCCATATAGCCGCCAATGGCGCCTGCCCCAAAAATACAAACTTTCATCTTTTACTCCGCAGCAACAAGGCCAAGTTTTTCGGCCATGCCGATCCGTTGCATTTTGCCTGTGGCCCCTTTGGGTATTTCATCCATGATGATAACACGACGCGGCACTTTGAAATCGGCCATACGTTCGGCGGCAAATTCGCGGATTGATTTTTCACTTGCCTCGTGCCCTTCGCGCAAAACGACGGCAGCAGCGACCTCCTCCCCTAATTTGGGATGGGGCAAAGCGAATGTGACAACCTGTTGAATGCTGGGGTGATCCATCAGGACACCGTCAACTTCAAGCGGTGAAATCTTTTCCCCGCCGCGGTTTATGATTTCCTTTAGGCGGCCTGTCAGTTCCAGGAAACCATCAGCGTCAAATGCGCCCTGATCGCCCGTGCGGAACCACCGTTTGCCTTCAAATTCGAAAAAGTTCTTTTCGTTGGCTTCTGGGTTGCTTTCATATCCGGGCGTGACGTTTGGACCTGAAATAACAACCTCGCCCGTTCCGCCCACAATTTGGTTTTCAATTTCATGCGCAATCGCCACTTCTGGTCCTGCGGCCACGCCAACAGATCCCGGTTTTTGGCGATCCAGCGGATTACAGCACATCTGGTGCGCGGCCTCGGTCATGCCATAGGCTTCGATCACCGGGGCGTTGAATGTTTTGTTCAACTGCTCCATCACCTGCGCGGGCAATGAGGCCGAGGAAGAGCGTAAGAAGCGCAGCGGCACATCCGCAATCACATCGGCATTGCGCCCCGCACGAGACAAAATCGCCTGATGCATCGTCGGGACGGCCGTGTACCATGTTGGACGCGCCTCTGACATCATCGCAAAGAAATTCATGGCGTTAAATCCATGCGTGCAATAAATTGACCCGCCCGATGCAAATGTCGCCGAGACGGCGGCCACCAAGCCATGGATGTGAAACAAAGGCATCACGTTCAAACAGCGATCCCTTTCAGTCAGCGCGAGTGACGCGGCGATATTTTGCGCAGATGCGGCAACATTGCGCTGCAACAGGGGCACAATTTTTGGACGCGACGTTGTGCCCGATGTGTGCAAAATCAGCGCAACATCATCCTCGGTTGGGGTAACATCCTGCGCGGCGTTTGCATCGGGGCCTGCCAATGTAAATTCGCCCGCGCGCGACGTTGGGATCAAGTTCAACACAATCAATCCCAATTTTTCCGCCGCCTGACGTGCAGGACCATCATAATCACTTTTCAGGACAATCGCCTTGGCACCCAAATCCTCAAGGTAAAAGGCAAATTCATCTTCG
>Ga0255769_10003350_pt1 | contig 16301 bp, 13 predicted proteins | sample 041ome_9_FD_179637 | JGI IMG/M metagenome (GOLD analysis project Ga0255769, IMG submission 179637) | Coastal salt marsh microbial communities from the Groves Creek Marsh, Skidaway Island, Georgia - 041413US metaG (version 2) | ecosystem: Environmental > Aquatic > Marine > Intertidal zone > Salt... | reverse complement strand
CTTTGTCCGCCTGCTCGATATGTTTGAGGAACATATAACCATATCCGCGTTCAAATTTGGGTGCTGGGGCAATCCAATTTGCGCGGCGCTGGGCCAGCTCGTCTTCGCTCAGTTCGACGTTCAATGTTCGGTTCGGTACATCGATGGAAATCAAATCCCCCGTTTGGATCAACGCCAACGGCCCACCGACGAACGATTCAGGGGCCACGTGCAGAACGCAAGCGCCATAACTCGTGCCGCTCATACGTGCATCTGACAGGCGCAGCATGTCGCGGTGTCCTTGTTTCAGCAATGCCTTTGGCATTGGCAACATGCCCCATTCCGGCATGCCTGGTCCGCCCTGCGGTCCGGCATTGCGTAGAACCAGAACATGATCGGGTGTCATGGGGTAATCTTCGTCATCAACGATCTTTTTCATATCTTCATAGCTGTCGGCGACGATGGCGGGGCCTGTGTGGACGCGGAATTTTTCGTTCATCGCGGCGGGTTTGATCACCGCGCCATCGGGGGCAAGGTTGCCCTTTAGCACCGCAAGCGACCCTTCGTGATAGACAGGGTTTGATAGGGGGCGGATCACATCATTATTGTAATTCACGGCATCGGCAATGGTCTCACCCAACGGCTTGCCCGTTACCGTGATCGCCGACAGATCCAGCTTATCGCCCAATTCCTTCATCAGGGCGCGCAATCCGCCGGCATAAAAGAAATCTTCCATCAGATACGTATCGCCCGAAGGACGGATATTCGCGATCACAGGCGTTGTGCGCCCAATATCGTCGAGATCAGACAATTCCAAAGGAACGCCCGCCCGCCGCGCCATTGCAATCAGGTGGATGATCGCATTTGTGGAACACCCAGTCGCCATCGCGACTGTGACGGCGTTGCGGGTGGACTGGGGTGTGATGATTTTGTTCGGCGTCAAATCTTCCCACACCATTTCGACGGCGCGCCGGCCACACGCTGCGGCCATGCGTTGATGGTTGGCATCGGGCGCAGGGATCGATGATGCACCTGGTAAACACAGACCAAATCCTTCGGCAATTGCTGTCATTGTGGATGCGGTTCCCATTGTCATACAGTGGCCATAGGATCGGGCGATGCCGGCCTCAACGCCTCCCCACTCTGCATGGGTTAGATTGCCCGCACGCCGCTCATCCCAGTATTTCCATGTATCTGTGCCGGACCCAAGTGTTTTGCCTGCGTAATTGCCGCGCAGCATCGGACCACCGGGCATATAGATGAACGGCAACCCCATAGACACCGCCCCCATCACCAAGGCAGGGGTGGATTTATCGCACCCGCCCATCAACACGGCGCCGTCGATTGGATGTGATCGCAGCAGCTCTTCCACCTCCATCGCGGCCATGTTGCGATAGAGCATGGATGTGGGTTTCAAAAACTGTTCTGACAAAGAATGCGCCGAAATTTCAACGGGCATGCCGCCCGCTTGCAAAATGCCTTTGCGGATGAAATCTGCACGGTCTTTGAAATGCATATGGCAGGGCTGCAATTCCCCCCATGTGTTGATAATCGCGATGACGGGCTTGCCGTCCCAGTCTTCTTTGGAAAGCCCCATCTGCATTGCGCGTGATCTGTGTCCAAAGGATCGCAGATCATCAGGCGCAAACCAACGGGCTGATCGAAGATCCGAATATTTCTTTTTCTGCGTCATCACGGACCTCATTTCAATTAGGGGACTTGGGTCAGAATACCCAAAAATCGAGCATCAGCAAGCAGAAGTCAGAGCGGCATTTGGTATGCCGAAATTGACTGTGAGTGAATTCAGTGAATTGCCCCGTTTTCTGTTTACCGCCGATGAAAAATAGGTAACATGTCACGTAAATCGGCCGAGTTTAGGAGACTGGGATGGCACAGCCCAAAAATATTCTGTTCATCATGTTTGACCAGCTGCGTTGGGATTACCTAAGTTGTTATGGCCATCCGCATTTGCATACGCCAAATATTGATCGCTTGGCGTCAAAGGGCGTGCGGTTCAATCGTGCGTATATTCAATCCCCCTTGTGCGGACCATCACGCATGTCGACCTATACAGGGCGCTATGTTCACAGTCACGGGGCAAGCTGGAATAACGTGCCGCTCAAGGTTGGGGAACGAACGATGGGCGATTATTTGCGTGACCAAGGCATGCAGTGTTGGTTGGTGGGCAAAACCCATATGGCCGCCGATGCCGAAGGCATGGCGCGGTTGGGCTTGGAACCTGACAGCGTGATCGGCGCGCGTGTGTCGGAATGCGGATTTGACGTGTTTGAGCGCGATGACGGAATGCGGCCCCATGGGCCCGACGGGTTTTATGATGCTCGGGGTGCATTGAAATATAATGAATACTTGCGCGGCAAAGGCTACGAAGGCGATAACCCATGGCACGACTATGCCAATTCCGCGATTGATGAGGATGGCAATGTCCTATCAGGCTGGTTTCTCACGAATTCTGACCGACCTGCAAATATTGCAGAAGATGACAGCGAAACACCCTATCTGACCCGCCGCGGCATCGAATTTATTGAATCGCGGGGTGATCAACCGTGGTGCTGTCACTTGTCGTATATCAAACCACATTGGCCCTATATCGTGCCCGAACCCTACGCCAGCATGTACGGCGCCGAACATTTCATCGCCCCAAATCGGTCGGACGCGGAAAAGACCGGCCATCCCGCGTATGTCGCGATGCAAGGGGCCCCAGTCTGCCAAGCCTTTTCTCGTGATGACGTGCGCGAGAAAGTGCTGCGTGCCTATATGGGTTTGATCAAGCAATGCGATGACCAAATGGGCGTTTTGTTTGATTACCTTGAACGCAGCGGCCGCATGCAGGATACGTTGATCGTGGTGACATCGGATCATGGGGATTACATGGGCGATCACTGGATGGGCGAAAAAACGTTTTTCCACGACACCTCGACCAAGATCCCATTGATTGTCTATGATCCATCGCCAGACGCGAATGCAACACGCGGCACGGTCTGCGACAGTTTGGTCGAATGTATCGACCTTGCCCCGACGTTCGTCGATGTGGCAGGTGGAAGTTCGGCGGATTTGGATCATATATTGGAAGGCCGGTCTTTGCTGCCCATCCTGCGCGGTGCCCAATCCGATTTGGGCAAAGATTTCGTTTTTTGCGAATACGATTTTTCGATGCGCCCGATTGCAACAAAGCTGGGTTTGAACACAGCCGACGCCCGCACATTTATGATCGCCAATAAGAAATGGAAATTGATCCACTTCGAAGGGGGTCTGCGCCCAATGTTGTTTGACCTTGAAACCGATCCCAATGAATTGAATGATGTGGCCGAAGACCACGCCAATGCCGCGGTTATCGAACAGATCTATGATGCGTTCAATCACTGGGCGCGCAGGCCTGCACAGCGTACGACCATTTCAAATGCAAAGTTGATCAACACCCGAACACAGCCCAGCACCAAAGGCGTGGCAATCGGTGTGGTCGATGAAAATGACACGCCCAAAGAATTAACGATCCATTATCGGGATCGCAAGGCCAAGAAATGGCAGGATATTGTAGGGAAATAAGAATGTCGTGACACCCCAAAATAACAGGGTGTCACGCATTTGTGCGTTAGAACCGATAGGTTGCCATAACGCTGATATAGGGCAGTATTTTGGTCGAACTTAACGCGTCCTGAAGGTCTTTCATCTCGGCGTCCAGGTCGGCCTGCGTGATTGGCCCTGTCGCGGTTGCCGTGGCTTTGAACCCATCGTTCAGGATTGCGCCAAGTTCCGCGCCAAGTGTCCAATTTGAACCCAAGTTGTAATCATATCCAACCGCAATCATTGGTGAAACGTCCCGTGCGAATTCAACTTTGCCGTCGATTGTGCCCGATGTATAGGATGTATTACCAACCGTGGTGGGGGCAGTGATCGTTGATTTCATCGTGATGTCGGTGTTCGATTTGAACAAACCGCCTGACAGTTTCAAGCCGTTGTTCATCGGATAGTAATCGACCAACAGACCGATGCCACCAAGGTTGGCTTTGGCTTCATATTTGATATCGGATTCAGTTTGTGATCTGGATTCGGAAATGCCACCCGCGAAAAATCCGCGAAAGCCGATGTTGTTGCTGTATTTGTACCCAAGCTGCAGTTGTGGACCAACGGTCGAAAGCCCCAAGCCCGCGCTCATTTGCCCTTGTTCTGCAAAACCTGTGGTTCCAACTGTGCCAAGCAAGGCCGCAACCCAAAGTGAATGTTTCATAAATTTATCCTTGTTCAATATAAAAAAGCCCCCATTTCTGGGGGCTTTAGAATAGACCGTATTAGGTCAAAGATCAATCTTCGGACGCGTCTTTTGCGTCTTCTTTGATTTCTTCGCCTGTGGTTTGATCCACAACTTTCATCGACAGGCGTACCTTGCCGCGATCATCAAAGCCCAACAGTTTGACTTTGACATCTTGGCCTTCTTTCAACACATCGGAAGGATGGTTCAAACGGCGGTTTTCGATTTGGCTGACATGCACCAAACCGTCGCGTTTGCCAAAGAAGTTCACAAAGGCGCCGAAATCGACAACTTTGACGACCTTACCATTATAGATGCCACCGATTTCTGGTTCGGCAACGATGGAATAGATCATGTCATAGGCTTTTTTGATCGACTCTCCGTCAGGGGACGCGATTTTGATTGTACCGTCTTCGCCGATATCAATCTTTGCGCCTGACAGTTCGACGATTTCACGAATGACCTTACCGCCAGAACCGATGACTTCACGGATTTTGTCAGTTGGGATATTCATCGTTTCGATGCGTGGCGCATGAACGCTGAATTCGCCTGCTTCAGTGATCGCTTTTGACATCTCACCCAGGATATGAAGACGACCTTCTTTGGCTTGGGCCAAGGCTGTTTTCATGATCTCAGGTGTGATGCCTGCAACTTTGATGTCCATTTGCAGCGATGTGATACCGTTTTCTGTACCCGCCACTTTGAAATCCATGTCGCCCAAGTGATCTTCGTCACCCAAGATATCGGTCAACACGGCATAGGAGCCATCGTCTTCCAAGATCAGACCCATCGCAACACCAGCAACCGGTGCCTTTAGCGGAACGCCTGCGTCCATCATGGACAAGGATCCACCACACACGGATGCCATCGAAGATGACCCGTTTGATTCCGTGATTTCCGACACAACGCGGATTGTATATGGGAAATCTGTTGCCGCAGGTAGAACCGCTTGCAGCGCGCGCCATGCCAATTTGCCGTGGCCGATTTCACGACGACCAGGGGATCCGACACGACCAACTTCGCCAACTGAATAGGGGGGGAAGTTGTAATGCAACAAGAAGTTGGACCGAGAATTGCCGTGCAATGCATCGATGATTTGTTCGTCATCGCCCGTGCCCAATGTTGTTACGACCAAACCTTGGGTTTCGCCACGTGTGAACAACGCGGAACCGTGGGTCCGTGGCAGAAGGCCAGTTTCACACACGATTGGGCGCACTTGTGTCGTTGAGCGACCGTCGATGCGTTTGCCTGTTTTGACGACATCCCCACGAAGGATTGATGCCTCAAGCTTTTTCATCGCTGAACCAAGGTTCGAATTTGACAGCTGTTCTTCGGAAAGCGCTGCTTTGATCGCATCACGTGCGGCGGCTACGGCTGCAACGCGCTCTTGTTTGTCACCGATCGCAAAGGCCGCGCGCATTTGTGTTTCGCCCGCGGCTTTGATGGCTGCATAAAGATCGGAATAATCAGGCGCTTGGAAGTTGAACGGCTCTTTCGCTGCAGCTTCTGCCAAGTCGATGATCAGATCGATCACAGGTTGGATTTGTTCGTGAGCAAAGGTAACCGCGCCCAACATTTCGTCTTCGGTCAATTCATACGCTTCTGATTCAACCATCATCACGGCGTCTTTGGTGCCTGCGACAACCAAATCCAAACGTTGGTCTGGGTTTGTGCGTAGGTGATCCATATCATCGACGGTTGGGTTCAAAACATATGCGCCATCGCTATAGCCAACGCGACATCCCGCAACTGGGCCCATGAAAGGCACGCCAGACAATGTCAGCGCTGCAGACGCCGCGATCATTGCAACGATATCTGGGTCATTGACCAAATCGTGGCTGAGTACGGTACACATGACCAGAACTTCGTGCTTGAATCCTTCCACAAACAACGGACGGATTGGGCGGTCGATCAAACGAGCTGTCAGCGTTTCTTTTTCGCTTGGACGCGCTTCGCGTTTAAAAAAGCCACCTGGGATTTTACCAGCGGCGTAGTATTTTTCTTGGTAATGGACTGTGAGGGGGAAGAAATCCTGACCCTCTTTCATTTCTTTTGCAAATGTCACGTTCGCCATGACAGATGTTTCACCCAATGTGGCAATCACAGTGCCATCTGCTTGGCGGGCGACTTTTCCAGTTTCCAGTGTCAGCGTTTCTTCGCCCCACTGAATAGATTTTTTCGTTACTTCAAACATCAACGTTTCCTATATCGGCCAATTGGCCATTAGCATAGGGGGCGGATTCCCCCTGACCCGTCATCTTATATTTCGGGCGCTGGGTCCGGGCGCCTGATCTCAGATGGGGCGCGTATATAGCAGATTGGATGAAATTGAAAGCATAGTTCTTTGCATCGAAAAACGCGGGGGCTTTGCCCCCACACCCCCAGAGTATTTTGGCAAAAGTGAAGGTGCTAAGTTAGCGGGATCCTGCCGGCAATTGTGCCATGAACGCATCGATTGCCTTTATGCGATCGCTAGAAAGTGGATGAGAGGACAACAGATCGCTCGGCAGGTCATATTTTTCCAACGCTTCAAAAAAGCGGCGCAGCCCCGTCGGATCCATCCCCGATTTTACCAACAAATCAAGTGCAAATTGGTCTGCATCGGTTTCGTAACGTTTAGAAAAGACCAGCGTCAGGACTGTTTGACCTTCAAGCATGATTTCATCCAAGATCGGTCCAATGTCCCCTGCGAAAAGGGATGCGACGATATAGAGGGACAAAGAGCGATATAAGAGGTTCAGCCCATGCTGATCCACAACGTGGCCTATTTCATGACCGATGACCCCTGCAATCAAATCCAGATCCTGTCCAAATTCATCAATCAACGCATCGGTCAGCACCATGGTTCCGCCCGGAAGGGCAAAGGCATTTGGTCCAACGCCGGGGATGTCGCGAAAGACCATGTTGAACGTGAATTTCTGCTGTTGGGGAATGTGATCCGTCAGGGTTTCAAAGACCGCGATGTATTTTTGTGTGTCTTCAGGTGTCAGGCGACTTGGGTTCGCAATTGTAAGATCAATCGAGCGTAGGCTTGCCGTATCAATCGCCTGTACAGCTGCGGGCGGGGTCATCCAGACCGCAACCGTTGCAAGCACCGGAATAAGATATTTCCAGATCGCGATTATTCCCAGAATACAGCCCGCAAAGACACCGATCAAACGCGGGCTGAAGGCTTGGATCTTGTGACGGAAGTGGGAAAAGCGATCTGATCCGAGCCTGTCAAAGACGGTCGTATCGTTGGTTATAAATAGCCATCCATCGGGGAATGTGATGCGCGCCTCTAATCGGCCCAACTGTGGTTCGAGGTCGATGCGTTTCAATTGGTGGCGTTCGTTTATCCTTCCATCGTCATGGGTGACAATCCAGACCAGAGTTCTGCTTGCGTTCAGATGCAATTGGGCCGGGTGCGCATGCGATGTGCCAGGCGCGAACGCCTGGCCTGAAATCACATGTGCGTTGGGTTCGGATGATGACATTAGATCCCAATTCCAAGATCGATACCTTCGATATCGACATAGGCATCGCCTATCGCGCTTTGATCCTTTGTGATGTCGCCGATAAAGGTATCCAATTCACCATTCGGAATGACGGTGGTGTGATTGGCGGCATAGCGCGCCATCCGAACCTGCGCCCAAGGTGACATAAGGCCAAGGGTCAACACAACGACCACTGCATTTGAGAGGCTGATCCAGATCATCGCCCATATGGACATCGTTGATGCAAAGCGATGATAGTCGTCGCCCAGCCACATGTTGTTGAAAATCAGATTGCGGATCATCGTTTGCGCCGCAATCGCCGCAATGACGAACAAGACGATAAAGATGAAATAGGCGGGTAGGATCGCCGCAATGATTTCGGCTTCGTTTCCTATCTGTCCACGACCCATGTTCGTCAATGATGAAATTGCGGGGATCAGTGCGGCCATACCAACGATCCCTGCGATCACATAGAACATCATCGTAAGGTAGTATTTTCCAATACCTGCATCAAAGCCAAATTTAGACTGTCCAAGGTGGTGGTTGTTCACCACAAACCGAGAGTTCGCGCGCCATAGGAAGGGGAAAAAGAGGTAAATCGTCAAAGCCACCCCAATCGGGTAGAGGAGGTAATTTTTATAAGCCTGACCCGCCGTCCCATCAAATCCGAAACGGACATTGGCCCAGCTGGAATAGGCCGCATTAAACCGAATGCTTAACAAAATGAGATAAGGAAAGAGAAAGGCAGCAATCAGAATCATGATCGCACCAACGGGTGGTAGAACCGTCAACATAATGCTGTAGACAACGAAAAATCCAATGACAATCAATCGACCCTTTAGAATTTGGCCACCGGTCGCGTGATAGTTAAAATTGCGATCCGCGATATAGGTATTTTGATAGAAATATTTCTTGGTCCGAACCTTGGCCCATGCGGAATATATGCCGATCGTCATAATCGACAGCAAGATATTGACGATCCAAATGCCAAAAAATTCCTTTGCGGTACCATTAAATTTGACGGGAATAGGGGTGGTGCTCATTCTATGTCCTAAATTGGTTGTAAATTAAAATATTGTGTTGCCTCTGGTTGTCATGATGCAGGGAAATTTTAGGGAGAGCAATGATATTTTGGGTGTAATGCGGACGGTATAAAACAAAAAACCGCGCCTTTTGGGGACGCGGTTTCGAAAGTGATTTGATCTTCGCGATTAGCGGCGGATGCCCAAGCGTTTGATCAGATCTACATAGCGTTGCTCTTCTTTACCTTTTAGGTAGTCAAGCAATTTACGACGCTGCGCAACCATCTTCAAAAGACCGCGACGACCGTGGTTGTCTTTTTTATGTGTTTTGAAGTGTTCTGTCAGTGTTGTGATACGTGATGTTAGGATTGCAACTTGAACTTCGGGCGAACCTGTGTCGCCTTCTTTCGTTGCGAATTCTTTCATGACGCGTGCTTTTTCTTCTGCAGTAATCGACATCGGGGTCTCCTTTTGATTAAGGGTGAATGGCACAAGCCGGGATGTCGTCCAGCAGGGCCCGTGGAGGGTATCTGAATCACTCGGTGTCCAGATTGGCGTCGTATAAGGTAAATTCGTTGAAAAGAAAAGACCTTGGGTCAAGTGCTGCGCAGGGTGATCATATCCACTGTGATCGGTTCTGTGCTGTGTACCATGAGGTAGGGCGTGTCATTCACCAAAATACTATAACCCGTCGGTGCCGTTTGTGAAATCGACACGGTGGGTTGGGTGTCGCCCGAGACCTCAATCACCAGGTGATCTTGGTCGGGGTTAAAATCCATGATTTGCGCAATCCTCTGATTTTGCTGCAGATCGATTTGATGATGGATCGTGTCCATGCCATCGCCGGATGTGACGACATCCCCCACACCGGAATGGATGACATCGTTGCCGGCACCCCCGTTGAGGTAATCCGTGAATGCATCCCTGCCGTGCAGTTCATCATTCCCTTCGCCGCCGAACAAACTGTCGGATCCATCGCCGCCGATAAGGGTATCATCCCCATCATTGCCATGAAGCGCGTCATCCCCTTGATCCCCCGTGATATGATCCTGACCTGCGCCGCCCAACACCGTGTCGTTGCCATCGCCGCCCGAGGCGCTGTCATCGCCAAAGCCACCTGCGATGTGATCATCACCGCTGTCGCCAAACAATGCATCATCGTCGTCTTCGCCCGCCAGATCATCGTCGCCCGCACCGCCATAAAGAACGTCTGATCCCACACCACCGATCAATTCGTCCTGACCTGCATGACCGATCAGGGTATCGTCCCCGTTGTACCCATGCATGCGATCCATGTCGTCAGACCCATCCATCATATCATTGAGAAAACTGCCCATCACCACATCTGCCGACGCATGGATCGCGACGTTTTCATAGTCGTCGTTGTCCTCATCCTCGATATAGTCGTCTTCTGTTATGGGCTCTTCGAATGATGGCAAAAGGGCCAAGCCCCCAAACATCAATAAACCCAAAATCCCTGCGCTAATAAACATCGCCCTACACCCTTTTTCACCACGATAGAGTGTGTGCGGGGATCAGGTTTTGTTCAATCAAAAGGTGGCAAGTTGGTTAACGTTTGGTTTCGATCTGTTCAATCAATTGTACCGCCCATTCCCCCAGGATTGGGATGAATTCAATCTGTGCCAGAATTTGAATGGTCAGGTAAACAAGGATCGTGGCACCAATCACCGATCCCAGGCCAAACGCCAATCCGCGTAAAAAATTCAGCCAAAGAATACGCCACGTGCTACTGTAATCTCGTAAAAGTTTGTGATCCAGCAGATCACGAATGGCGTTGGTCAGGGTCTCTTTATCACTCATGCGACAGGTCCCAAATGACTGGCTGTGTCGCATAGGCAATATAGAGCGGATGTTTGGGGTGACCCGCGGCTGTCAGGCCCAAGTGATACACTGGCTTTGCGATCCCTGACAAAAGCGCCCGCACATCGCGTCCGCGCCCCAGATGGTCGCCATGTAATCCCCATGCGGCAACGATTGTATCGGCCCAATCACACGCATTTTGAATGGCTGCATCGTTTTGTGGTCCAACGGGATCGGCGGCGGCGCGCATCTTTTTCGGGTCTGTGTCGCGCCATGCAAAGATGTTGGTCACGCAAAACGCACCATACCCCAATGTGCGTGCGCGCCGTTCACAGCGTTCCACAGTGGGATCGTTTTGAACCTCGGTCGCGGTGGACGGGTTGAGCATCACAAAGTGGATCTTGCGGCCCGCATCATCCCACACGCGGGTCAAGGAATATCGATACCGTTCGCAATCAGAATAAATCGCAACTGAGGCAGCGTCGTTCTTTTGATGTGTTTTCGTGATCATGCATGTCTCTATAGGCGGGAATGACAGAGGTTTCCATCCCCACCCTACGCGCCTAACGGGTGCTTGCAACAAAAACGCGGGTGGGGTGTAATTCGCCCGATTTATAGATGCCCACCGCGACGGGTTCGCCGTTAAACGATGCCCAGCATTCATCGCCATAGTCCGCGTCGCTTGCAATCACCATTCCGGGATTGCCATTGCGCAGGCGCGTGGCCCCTTCGGGGGTACAGGTCAATTCGGGCAAATCCGCCAATCCGACCTCAAGCGGTAACAGGTATTCATCCAGCTCTGGCGTTTTTGCCAATGCGTCGATCTGGTCAATGCTGATCCCATCGGCGGCATCAAACGGGCCAGACCAAATGCGGCGCAAGCGCAAGACGTGGCCATAGCAGCCCAAAGCAGCCCCTAAATCCCGCGCGATCGACCGCACATAGCCGCCCTTGCCACAGACCATTTCAAGCGTGACGTGATCCGCGTCAGGGCGATCAATCATGATCAAGCTGTCAACGTATAAATCGCGCGCGGCCAATTCGATTTCTTCGCCATCGCGCGCCAATTTATAGGCCCGTTCGCCGTCAATTTTCACTGCGGAAAACTTGGGCGGAACCTGCATGATATCGCCAAGAAAGCTGTTCAGTTGATCTTTGATCTGTTCATCGGTCGGGCGCAAATCGCTGTGTGCGATGACTTCGCCTTCGGCATCATCGGTGTTGGTCGCTTGCCCCAAGCGGACCGTGAATTCATAGGCCTTTAGCGCATCGGTGATAAAGGGAACGGTCTTTGTCGCCTCACCCAAGGCCACCGCCAAAACGCCCGTCGCTTCGGGATCAAGGGTGCCGGCATGGCCCGCTTTATTCGCACCAAAGGCCCACTTTACCTTGTTTACAACGGCGGTCGATGTGATCCCCGCGGGTTTATCAACGACCAACCATCCGGAAATATCGCGACCTTTTTTCTTGCGTGCCATGTGCTATCCAATCTTGCCTGGGACTTGCCCTACAAAAAGGAACGGCATTGGTCAATCAGGCCTGCGCGAAAAGATCCGCCCATCGATCACAATCAATCCCAAACCAATCAAGGCCATGCCCAGAATATGGCTGGTGTGCAACGTTTCGCCCAAAAACAAAATACCCAACACGATGGCCGAGACAGGCACCAAAAATGTCACCATTGATATGTTCGTCGCGCCGGCGCTTTCCAAGATTTTGAAATAAAAGATATATGCAATCGAGGTGCAAAAAATGGCCAAGCTGAATAGCGACCAAAGTGTTGCCGCCGATGGCATGGGCAACGACAAAGGCGCATCAACCCAAAACGCAAGCGGCCACAGAAACAGCGATGATGTGGTCACCTGTCCCATGGCAACCAAGATGGGGTCAACGCCCAAGCGTCTAAACCTGCGGCCATAGGTCGAGCCAAACCCATAGGCAAGCGCTGCACCAAGCGACGACAATTGTCCCCAGATGTTTTCATGCAGACCAGACAACGCATCTGTTCCGATCATGAACACAACCCCGACCAAGCCCAGAACCACACCGAAAATCCGCTGCAGCGTGAGTCGTTCATCAGACAAAAACGTACCGGCGACCAAAATTGTGAACAGCGGCGTGGTTGCATTCAGGATCGACGCCAAGCCAGATGAAATGGTTGTTTGCGCATGAACGATCAATGAAAAGGGCAGGGCGTTATTGATCGCACCCAAAATCGCAAGCGCACCCCACACCCGCCAGCCCAGCGATCTGTATCGACCTGTGATGATCACAAACACCCAAAGCGCCAACGCCGCCAAGGACACACGCGCCGCCACCAATGTCAGCGTCGGGATTTCCCTCAGGATGACAGCGTTAAAGAAAAAAGACCCGCCCCAAATGAACGACAGGGTGATCAGCATCAGCCAATCGATGGGGGACATGCGCATGGGTGTATCCAAGCAAAAGAAAGGGCCGCGCACCATCGCGCGGCCCAGTGGTGTTTAAACAGACATACACACGTATTTCATTTCGAGATAGTCTTCGATGCCATGATGGCTACCTTCGCGGCCAAGGCCCGATTGCTTTACGCCGCCAAACGGGGCGACTTCGGTGGAAATGATCCCGGTGTTCACGCCGACGATGCCATATTCCAACTCCTCGGCCACCTTGTAGACGCGGCTTAGGTCTTTGGCATAGAAATAGGATGCCAGACCAAAGATCGTGTCATTGGCCAATTCGATCACCTGGTCCACGGTTTCAAACTTGAACAATGGTGCAAATGGGCCAAAGGTTTCTTCGGTCGCGACGGCCATATCGCGGGTCGCGCCGGTGACGATTGTGGGGTTGATAAAGTTGCCCGGACCTTGTGTCGTGTCGCCGCCCAGAATGATTTTGGCACCCTTTGCAGTTGCGTCTGCGACATGTTCTTGGACTTTGGCAATCGCGTCCGCGTTGATCAACGGGCCAAGGGCTGTGCCGGCCTCTAGACCATCGCCAACTTTCAATGCGGCCACGGCGACGCGCAGTTTTTCCGCAAAGGTGTCATATACGCCCGCTTGGACATAGATGCGGTTTGCGCAGACACAAGTTTGGCCGTTGTTGCGGAATTTGCACATGATCGCGCCTTCGACGGCCGCATCAAGATCGGCGTCATCAAACACGATAAACGGCGCATTGCCGCCCAATTCCATCGAACATTTCATCACTTGATCCGCTGCTTGGCGCAGCAGGATGCGGCCCACTTCGGTGGATCCTGTGAATGTCAATTTGCGAACGATTGGGTTTTCACAGAATTCTTTGCCAATTTCGGATGAACGTGACGATGGAATGATCGACAAAACACCTTTGGGAATGCCAGCACGATCCGCCAAAACGCCCAGAACCAACGCAGACAACGGTGTTTCCGCAGCAGGGCGCGCAACGAATGCACATCCCGCAGCCAAGGCAGGACCTGCCTTGCGGGTGATCATCGCGTTTGGAAAGTTCCAAGGCGTGATTGAGGCCGCAACACCGATGGGTTGCTTCATGACTGTGATGCGCTTGTCGCGCTGATGACCGGGGATCGTTTCGCCATAGATGCGCTTGGCCTCTTCTGCGAAGAATTCGATGAAGGACGCGCCATAGGTGATTTCGCCTTTGGCCTCGGCCAGTGGTTTGCCCTGTTCGGCGGTCAAAATGGTCGCCAAGTCATCAGCGTTTTCCATCATCAGATCATACCAGCGACGCAAGATGTTTGCGCGTTCCTTGCCTGTCATGGCGGCCCATTCTTTTTGCGCTTTGCCAGCGGCTGCGATGGCCTGCGCGGTTTGTGCGCGTGAAAAATCGGCAACGTTTGCGACGACATCGCCGCGTGCAGGATTCGTGACCGCAAATGTCGCGCCATCTTCGCCATCAACCCAGTCGCCCGCCAAATACCCTTGGGTGGCCAGCAACGTTGGATCTTTTAATAGGGATTGCAGATTGGTTGTGTCTTTCATTTTAACGCCCTCGAAAAATATCTCGTGCATAGGCAAAGCAACTCTGTCACAGTTTGTCCAGTGGCCATGAGGAAAAATATGATCAAAATCGACTATGACGACGCGTATGCGAACGCAGCCTATATTCAAAATGCGGATCAATTTATCACGGATTGGACAGCGGATGCTGACAATTTCCGCCAAGATTTACTTTCGCAAGGACGTGCAAAGTTGAACGTCCCCTATGGCGACAGCGAACGCCAGGCTTGTGATTGGTTTTTACCATCGGGCGCGCCGAAGGGGACGCTTGTTTTCGTACATGGTGGATATTGGTTGCGGTTTGATCGTTCGTTTTGGTCGCATTTTGCAAAGGGCGCCGTGGAACAGGGATGGCAGGTTGTGATGCCCTCTTATGATTTGTGCCCGACTGTTTCGATTGCGCAAATCACGGTGCAAATTCAATCGGCTGTTTCGCAAATTGCGTCAACGACATCGGGGCCCATCACTTTGGCAGGGCACTCAGCCGGTGGGCATTTGGTGGCGCGCATGGGGCAAGTTTTGCCCAATGACATTTTGCAGCGTCTCAAACACATCGTACCCATTTCGCCGGTTGGGGATCTGCGCGATCTGATCCACACCAAAATGAATGATGATTTCGCCCTGACCCCAGATACGGCTGTCGCCGAAAGCCCAACCTTGCATGCGCGGCCCCCTGTTTGTGTTCCCGTGACTGTTTGGGTCGGCGGGGCAGAGCGCCCCGTGTTTATCGACCAAGCCAGAGCAATGGCCAAAGCGTGGGATTGCGATCTTTGGATTGATCAACCGTCACATCATTTTAACGTCATTGATGCATTGGCTGATCCGCGGTCTGAATTGGTCCGCAGACTTACCACTGGCTAGCGCTCTGAGGCGCATAAATTTCACTTGCGTAAATTAAAATCTGGTGCATAAAGCAATCAGGCACGGGCGATGGCGTCGCCCAATATCTAAAGCATATCTTAGGTATCAGCTTGTTCCAAATTTGTCCTGTACGCCGGGACCTTCTTTTGTACGGCAATGGAGGGTCTGATGACTGCACGTCCAGAAATGTACCGTTTTCACAACGGTGAAAAAGCACAACTACAATTTTCCCTTTCAGAATACGAAAGCCGCGTGGCCAAGCTCCGTTCGATCATGGCTGATCATGGAGTGGCCGCGGCTGTGTTCACCTCGATGCATTCCATCGCATATTACTCGGGGTTCTTATATTGCTCTTTTGGGCGTCCGTATGGTCTGGTGGTGACTGAGACCGAATGCGTGACGATTTCCGCAGGTATCGATGCGGGCCAACCATGGCGTCGCAGCTTTTGTGACAACATCACCTATACCGATTGGCAGCGCGACAATTACTGGCGCGCGATTGCGTCGGTGACGGGTGCAGGAAAAACCATCGGCTACGAAGGTGATCACCTGACTTTGGTACAGCGCGACAAATTGGAAGATTTCCTGAAGCCCGGCGCGACATTGGACATCTCATCCGCTGTTATGCGTCAGCGCATGCACAAATCTGCGGCAGAAATCGCGTTGATCCGCGAAGGGGCGCGTGTGGCTGACGTGGGTGGCTATGCGATCCGCGATGCGGTCAAAGAAGGCGTACGCGAAATCGATGTGGCCATGGCAGGTCGTGACGCGATGGAGGCAGAGATTGCCAAATCCTTCCCCGATGCAGAATACCGTGACACATGGGTATGGTTCCAATCAGGCATCAACACCGATGGCGCGCACAACCCTGTCACGGGTCGTGTTTTGGAACGCGGTG
>Ga0255769_10003343_pt1 | contig 16313 bp, 17 predicted proteins | sample 041ome_9_FD_179637 | JGI IMG/M metagenome (GOLD analysis project Ga0255769, IMG submission 179637) | Coastal salt marsh microbial communities from the Groves Creek Marsh, Skidaway Island, Georgia - 041413US metaG (version 2) | ecosystem: Environmental > Aquatic > Marine > Intertidal zone > Salt... | reverse complement strand
TCAGGGCAATATCAGCTTGAGTTTGCGAAAATCCCTGCATTGGGAGAGCGGTGTTATTTTTGGACTGGGCAATGACAGTCCCAATACCAGCTATCGTTTTCTGATTGAATATGAGTTTTGATTAAACTGATCGTTCCATTATTGCTTAAGGCCTTAGCCTGTCAAAGTCGTTACACAACAACCCTTACTCGCTCATATCTGCATATTTATTAGGCAGGTCCAGAGAGATTTTCTGCCCATAACCACGCAGGGTAAGTCCCTCACCCTCGAAGCTCAAATCAGCGCCACCACGTACATCATTATCAAAATGATAGACCGGGCTAATGGCCTGCAGATTGGTTTGTTCTTCGTATTCCCGGGCTTTCGCCTGGGTGGCCTCATTGGCGCTTTGCCAATTTGCAATTGCCTTTTTGCCGTGACGTTTTTCCAGCATGCGCCGGGTAACCCCGGGTGACATGATCGCTGCGGTGGCATTGTTGCCGCCAAAGCCTTTGGCATTAAGCAGGATGGAATCGATGGCATTAACGCCCACCTCTTCATGCTCCAGAAGAAAATCCAGACCTTGAGTATGCACGTCGTCGGCAAGGGCTTTGGTGGTAAGAATGCCCGGTAGTATGCCGTATTGCCAAATGCCCAGGCTGGATGCCAGTTGATCGGCCCCGGCCACCCCCAGTGAATGCCCCATATAGGATTTAATGGCGGAGACTTTCCAGTTACTGGCGCCAAAATGTTTGGCCATTTCCGCAAGAATGGCTGATTCAGTGACCCGGTTTTGCGGGGTGCCGGTGCCATGTGCCTGAATAAAAGTACGTTGTCGCAAGCTGTCCTCTCCCAGTACTGCACGGGTCGCGGCAGCGGCACGGGCAAAGGTTAGGTAGTTCCCAACACCAGGGCTGGCAATGGATTTCTTGAAGCCATCTGCATTCACAAACACATCATTGACCGAGCCATAGATGCTTGCGCCAAGCTCCAGAGCCAGGGCATCGTCCATCAGCACAAAAAACTGACAGGATTCACCCAGGGTAAAGCCGATATTGTTGCCAAAGGGGCGACAGGCATTGCGGTATTGCGGGCTTGTGCCTCCGTCCAGTGCCTGCAGGACGTCATCGCTGGCGATGGCGCCCATGGTAGAAAAAGCCTCAATTAATTCCGGCAGGATAGGGGCTTCACTGCCACCCACAATTACTACGCGGTGAGTGCTGTTCTGAATGTCCCTGACTGCCTGGGCGAGGTTGTAATGAAAAGTGGCACAAGCGCCAAGGCTGCTACCGGTGCTGCCGACATTACCCAGTACATAGGCATTTATAAAATCTGCCGGCATATCAGCAAAGCCGAGGGGAAGCTGTTTCGAGGTGACTTTTTTACCCAGCAAACGAGCCTGAAGCATGCCGCCATTGCCGTTGTAGTCCAGCTGACTCATGCTGCTGCAGGCATAGATGCCAATTTGTTCCGGAGCGACTTTCTCTCTTATCACATCCCAGTCAATTCCCATCGCATAGAGGGCATCGGAGATGCCATAAATAGTCATTTGCAATCCACGTGGATGATTTCTGGAGGGATATAATTGTGCCGGATCAAAACCACTGGGCAGTTGCCCGGCATAATTCACCGGGCTGCTATGGCGGTCTTCCATCATCATATCCAGAGGGCCGTTGACGGTAACATGCAGGTTATTGCCATCGCCTTCAGTGACCTGCCAGTTGTCTGGAATCTGATTGGGTAAGTGGCGTTTCTTCAGCGTGAAGGAAAGACTGTCCTGTCCTTCAACCGGTGACAACCGGGTTCGATTATGATGACGTTGTTGCGTGGGATCATAAATATTGTGTTCCAGCTGGCGAATCAGGGTGCCATCCAGAATGCTCTGTTTATGCTGGTCGAGCCAGGAATCGAGTTCGATAACTTGCTCGCTTTGGTCCTGCCAGTGACTACCGTTGTATTCAATGCGTCCGCTAAGAACGGCGATATTAAGTAAGGTTTCGCGGGCTTTGTCAGTAGTCAGACGGTCTATAACCAGGCGGCGATAGCCATAGTGGAAGGCGCTTCTGCCCGCTGGGCTGACACCGCCCATGGCGGTAATGACAGGGAGTTGTGTCATTTCTAAATTTTTTCCTTAAAATCAATATGTTGGCTTACCATAGACTGCATCATAATAGCCCTTATGAAATACATGTCTAGCATATTGGCCAAAAAATATAACAAAATAGCCATTTTGTATTATGACTGTAAAATATGTGACGAAAAGCACGCACTTGCTTACACTCCCGAATTTAAACGCGGAATTTACAGAGTACCCAGCCATCCTATGAGCAAGCAAAAAACGCCCCCTGAAATTCAGGCCATTCATGACGAATTGGGTATCCCGGCACACTACGCGTCATCCTGTGGGCTGGACTTTCAGCCCGATTGCCAATCGCTGGTCGCTACTGAACTGGATGTTTTTGGGCGTCAACCTTATCTTTCCGAGAGTGCATTTATTGCCTGGCAGGAAATGCAAAAAGCTGCCAGTGAAGACGGTATTGAATTACAGATTGTTTCAGCATTTCGCAGCGCGGATTACCAGAAAAATCTGTTGCAGCGAAAACTGGAAGCAGGGCAGTGTCTTGAAGATATACTCAAGGTGAATGCCGCACCGGGTTTCAGCGAGCATCATAGTGGTTGCGCCCTTGATATCACTACCCCTGATTTTGAGCCCCTGGAAGAAGTGTTTGAAAACAGCCCGGCGTTTATCTGGTTGTGTGAACATGGAAAACAATATGGTTTTAGTATGAGTTTCCCAAAGCAAAATGATGCGGGAATTGCCTATGAACCGTGGCACTGGAAGTATGCGGCTGATTAAACAGGGGCAGGACTAATCTTTATTATTTATAAATGATAATTATTCCCATTCCATTGCAAAGCGTTTCTATAAATAAAATAAAAAAGTAATAATAAAGACTGAATATTGTTTTTACTATTTAACCTTAATTAGCCATACCAGATTGGCTTGAAAGCGCTGGAAAAACGCGGGAAAAGTGAGAAAAAAGTGAGACAGCTGAGATAGGGTTGATTACAAAGGCGTTTACAAATAAAGCGCAGGCAATATTTTCGCCCCCATAAACTTAACCAATTCAACCATGCCTTCTAAGGGAAAACAAGGAAAACCAGAGACTTTCTCCGGGCCAGATAAATATACTTTTGGCACCATTGAAATTCGTTGACAGCCCCCCCATTCAGAGTAGTATGGATCAGGCATTCACGTTGATTCATAAAATTAATTTTTGTAAAAATAATTGAAAATTGTTTTAACTAATGCAGAAAAGCGGTGTCTAAATAAACGCACATAGCGTAAGAAGGAGGCGCATGTATGATTAGTGATACACAGGTACTATTTCGAAATATTGAGCATTCACAGGCCGTTGAAGAGGTGGTTCATAAAAGAGCAGAAAAACTCGGCAGATTTAGTGACCAGATCCTGAGTCTTAAAGTAACAGTAGAATCCCCCCACAATAATCATCACAAAGGCAAGGTCTACCATGTAGGCGTAGAAGCCCTTATCCCCAACCACGATATCGTGGTAAATCATGATCAACATGACAAGCATGCACATGAAGATATCTATGTTGCGATTCGCGATACCTTTGATGCGGTAGAGCGGCAAATTAAAGAATTGAACGAAAAGAAACGACGTCTTAGCCGTATTCCCAATAAGTTAACCGAGCCGGAATTGGCTGAAATTGTGAATGTCGAAGAGTTTCAGGAATCTGAAGCCGCTAATCACTAATAAAATTTAACTGTATATTTTCGAAAAAAAACACGGGCCATTACCCGTGTTTTTTTTCGTCTGCTTAAACTGCTTCAGGTATTCACCTTGAATAGTTTTTTGCGTACCAGATTGCGATATTCTTTTGGTGAAACCGAAATCGCTTTTCGAAACAGGGCTGAAAAATAACTGCTATCAGGATAGCCGACATTGTAGGCCACCTCTGCAATGCTCAGGTTACTGGTTTTAAGCAGTTCCTGGGCATTCTCAATTCGTAATTGCTGCAAATACTGCATAGGTGATTTTCCGGTAGCGTGTTTGAAGCGTCGATTCAGTGAGCGGATACTGATGCCAAATTTTTCCGAAACAAGCTCCAGGGTAATTTCATCGTGATAGCAGCTGTGCATCCATTCCTGGATGGCGATGATATTTTCATCATCATGATAATTCTGTGGTGAGTTTTTCAGAAAGCTTGAAGTATAGGAGCGCTTTATTTCATGAGTAAAATGGCGCGACACCTGGTCCGCAACATGGGATGAATAATAATTTTCAATAAAGTGCAGCATTACATCCCTTATCGAATTTACGCTTCCTGCACAGTAGATATTGCCTGCCTTGGTGATAAAGCGATCACGCTGCAGCAAGACCTCAGGATAAGTGCGGCTGAACTGGTCAAAATAATACCAGTGCGTGGTTGCCACCTTGTTGTTTAACAGACCGGCTTCTGCCAGAAAATAGCTGCCGGTTCCTGCAGCGCAAAGACTGGTGTCTTTCTCTTGCTGTATTCTCAACCACTCATTCAGGGCAGGGTACTGTCTGACAACGCCCAGCGGATTGCCCCACAAGGCCGGTAATATCACTATGTTGGTATCGTCGATATCGGCAAGGCTCAGCCTGGACACCAGTTCCAGCCCGGCATTGAGCTGGATATTGCCGCTGTCCATGCTCACCAGTTGCAAGCTAAGCCGATCCTGGTTTCCGCCCTCGATACGGTTAATCAGGTCTGCGGCATTCAACATTTCAATGGGAATAGTGATACTGGTGCCCAACACCTTGCGATAGCCGATTACCGAGACTTTGAGCATTAGACAGGCTCCGGGGGAGCATAGTTTACTGCAATGACTTCGTATTGATGGGTGCCGGAGGGCGTATCAACCAGCACTTCATCATCCAGATGTTTCCCCAGCAAGGCCTTGCCCAGTACCGAGTCAATGCTGATATGGTTCAGGGCCGGATCTATTTCATCAGGCCCTACCAGCCGATAGTTAACAGTCTGCCCGTCGTCTTTATACAACTCTACCCAGGCGCCAAAATAAATCTTGCTGGTATCCGTGGGTAACTGATCCACCACGGTTAGATTTTCCAGGCGTTTGCGTAAAAAGCGCACTCTGCTGTCTATTTCGCGCAAGCGTTTTTTGCCATAAATATATTCTGCATTTTCCGAACGGTCCCCCAGGGCTGCAGCTGCAGAGACCTGTTGCGTGACTTCGGGACGCTCTACCTTCCACAGGAAATGCAATTCATCTTTTAGTCGCTTGTATCCTTCCGGAGTGATATAGGCGGACATGGGTACGCGTGGTGGCCGGTAGCGAGACATCAGTAACTAAACTCCAGTTGCGTATACAGTGGTGCTTCTTTCATGCGTACACCCAGCCCCAACAAACGTACCGGCTTATTGCCTCTCTCAAAGCCGGTTTTGCAAAGGGTTTTGAAGGTATCCAGATCCAGTGTATTGGCATTTTGTTCTACCGTCGTTGAGATAAAATCATTGAACTTGATTTTAACGAACTGCTTGCCAATGGTGACCTTCTTTTTTGAGTTCTGGATACGCTGTTCAAGCATGACCAATAATTCCGGCAGTGTCGCCAGGCAGCTTTCCAGACTTGGCAGATCTTCGGGAAAGGTATGTTCGACGCTGATTGATTTGCGGCGGCCCTCGGTCTGCACAATGCGCTCATCAATACCACGACAAAGGTTATAAAGGGTTTCACCAAAACTGCCAAACATCTCTACCAGTTCGAAATTGGTATAGTCTTGCAGATCACCGCAATTTTCTATTCCCAGTAAATCCATTTTACGGGCCGTCACTTTCCCAACCCCGAAAAGCTTGCCAATAGGGAGTTTTAAAATAAAGGCTTCGACCTTATCCGGCGTGATTACAAACTGGCCATCAGGCTTGTTCCAGTCACTGGCGATCTTGGCCAGAAACTTGTTGGGTGCCACCCCGGCTGACAGGGTAATCCCGATTTCCTGTCGGACTTTCTGCCGAATTTCCTGCGCAATCAGGGTGCCGCTGCCCTGGCAAATGGTGGTGCCGGTCACATCGAGAAACGCTTCGTCGAGGGACAATGGCTCAATAATGTCGGTGTATTCCCTGAATATCTCATGCATCTGCTGGGACGCTGCGCGGTATTTCTCCATATTGCCGGGAATGATGATCAGATCACGACATTTTCGCTTTGCCGTTGCCGAGGCCATGGCAGAATGGATACCGTACTGGCGAGCTTCGTAATTGCAGGTAGCAATGACACCGCGGCGATCCTCTGATCCCCCCACGGCAACCGGTAAACCAGCCAGAGAGGGGTCATCACGGATTTCGATAGCGGCATAAAAACAGTCGCAGTCGCAATGGATTATCTTGCGGGTGTCATCGCTCATGGCGTCATAGTATAACGTTAATCAGGTCTGCAGATGGGGGTAAAAACAAGGCTGGCACATGAGGTGTATATACAGCCAAAGCGCCCTGGTGGATCAATTATCCTGACTATCCATGTACGTCTGAGCCGCGACCTGATTTAGCATCAAGACACTATTGAGAATGGACTAATCTGGTGTATTCTAGTGGCATGCCAATATATGAATATATCTGTCAATCCTGTGGTCATCAGTTTGAAAAAATCGTCAAACTGAATGAGTCACCCAACTGCCCATCCTGCGACAGCAGCGAGCTGGAGAAGCAGTTTACCGGCGCTGTAGTAAGCACCTCCAGATCCCGAGCGAAATCCTTTCAGGAAGCAAGAGGCCGGGCCAGCAGTATTAAAAAAGAAAAGGATCACGCCCAGGCAGAATACGAGCGTAACTATATTAAAGATCACAGCTGACAGTCCTGGTGAAGCTGTCCAAATAGCCTTGCTCACCGTCCTGGTCAGGCAAAAAAACCCATAGTTATTTCAGTACTGCCTGTAATCATCAGTACGCCTTCGCCATGCGCCGAAAATGAGGGCCTGCTATTTGCGGGGATTGATGACAAAGGAAGGATGTCAGGCGGAAATTCCAGCACATTTTGCGCTGATTTTAATAGTGATGGAAAAGATTAAACATCAGCTGGTCTTTTTCATAGGCGCGGGTGCGTTGTCGCATCACACCAACCTGCCAGCTGGTATGGTCAGTGATTTTATGGCCGAGTCCGGCATAGACACGATTCAATGCAAACCCACCCTGGTTAAGATTCACAAAATATTCGTCATACAGGGATAAATACCAGGCCCCACTATTAAGCAGCGGCTGGTTAAGGGGGCGTTTGATGCTGACATAGTGACGCAACATGCGGTGATTCTCTCGCTGCTCGGGAAAATGTTCTTCCAGGCGCAGGCGCTGGGTCGGGTAATTCCTCTCTCCCATTACCTTTGTGTACAAGCCCTGCTGGAATATGACATCTTCATTCCAGGTGTTGGCGGCTGGCCCAAATTCACTGTTGCGTAGATGGTAATAGCCCAGACCATAACGCAAGGGATGATCCTCTGGTTTGTAACTGATGAGGCCAAGCACCAGGGTCTGCTGCGTATCCTGCGCCAGATCCCAGTTTCGACTTTGCAGAATCATCTGGGTCACCCAGGGCGTTCCATCAATATTACGATTGTAAAACCAGCTATACCAGCCACCCATTTGTTCCTCATCAACGTGTGCGTGCACCGTTTGTATAAGTGCTGAGCAGGAAGTCATGGTCAAAATACTCAGGCAAAGGGATCGGAAAGCTGACACGGGTGTTTTCATGGGATCATGGATCAGTTGATTTGTAGTGCAGTCGCGGGCAGCAATGCTAATAGAAATATTCAATGTTAATCAGCCCTTCGATTGGCTTGCATCAAGTGCTGCAAAAAAACATTAGCAATTTGGCAACTTTACATTGGGCAGATTTAATACAGATAATGAAATTCAGCCTGGTTCAGCAATGCACCCTGACGGAGTAATAATTAGTGAACAGTAATATTAATGAGCTTGTGGACAAGATCGCCGCGTTGGAGAAAAAGCTGCTGGATGAACTTGATACCCAGCAGGAAAAATTTCAATACCATCTGGAAGGCACCCGCGTTAAATTTGAACAGGAAATTCTGGAGGCTCACAGAAAACTCAAAATTGCGGTTCTGCCCTGGCTATTTTCTTCCAAAGTACGCAGCATTATTTCGGCGCCTTTCATTTATGCCATGATTGTCCCTATCCTGTTTTTTGATATCACCATTACCCTGTATCAGCATATCTGTTTTCGCCTTTATGGCATTCGTCGTGTTGATCGCAGTAAATATATTGTCGTGGACCGCCATCAACTGGCTTACCTGAATGGCGTTGAAAAACTGAATTGTCTTTATTGTGGCTATGGTAATGGCGTGGTGGCTTATACCCGGGAAGTGATTGCCCGCACTGAGCAATACTGGTGCCCGATCAAACATGCGCGCCGGGTGGTGGGGAGTCATCGCCATTACAATAAATTTGCTGACTATGGCGATGCCGAGCACTACCACACGCAGTTGATTAAACTCAGGGACGAATTGAAATAATCGTCCCTGTTGTGACAATGGCCTTTTAAGGTCTTGCGACAATACTTATGCGACGACATTCATGATGTAGTGGCTGTCCATGTATTCCCTTACCTGATCAACCTGGCCATCTTTTATTTCAAAGGCCCAGCAATACAGGTTGTCATACTCGTTACCGCTCTGAAATTTTCCGATGGCCTGGGTTTCGGCATAGACCACGTCGTCCTTGGCGGTCAGTTTATGAATGATGACCTTGGGGTCGCCCGGAATAAACAGCCCTCTGACCGGGGCCAGAAATTCATCAATGATGTGATCACGTCCGGGATGCGGGCCGGCACCGGGAATTTCCTTTGACATGGCGGTCCAGCAGGCGTCTTCCCGAAACATGCCACGCAGGGTTTCCAGATCACCGGCGCTGAGGGTTTCAAAAAAGCGTTTTACCAGTTCTTCATTGTTTTTTTCTGTATCGGACATATGAACATGCTCCCTATTTCTTTACTATGCTTGGTCTGTTAATTTACGTTTTGGATATTGCTTCGCAAGATACATGAGAGCAGTCGCAAGTCGCAAGTCCCAGGTCACAAGCAAACAAGTGGCAGGGCAGAACTCGCTTCAGGGTGACTCATTCTACTTGTGACTTGCAACTTGAGACTAAGTAAAAGGGGATTTGAATGTCTGATTCATATGATGTTGTGGCGATTGGCTCTGGCCATAACGGCCTGGTGGCAGCTGCCTACATGGCAAAAGCCGGAAAAAAAGTACTGGTGCTGGAGCGTAATGACTGGATTGGTGGCGGCGTGGTTACCCGTGAATTGACCTTGCCCGGTTTCAAACATGACCAGCATTCCATGGCCCATATCTTTATTCAGGCCAATCCTCTGATCACCAATGATGAACTGGGTCTGCAGTCGAAATACGGCCTCGAATACATCCATCCCGAAATTCCCATGATTTCCGTTTTTCCTGATGGGCAAACCCTCGCCATTCATACGGACAGGGAGAAGAACATTGCCGAGATTGCCAAGTTCTCTGAAAAAGATGCGGAGAATTACCGCCGCTTTTCCGAGACTGCAGCTGGTTATCTGCCTGCCCTTGTAGGTACCCTGTATACGCCTCCGGCGCCCATCGGTGCCATGTACGCGATGATGGATCAGTCCCGCGAAGGCCAGGAGATTATGTCGGTGATGATGAAGAGTGCCTACGACATCGTCATGGAATATTTTGAGGATGAGCGCGTACGTCTGCATTTTCTGCGCATGGTCAGCGAAAATCTGACCGGACCGGAAGAGAAGGGTACCGGTATTGGCCCCTTCATGTTTTTAGGCTGGCTGGAAAAATATGGTATCGGTGTCGCCAAGGGCGGTAGCGGAATGCTGAGTCAGTCGCTGGTGGATTGCATCAAGGACCATGGCGGCGAAGTCATTACCAATACCTCAATCAGCAAGGTGCTGGTATCTGATGGTCGGGCTGTCGGCGTGGTCACTGATGATGGCCGTGAGATAAAAGCCAAAGACGCGGTTATTGGTGCCATTCATCCGCACCTGTTGCCAAAAATGGTGGATGGCCTGGATCCTTTCGTGGCCAAAACAGCCGCAAACGTCGAGTTGTCTGCCAACTGTGTGTTCACTATTCATGCTGCACTGGATGAGCCTTTGCAGTTCGCTGCCGGCGATCATGTGAAGAAAGCCATGATGATCGAATTGCTGCCTGACAGCATTGATACCCTGCGTGATCATTTTGATGATCTGCGTTACGGCCGTATCCCCAAAAATTCTCTGTGTGCGCTGGGCTCAGCCACCAATATCGATCCTTCGCGGGCACCGGAAGGTAAAGCCACCATGCATGCCTGGGATTATTGTCCCTATGAGCATCCGGACGGCGGTGCCCAGGCCTGGGATCGTCACAAGGACGCCTTTGCCGATCACATGCTGGCCAGTATGCAGCCTTATGTACCCAATCTGAGTCGCGATATTATTCTGGATTGGCATTGTGATTCACCACTGGACATGGAGCGCACCTCCGCCAGTTTCCAGAAAGGTGATATCCATGGTGTTGCGCCTTATCTTTATCAGTTTGGTGCTCATCGCCCGACCCCCGAGCTGGGTAAAAACCTGGTACCGGGTATTGAGCGTTTATATCTTGTAGGTCCTTTCCAGCATCCCGGTGGTGGTGTATTTGGTGCTGGTCGCGGTACTGCCATCACCATGTTTGATCAGATGGGTATGGACTTTGAGTCAGTTATAAAATGAGCCAGTTATAAAATAATTACGTGATTAACTGATTCAATAAGAATTTATCGACAGAAATTGCATAAGGTAGTTATCAAGCATGAAGATCTATTCGCAGGATGGCAGTGAACTGATGGATGTCTCTGCCATTGAGCGTGACGGAAACAGGCTGGTGGTCAAAGGCAAGATTTTTCAATCCATGCCAATGACAGCCAAGCTTAATCCGGAAGAAGCGCGCAAGGGCATGAAGATGATGAGTTTCTCTACCTGGCTGTTCCTGCTATCCATGCCTTTCCGCAAAAGCTCGAAATCAAGCTAAGCCTCCGTGGACGCTCTCCAGTATCTGGAAAATTTTCTCCAGTCCCTTGTTGCGGGATTATTGATGGGTGCCATGTATGGCTTGATGTGCGTGGGACTGACCATCATTTTCGGGGTGATGCGGGTGATCAATTTCGCCCAGGGTGAGTTCATGATGCTGGGCATGTACTTTGCCTATTTCTGTTTTGCCTGGTTTGGCACTTATGCCTTTTTTGATGGGCTCTGGTTTCCCTTCCTGCTGGCTTTGCTGGCAGGCCCGGCAGTATTCCTGGTAGGGCTGGTGCTGCATCGCTTGCTGATTAATGCGGTAACCGGTCGCCAGGCCAGTCAGCTGGAAGCCCAGGGGCATTATGCGCAACTGGTACTGACACTGGGTATCGCCCTGGTACTGCAAAACGGCGGTCTGTTCCTGTTTGGTTCTTCCCCGGTATCGGTGTCCAACGAGCTGTCCTACAGTGCCTGGGAGTGGGGGCCAATGATCGGCGAGCGGGTCAGTGTGTTTGTCAATCAGGCGCAAACCATTTCAGCCATTCTTGCGGTTTTTGTGGTCATTGGCTTTGGCCTGCTGATGGCCAGAACCCGTCTGGGTAAATCGTTACGCGCTTCCGCTGATAATCCTGACGCAGCCATCTACATGGGCATTAATGTGGATCGCGCCCATCGACTGGCCTTTGGCTTTGGCGTTGGCATTACCGCCATCGGCGGCGGGCTGCTGGCATCCAATGCCCCGTTCCAGCCTTATATTGGGACCGAGTATGTGATCATTATGTATGCCGGTGTGGTGCTGGGCGGTCTGGGCAGTATCCGGGGTGCGTTTCTGGGCGGACTTAGCATTGGTGTGCTGCAGCAGGTGTCGGCCATCATTCTGCCCAACCAGTTACAGAACACGGTAATTTTTATCTGCTTCCTCATCATTATTCTGTTCCGGCCCCAGGGCTTTTTCGGTAAAAAGGACAGAACCGCATGAGCGTCTCCGGTGTCAGAAAAGATTTTCTTCACATCGCCTTGTTTGGGCTCGTCTATATTGTGCTGGCCGCACTGGTTAGCAATTCCTACTATCTCCTGATCATGACTATCGTCCCGGTCTGGGCGGTGATGGGTCTTTCCTGGAATCTTTTTTCCGGCTATAGCGGGTTGATCAGCTTTGGCCATGCCGCCTTTTTTGGCTTGGGCGCCTATCTGGTGGCCCTGTGCATGGTGGTATGGGAGCTTAATCCCTGGATTACCATACCGCTTGCTACGCTGGCCGGTGGTGTCTCGGGCTTGCTGGTGGGCATTCCCACTTTCCGACTGCGCGGACATTATTTTGCCCTGGCCATGCTGGCCTATCCGCTGGCGCTGCTTTATATCTTTGAATGGCTGGGTTACCAGGAAGTGGCTTTACCCATGAACCGCAAAGCCCCGTTGATGTATATGCAGTTCGAAAACCCGTTCTATTATGTTCTGCTGGGGCTGTTGTTACTGCTTTTTACCCTTGTTATCACCACCTTGATTTCTCACTCGCGCCTGGGCATGTCCTTGCTGGCTATCAAGCTGGATGAAGACGCCGCAGAGGCAGTGGGTATTAATACGCTTTACTGGAAGCTGGTGGCCATTACCATCAGCGCGGCACTGGCCGGTGCTGCCGGCGGTTTTTATGCGGTGGTTTTACTGGTGGTCACACCGTTAGCGGTATTTGGCATGCTGGTGTCTGCCCAGGCCCTTATTTTTGCCATGTTCGGTGGCGTAGGAACGCTGTGGGGACCGGTGCTTGGTGCCATTATCCTGGTGCCGCTCAGTGAAATTCTCTATGCCCGCTATGCGGCTGATTTTCCCGGCATTCAGGGCGTGATTTATGGTGTGGCAATTATTGCGGTAATTCTTTTCGCCCCGGAAGGCATTCTGTGGAAGGTGCGTTCACTGCTCAGACCAGGGCAGTTTCGCATGCTGGGTTCCAGTGCCAGTGTCGCAGATTTCAGCGCGGATGAATCGCTTTTGGCGGTTACTCATGATGATAGGAACGAGACCATTCTGGAAGTCTCGGATCTTTCCAAAGCCTATGGCGGTTTGCAGGCAACCGATGCTTTATCTTTCAAGGTCAGGCAGGGGGAGCTGCTGGGTATTATTGGTCCTAACGGGGCCGGAAAAACCACGCTGTTCAATCTGCTCAATGGGTTTGTTAAACCGGATAAGGGCAGCATACACTTTCAGAATAAAGCGCTGTTGAATCTACGCCCCAATCGTATCTGTGCCATGGGCATTGCCCGTACCTTCCAGGTAGCCAAACCCTTTACCCATCTTTCGGTGCTGGATAACGTTATTGTCGGCGCTTATGTACATACCTCAAGTCGGCAAGCCGCCGGGCAGATAGCTTCTGCGGCTATTGCTCTGGTGGGCCTGGAGCAGCAGTGTGATTTACCGGGCGCCAACCTTACCAACAAGGAATTACGCCTGATGGAACTGGCCAGGGCACTGGCCTCAAAGCCCAGTCTGATACTGGTGGATGAAATTCTTGCCGGGCTTGATCCCGAAGCCATGCAGGAAATGCTGGTGGTGCTGCAAAAGGTCAGGGCACTGGGTATTACTATTGTCATTATTGAACATAGCATGCAGGCCATGGTGCAGCTGGTGGATCGCTTTGTGGTGCTTGATCACGGCGCCTTGCTGGCTCAGGGAAGCCCTGAGGAAATCGTCAAAAACCCCGCAGTAATTGAAGCCTATCTCGGCAAAAAATGGTTGGAAAATGCCTGAATCGACTCTGCTGGAACTTGCCAATATCAGCGCCGGTTACGGTGGGCCCAAGGTCTTGCACGACATTAATATCTCGTTATCAGCTGGAGAATTCATTTCAGTGATTGGCCCCAATGGGGCAGGGAAGTCCACCCTGTTTAAAACCATTTCCGGCATCGTCACACCTGCATCAGGCTCCATCTTTTACAAGGGCAGCAACCTGCTTGAGGTAGAGGCCTCCAGACGCGCACACCTGGGGCTGGCCCATGTGCCTGAGGGGCGCCAGGTATTTCCGAGCATGAGTGTGCTGGAAAATCTTGAGTTGGGTGCCTATGTGGATAAAACCGGGGTTGAATTCAGGCAGACCTTTGAAAAAATAGTGAGCTGGTTTCCTGTGCTGGGCGAAAGGCAGCAGCAACTGGCGGGTACCTTGTCGGGGGGAGAGCAGCAGATGCTGGCCATTGGGCGTGGGCTGGCAGCAAACCCGGATATTTTGATGCTTGATGAGCCTTCAATGGGCTTGGCACCGACAATAGCCGATGAAATTTTTGAGCGCCTGATTGAAATACACAAGACCACCAGGTTGAGCATCATCCTGGTGGAACAGCGCGTGGCAGAAGCACTGCACTTTGCCAGCCGCGCCTATGTGCTGGAAGCGGGGAGAATAATTTTGAGTGGTAATCCTGCCGAGTTACAGAATGATGATCGTATCAGGCAAGCTTATCTGGGTATGTGAGCGTTTCCAGCTCGACAAGCGTTCATACAAGGCGCATCTGAAAAATTTTCAGGACATCATTTTCCTTTTTAAGAATGAAGGAAAAATCATAACTTGTATTGCTTCGTTCTTCTGCAGAAGTAAAATTCTTATCCATTAGCCCGTTAATGAATATCAGCTCTGCCACTTCTTTTTCATCGGTGAACTCCAGTTTGAAGTGATAGTTACCTTTACTGAAATTTGTTTCGTAAAATTCCCTGATTGCAGCTTTGCCCTCAAGCGGCAAGGTATTTGGCATGCTAATGGTGGCGTCTTCGCAAAGACTCTCCATCATTTCATCCAGTTTTTGCTGTGCAACTTTTTCACCATAGCCAAAGATTAGCTGTTTAGCATCCTGAATTAAACTTTCCATAGTATAAGTGCTGTAGCGTTGAGCAGAATTTTAAAAAGAATTCGTTGTTATCAATAGATTCGGTGTTTAGTGATTTATTCGGATTTGACTCTTGAAGAAAGTGCCATGTAGAACATTTCTGGGATCATCATATAAAAGTCAGTCATTTTTTTCTACTGGGGAAAATCCAACAGTACTTCTCGTTATGCCATCGCCTGGTATAGAGGGGGTGTGTTAATAGAAAGAGATTTGTCGAAATTGACAAATTATTCTGCCAATAATGGCAAATTTGTCATTTCTGGCGTCCTTGTAGTTTCCACTAATCATAGAGTATCGTTAATAAAAACTAATAAAAACAATTAGATATGAAGTTTTAGAGGCAGGCACGCTAGTGGCATGAAAACTGCAAAGATTTAGCACAGTAATCTTGAAAAGATTTTCACCAGGCTCTGTTTGACAGTACATAGAGAGTTGGTGGATGTCTGTGCACTTTTCCAAAACGTGAGAGGAAGAAAAATGACACCCCAGCAGCCCTTTGTCCCGGATATGAAGATCAAGCCGGAAGTAAAAGCGTTCTTTGATAAGGAAACGGAAACCTTTTCCTATGTGGTCAAGGATCCGGACTCGTCTTCCTGTGCAGTAGTGGATTCAGTTACCAACCTGGAATACGCCTCCGGAACCATCAGCTATGAAGGGGCAGATGAAATAATTGCCTGGATTCGTGAACATGATCTCAGCCTTGAATGGATAATTGAGACCCATGTACATGCAGACCATTTATCTGCTGCTCCCTATATCAAGCAAAAACTGGGTGGCAAAGTCGGTATTGGTAAAAACGTCACCGTGGTTCAGAAAGTATTTGCCGGTATTTTTAACACCGGTGATGAGTTCAAATGCGATGGCTCGCAATTTGACAAGCTGTTTAGCGATGGTGATAGCTACCAGATTGGATCTATGACGGCTTATGTTATGCATACGCCAGGTCATACCCCGGCCTGCATGACCCATGTCATTGGTGATGCGGCATTTGTTGGTGATACTCTGTTTATGCCAGACGTTGGTACGGCAAGAGCAGATTTTCCGGGTGGCGATGCCAGCACGCTGTTCCATTCAATCACTAAAGTCCTTTCCCTACCGTATGAAACCCGTCTTTTTATTTGCCATGACTATCCTGAGGGCAGGGATATTGCCTACGAAACCTCCGTGGGGGATGAAAAAAGCGCTAATATTCATGTTCATAGCGGGATCACCGAAAGCCAGTTTGTGGAAATGCGCCAAAGCCGTGATGCGACACTGGCCATGCCGCACCTGATTCTGCCATCATTGCAGATCAATATGCGCGCCGGGCATTATCCGCCGGCAGAAAATAACGGTATGGTGTATCTGAAGATTCCGGTGAATGCTTTTAAATAACAAAATAGTCGTAAGTTACAAGTTACAAGAGGCAAGCGGGAAAAAA
>Ga0255769_10003336_pt1 | contig 16350 bp, 16 predicted proteins | sample 041ome_9_FD_179637 | JGI IMG/M metagenome (GOLD analysis project Ga0255769, IMG submission 179637) | Coastal salt marsh microbial communities from the Groves Creek Marsh, Skidaway Island, Georgia - 041413US metaG (version 2) | ecosystem: Environmental > Aquatic > Marine > Intertidal zone > Salt... | reverse complement strand
TCGCACTGCGCGCGGACGTCCGATGGTAAATTTGCTACCTCTTGATGAGGGGGAGCGAATTACGTCGATTCTGCCTATTGAAGGCTATGAGACTGATCACTACATCTTCATGGCAACCAGTAAGGGCACCGTGAAGAAGACCGATATGAGCCTGTTTTCGCGCCAACGGAGCGTAGGTTTGCGGGCAATAGAGCTGGACGAGGATGACGTATTGGTCGGCACGGCAGTAACCGACGGTACGCAGGACATCATGCTGTTTTCCAGCGAGGGGAAGGTGGTTCGCTTCCCAGAATCGGCGGTGAGAGCGATGGGGCGAACAGCGCGCGGTGTCAGGGGCATTCGATTGGGGGAGGGGCACCGGTTGATATCACTGCTCGTGCCCCAATCGGGCAGCAAGATCTTGACCGTCAGCGAGAATGGCTACGGTAAGCGATCCGAGACGACGGAGTTCCCTGTGAAGGGGCGCGGCACCAAAGGTGTTATTGGCATGACAACTTCTTCTCGAAATGGACCGCTTGTAGGCGCGGAGCAGGTTTGGGATGGAGATGAGATCATGTTGATCTCCAATCAAGGAACCGCCGTTCGGACCCGCGTTGAAGAGGTCAGTGTTCAGGGTCGAAATACGCAGGGTGTGAGAGTCATCCGCACCCGCGATGGTGAGCTGTTGGTCAGTGTGAGCCGCATTGCCGAGGACGATGTGGAAAAGGGCGCCGCTGCCGATGGAGAGGCCCGCGATTCGCAGCCCATTCCCACAGTCGCTGAAGGTGCCATCGATGAGGGTGGAGAGGGCGCCGACGAGTGAGTCGCAGTCATAATTTCTGTGCGGGACCCGCCGCACTGCCTTTGCCTGTCCTGAATCGGGCGAGAGGTGAGCTACTGGACTGGGCGGGGATGGGTTCCTCGGTCATGGAGGTCAGCCACCGCAGCGCCGAATTTATCGCCGTTGCCGAGGGCGCAGAAGCCGCCTTGCGGCGGCTGCTCGATATCTCAGATGACTATGCGGTGTTGTTTTTGCAGGGCGGGGCGTCGATGCAGTTTGCAGCCGTGCCACTGAACTTGAGTACGCCCGGTCAAAAGGTCGATCAAGTTGTCACCGGTCAGTGGTCCAAAAAAGCGTTGGACGAAGGGCGCAGATTTGCGGATGTTCAAGTAGCGGCAAGTTCTGCCGAGCAGAATTTCTTTGTCGTGCCGCCACAGGAAGAGTGGCAAGTACATGCGGATGCCGCATACCTTCATTATTGCCCTAACGAAACTATCGGTGGCCTGGAGTTCGACTTTGTTCCTGAGGTCTCGGTACCTCTGGTTGCAGACATGTCGTCGACCATCTTGTCGAGGCCGCTGAATGTTGAGCGGTTTGGCGCTATCTATGCTGGTGCCCAGAAGAATATTGGCCCCGCGGGCTTGTGCCTTGTGATTGTGCGCCGGGATCTGCTCGGGCGCGCCCGGGAATCAACACCCGCAATGTTAGATTGGCAGATCGCGGTAGATAATGACTCCATGTACAACACCCCACCCACCTTTGCCATTTATCTTGCAGGGCTAGTGTTCGAATGGCTCGAGTCGCTGGGCGGACTGGCCGAGATGGCCAAAATTAATCAACACAAAGCGGCGACGCTCTACGGAGTGATTGACGCCAGCGACTTCTACAACAACCCCGTCGAGTCGCAGAGCCGCTCTCTCATGAACGTGCCCTTTACCTTGGCTGATGCTGCCCTCGATGCACCGTTTTTGCGGGATGCTGAGGCCGCAGGCCTCCTCAATCTGAAAGGCCATCGATCGGTCGGCGGAATGCGCGCGAGCTTGTACAATGCCGTGGAGCAAGCCTCGGTTGAGGCCTTGTGTGACTTTATGAAGGATTTTGAGCGACGCTACGGCTAGTCGACCGAGCGAGGGCAGATCCCATGGATCCTGATCAGCAACTTAGCCAAATCAGACAGCGCATTGACGAGATTGACTTGCGGCTTTTGGAGCTCATCAGTGAGCGGGCCAAATGCGCACAGCAGGTGGCCGAGGTAAAGCTACAGGCATCACAATCTGACGAGGTGGGGCCGCTGTTTTACCGGCCGGAGCGGGAGGCGCAGGTCTTGAGGGCGATTCAAGAACGCAACCCGGGGCCCTTGGCGGGGGATCAGGTAGCGGCGATCTTTAGAGAGCTGATGTCCGGATGCTTGGCGCTGGAGCAGCCGCTTTCGGTGGCGTTTTTGGGCCCGGAAGGTACTTACTCTCAGGCGGCTGCGATGAAGCATTTTGGTCAGTCGGCTGTGCCCCAAGGCCAAGCGAGCATCCACAATGTTTTTCGTCAGGTCGAAGCGCGGCTTTGTGACTATGGCGTAGTGCCCGTCGAAAACTCGACTGAGGGCATGGTGGGCCAAACGCTGGACTGTTTTCTGGAGTCGCCGCTGCAAATTACAGGCGAGATTGAGTTGCCGGTCGTGCACCACTTGCTTGTGGGTGCGGGTGCCGCGGCTGGCGATATCTCGCTCGACTCGCTGAGGGTCGTTATCGGACACGAGCAAGCGCTGGGTCAGTGTCGGCAATGGCTCGACAGCCACTTGCCCGAGGTGCCAAGAGAGGCGGTGTCCAGCAATGGAGAGGCGGCTCGCCGAGCGAGCAGCGAGCATGGGGTGGCTGCAATTGCCGGCGAGTTGGCGTTAAAGCAGTACAGCTTGATACCACTGGCCAGCGCTATTCAGGACAGCAGTAGCAACACAACGCGTTTTCTGGTTTTGGGCAGAGAGAGTGTCCCGTCCAGCGGGTATGACAAGACGTCCCTGCTCGTATCGGCGCGCAATCGGCCGGGGGCTTTGTTGGGACTGTTGAGACCTTTTGAGGAAAAAGGCGTGAGCCTCACCCGCATTGATTCTCGCCCATCAAAAACAGAAAAGTGGACGTACGTTTTTTACATTGAGTGCGAGGGGCATCTCGGCGACCCGGTGATGGCCGATGTGATTGCCGAGATTGAAGAGCATTCGATCATGCTGAAAAAGCTGGGTTCCTACCCCCGGGCACCGATTTGAATCCTCCACCGACTGAAGCATGCACCGTTGCGTTTCTTGGGCTGGGATTGATCTCCGGCTCACTGGCGGGCGCGCTAAAAGCGGCGGGATGGCGCGGGCAACGGCTGGGTTGGGGCCCCAGAGCACCTTCCTTGGAGAAGGGGCGCGCGCTGGGTTTGATTGATGATTTTTCTCTGGACCTTGATGAGGTCCTCACCGCCGCCGATATCGTCGTAATTGGCGCCCCACCCAAAGCCACCGCGCAGCTGCTGCCTAAGGTCATTAATCTCGCAGTTGAATGTGGCTCACCCATTGTTACCGATATGGCCAGTATCAAAGGATTTATCGTCGACAGCCTGCAGCAAGTTTATCCGGGGTTTATCCCGGGCCACCCGATCGCCGGAAGTGAACACAGCGGCGTCGAGGCGTCGAATGCGGACTTATTTCAAGGCCGAGAGGTGATTCTCACGCCCCTTCCTGATTCGGATAGCCGCGCGCTGTTGGCGGTCGAGGGTATGTGGAGGGCCGCGGGGGCGAGAATTACGCACATGTCGGTGGCAGACCACGACGCGGCGTTGGCGGCCAGCAGTCACGCGCCACACATGCTGGCTTATGCGCTGACGGCGATGCTGGATGACCATGAACTGGCGCCCATAAAGCACGGCGGGGGTGCGTTGCGTGATATGACCCGCATCGCTGCGTCTGACCCGGTGATGTGGCGAGACATTGCCTTGACTAACCGCGACGCGCTTCTGGATGCGATGGATGCGCTGGCCATGGAGCACAGCCGGTTACGCGCGTTGATCGATGCCGGCGATGGTGACGCGATGGAGCAGTATTTTTTGCGTTGCCGGCAGGTGCGTCGTGCCCACGACAGTATTTTGAATCCCTTGATGCCCTCGGGTGAGGACCAGTGCTGATGCATTTCTACGTGGAACCCGGGGGTAAGTTGACCGGCAGTATTCGGGTGCCGGGTGATAAATCCATGTCGCACAGGGTGATCATGCTAGGTTCCATCGCCGAGGGAAAAACCCATGTCAGCGGGTTTCTGGAGGGCGAGGATGCGCTCGCGACCTTGAGCGCCTTTCGGAACATGGGCGTGACCATCAGTGAACCCCAATCGGGTCGACTCACCATAGAGGGCGTGGGTCTTGGCGGGTTGCAAGCACCTCAAGGGATCATGGATGTCGGTAACTCCGGTACCAGCATCCGGCTCATGGCCGGTCTGCTGGCGGGCCAGTCATTCAGCAGTGTATTGACGGGAGATGAGTCATTATTGCGTCGCCCCATGGCACGCGTGATCACGCCGTTGTCGCGGATGGGTGCTTTGATCCACTCGCGCGAGGGCTGTCCGCCGCTTGAGATCACGGGTGGTCGACCATTACGTGGACTGCATTACGAATTGCCGGTCGCCAGCGCGCAGGTTAAATCGAGTGTGTTGTTGGCGGGACTGTATTCGGAGGGCACTACTTCCGTGGTGGAGCCCGCGCCCACCAGAGACCACACGGAGCGTATGCTCAGGGGTTTTGGATACGATGTGCAGGCGTCGTCAGGGTCTATTAGCCTCGAAGGCGGTGGGACGCTGCGTGGCACAACGGTTGATATCCCTGCAGATATATCCTCTGCGACTTTTTTTATCGTTGGTGCATCCATTGCCGAAGGATCCGATCTTGTGCTTGAGCATGTGGGCATCAATCCGACCCGCGACGGCGTGATCAGAATCCTAAAGGCGATGGGTGCCGATATCACAATGAGCAACGAACGTGATGTTGGTGGCGAGCCGGTGGCCGATCTTCGAGTCCGTTCAGCGCCACTAAGGGGTATTGAAATCCCGGTGGAGGAGGTGCCTCTGGCGATTGATGAGCTTCCTGCGATTCTGATTGCAGCGGCCTGCGCTGAGGGCGTGACTGTGCTCCGTGGCGCGGAAGAATTACGGGTCAAGGAAAGCGATCGAATCGCCAGTATGGCTGAGGGGCTGACCCAGCTAGGCATTATCAATACGGTCCATCCCGACGGCATCGCGGTTACCGGTGGCAAGATGAGTGGTGGCGTCATCGCGACTCACCATGATCACCGTATCGCCATGAGCTTCGCCATGGCGGGGCTCCGCGCCTCAGATCGCATAAAAATCTCCGACTGTGCTCATGTGGCGACCTCTTTCCCCGGCTTTGCGGCACTGGCGAATCAAGCGGGTCTGCGACTCGAAGTCGCCGACACATGACTTCATCGGCTCCCGTCATCTGTGTGGATGGCCCCAGTGGTGCAGGCAAAGGCACGCTGAGTCGGGAATTGGCTGCGCGTCTCGGTTGGCACTTGTTGGACAGTGGCGCGCTGTATCGCGTGCTGGGTTTTGCCTGTCGGTATCGGAAGATTCCTCTCAGTGACGAGGCACAGGTGGTCGCGATGGCGCGCCAGCTCGATGTCGCCTTTGTGCCCACTGTCGCTGGCGTATCCGTTTTTCTTGGCGGCGAGGACGTTAGCTTGCCGATTCGCACTGAAGACGGTGGTCGCGATGCATCAAAGGTAGCGTTGTTACCAGCCGTTCGTGAGGCCTTGCTGCACCGGCAACGAGAGCTCGCGGTATTACCGGGACTGGTGGCGGATGGTCGCGATATGGGCACCGTGGTTTTCCCCACTTCTCCGCTGAAAATTTTTCTCACCGCGAGTGCCAAAGTGAGGGCGGAGCGGCGATTTCACCAGTTGCAGGGCCAAGGGCAGAGTGTTAGTCTCGCGCGCCTTCTGAGTGACATCGAAGAGCGGGACCGGCGCGACAAGTCGCGTAGCGCCTCTCCTTTGGTGCCTGCCGAGGATGCGGTTGTGGTCGACAGCTCAGAACTGTCACCAGACGCTGTGCTCGACACCGTGCTTCAACTGGCGGCGGACAGAAGGGTAGTGAGCGAGACTTCGGAGTAACGGCTGGACCCCGCCGGAGCCTCAAAAATATGAACCCGACCAGGTCTTGGGGTCGGCAGGAGTGGTAGCACTCCGCACATCGGGAATACCATCATGAGCGAATCCTTCGCCGAATTATTTGAAGAAAGCCTCCAAACCGTAGACATGGAACCAGGTTCCATCGTGACTGGCGTGGTCATCGATATTGATAACGAGTGGGTCACGGTTCACGCAGGCTTGAAGTCTGAAGGGGTGATACCCCTGGATCAATTTACTAACGCCAACGGTGAGTGCAGTCTCAGCGTGGGCGATGAAGTGCAGGTTGCTCTGGAAACCGTAGAGGACGGATTTGGAGAAACCAAACTGTCCCGCGAAAAAGCCAAGCGCGCCGAAGCCTGGAAAGGCCTCGAAGCTGCCCACGTAGCTGATGAAGTGGTGATGGGCGTGATCAATGGCAAGGTCAAGGGCGGTTTCACTGTCGATATCGAATCTATTCGCGCATTCTTGCCCGGCTCACTGATCGATGTCCGGCCGATCAGGGAGACCACACATCTCGAAGGTAAAGAGCTGGAATTCAAGGTCATCAAGCTCGACCAGAAGCGCAACAACGTTGTGGTATCGCGCCGTGCCGTTATGGAATCGGCGAACAGTGCCGAGCGAGAGGAGCTGCTGGAGAACCTGCAGGAAGGCCAGTCCGTTAAGGGCGTCGTCAAAAATCTGACCGATTATGGTGCGTTCGTTGATTTGGGCGGGGTCGATGGCTTGTTGCATATCACTGATATGGCCTGGAAGCGCATCAAGCACCCCAGTGAGATTGTCGAAGTCGGCCAGGAAATGGACGTAAAGATTCTCAAGTTCGACCGTGAACGCAATCGTGTTTCGCTGGGCCTCAAGCAGCTGGGAGAGGATCCGTGGGTGCAGATTACGGGTCGATACCCCGAGGGCAGCCGTTGTGTCGCTAAAGTCACCAATCTGACTGACTACGGATGCTTCGCTGAGATTGAGGAAGGAGTAGAGGGTCTTGTCCACGTCTCTGAGATGGATTGGACCAACAAGAACGTGCACCCCTCCAAGATCGTGCAGCTCGGCGACGAAGTTGAGGTTATGGTCTTGGATATCGACGAAGAGCGTCGCCGTATTTCTCTCGGTATCAAGCAGTGCACCCAAAACCCCTGGGACGCCTTTGCTACAGATCATGCCAAGGGCGACAAGATCTCTGGCAGTATCAAATCGATCACCGATTTTGGTATTTTCATCGGCCTCGATGGCAACATTGACGGTTTGGTTCATCTGAGCGATATCAGCTGGAACGAGACCGGCGAAGAGGCGGTGCGGAGCTACAAAAAAGGTGACGAGATCGAAACCGTGATTTTGTCTATCGATCCGGAGCGCGAGCGCATCTCACTGGGCATTAAGCAGTTGGAAGAGGACGCTTTTTCGCTTTACGTCAGTGACAACGATCGGGGCAGTTTGGTCACGGGCACTGTTACTGAGGTCGATGCAAAGGGTGCTACCATTAAACTCTCCAATGAAGTTGATGGGTACCTCAAGGCCGCAGATATCAGCGTTGATCGTATAGACGACGCGCGTTCGGTACTGAGCGTGGGCGAGACCGTCGAGGCGAAGGTCATCAATGTGGATCGCAAGAATCGTGGGTTGGGCCTATCGATTAAAGCGAAGGACATGGATGATGAGAAAGAGGCGGTGGCATCTCTGAAAGAGCAGGATGAAGTCTCTTCGCCGGGCACGATTGGCGATTTGATCAAGGCGCAAATGGACGATCAGTAAGTTTTTATCCAGTCTACCGAGGCCGGCTTTATGCCGGCCTTTTTTTTATTTGGCTGGCGCTTGGAGAGCTGCCAGAAAAAGCATTTTAAAATTAACGACTTGCCAATGAATGAGGTGTCGGCCAGAATACCGAGGAGGATGGTCGGAGCGTAGCCATGACGCGTAGTGAATTGATTGATTTGATGTCCGAAAGTCAGGGCCAATTGAGCCCCAAAGACGTGGAGCTGGCGGTCAAGTTGCTGATTGATCACATGGCGGAGACCTTGTCCTCCGGTCAGAGAATCGAGATTCGGGGTTTTGGCAGTTTTTCTTTGCACTACCGCGAGCCGAGACAGGGCCGCAATCCGAGAACCGGTGATGCCGTGTCATTGCGGGGCAAGCATGTCCCTCACTTCAAGCCCGGAAAAGAACTGCGGGAGAGGGTCAACCGAGCCGTCAGATCGGGGTTCTGATCAATGCAACTCCTTAAGCGCGGGCTGATGCTCATTACCGGCATATTGGCGGTGGCGCTTGGGGGGATGTTTACCGTTCAGAATACCGAGAAGGTGCCGCTGGATTTACTGGTCGTTCAGCTTCCGCCCCAGGCGTTGGCGATATGGATCTTGCTCGCTTTGGCAGTGGGCGTTTTATTGGGCTTGCTATCCAGCGCTTTACTGCTGATGGGTCGTGGCGCCGAGGTTCGGCGACTGCGTAAGCAAAACGATCGGTTGGTGACAGCTGCGGGAAGCCACTCGAGTAATGATCCTAAATAACGCGCTACTGCTACTTCTTCTGGTGCTGGCCATTACAGCCGGTTGGACGCTGGCCAGAGCAGGTTTGCGCTTTGGTGGCCCAGAGCAGGCGCAGCTTCCCTCACAGTACTACCGCGGATTTAATTTCCTGCTCGATGGTGAGGAGGAGGATGCGGTAGACGCCTTTACCGAGGCGTTGGCGGTCAACGAGGACACCCTCGATACGCATATCGCGTTGGGTAGCGTTCTCCGGAAGCGCGGCGAAGTGGATAGAGCCATCAGAATCCACCAAAGCTTATTGGCGCGTCCTCAACTCACAGAAGTGCAGTTGCATCAATCTCATTTGGAATTGGCCCGAGATTTTATTGCTGCTGGCCTCTACGACCGAGCCGAAAAATTGCTGCTGGACCTGATTAGTCAGTCTTCGGATCTGCGCCAAACCGCCCGCAGACATTTGCTGGAGGTTCATGAGGCTCAGCGTGACTGGCAATCAGCGGTCTCAATAGCCGAAGCGTTGATTGACGTATCCAAGGACGAGGAATCAGCGGCAGGTAACCTGGGGCAGGCGGCGCATCAACTCCGGAGTCACTATCTCTGCGAACAGGCAGAGGCCGCATTGGATAGCGGTGATGCGAATGGCGCTCGTCTGCTGTTTGAGGACGCGTTAAGAGATAATGCCGAGGAGTTTCGCGCGCTGATGGGACTGGTCAGATTGGCGCTGTCTGAGCAGGATACGCAACAGGCGCTGGGGCAATTTGAGCGGATCATCGACAGCGGTCGCGCCAGCGCGCCGGATCTGTTGTCACTGCTTGCCGAGATTTGCGCAGAACAGAGCGATCCGACGTTGCAGCTCAATAGCCTGCGCCGTTACTACGCGAGACAACCTTGTTCTCTTTTAGCTCGCGCCTTGGCACAGCAAATAGAAATCCATGAGGGAAAGGCTCAGGCTCAGGCCTTTTTGCGTTCAACCTTGGAGGACCACCCGTCAGCTTCGATTGCCGCCTCTCTGTTGTTAGGTGAGACGACAGCAACATCACCCTGTCCTGAGCGGCCTATTCTCGAAGCTTTCGCCGACACGGATGCCGGATACCGCTGCGACCACTGTGGTTTTTCTGGTAAGTCACGACACTGGCGCTGTCCGGGCTGCAGACATTGGGACTCGATCCATTATTTGGGTGCCTTTCTGGAACATCCCAATGGGTGATGCCGGGCCGAAAATCATTGTGGCGATGGACTTTTCCTCAAGCCAGGAAGCGTTGCGGCTGGCCGCCCAGCTCGATCCGAAAATGGTGCGGCTCAAAGTAGGAAAACAGTTGTTTACCTGTGCCGGACCACCGGTGGTGACTGCGCTGCAGGATTTGGGATTCGAGATATTTCTGGATCTCAAATTTCATGATATTCCCAATACCGTCGCTCAGGCGGTGTCTGCCGCGGCAGATCTCGGAGTTTGGATGGTTAACGTGCATGCGACGGGTGGCTCGCGCATGATGTCGGCTGCCCGAGAGGCCTTGGCTAACTACTCTCAGAGACCGCTGCTCATCGCGGTTACTGTATTGACCAGTATGGCGCAGGAAGACCTGGCGGAGCTCGGTTGGGATGCGGCGCCGATTGACCGAGTCACGCATCTCGCGCAGTTGGCCGCAGCCTCTGGCTTGGATGGCGTTGTCTGCTCTGCCGCCGAGGCCGCTGTTTTGTCCGAGCGACACCAGACCGGGTTTTGTCTCGTGACACCCGGTATTCGCTTGGCCGGCGACGACGTGGGTGATCAGAGGCGGGTCGTAACGCCGGTCGCGGCGATCGCTGCCGGTGCCACCCACCTGGTGATCGGCCGTTCAATTACTGATGATCCTGATCCAGCAGGCAAAGCCCGTGAGATTCAGTCTTCAATTAACAACATTGCTGCTCATTAGGGCTCAGGGATAGCCCCTGATCTGCGCAAATAAAAATGGCTCCTCCACAGTGAGTGGTGATTCCGCTAGCGGGATCGCCTCTCTTTAACTTGTGGAGCAATATCCTATGAACACACTGATTTCTAATACCGAGCTAACGGAAGAACTGGGTGCAAGGCAAACGGGGCGGGGTAGCCTTTCGCTGAGCAATTTCCTTAAAGCTGTTATGTTGAGCTTTGGGTTGCTGGTGATGGGGTTTACATCAACCCTCGCTACGGCGGATGAACCCATCAATATCAATTTGGCGAGTGCTGAGGTCATGGCAGAAGCCTTACACGGCGTTGGAATAACCAAAGCCCAGCGCATCATCGAGTACCGAGAAGCTCATGGGCCCTTCGAACACATCGAAGAGTTGGCTGCGGTTCGGGGTATTGGCCTCGATACGGTGGAGAAAAACCGCGATGTCATTCGCCTTCAGTAAGCGCATGTGGAGCCGGGCGCCTTGTTGTTACTGACAGGCGCCACGGGCTATCTGGGCAGTGCTGTCGCGGCAGCACTCTCCGCCAGCGATCAACGTTTTCGATACCTCGGGCGGAGGGAAGCGTCGGTCTTGGGGGCTGACTGGGTTCCCGGTGATTTGTTCGATATCGGGGCAGTTGCTCCTGACGTCTTCAAAGACGTGAGCGTCGTGATTCATTGTGCCGGCCTCGCGCATCGGGCGGCGCCTGAGCGGGATTATGATCAGGTCAATGTGAATGCCAGTAAAACATTAGCGCAGCTGGCGAAGAGCGCCGGGGTAAGCCACTTCATCTACCTGAGCTCTCTCAACGTTGTCTCTGCTGGGTCCGCCGATCCAACAGCATCCTCTGAGGTGATCTCACAACCCGCCGAGGCCTATGCGCGCTCTAAATGGCAGGCGGAGACGGCGCTTCGGGAAATCTGCAGCAATGACGACATGGCACTCACGGTGATTCGACCCGCGCTCCTGTTTGATAAGACGCTAACCGCTAATCTGGCGACCCTCGAACGGGTGTTAGCGTGGTGGCCCTTTTTATTGCCGGAAACGGGGTGTCGTTCGCTCGTGGGAAGACCGGATGTGGTCAAGCTAATAGTGGCATGCACAGAGGGGAGGGCGGGAGCGCCGGTGGGGCAGGCCGTGATCGCCGCGACAGATGGTGAATGCTACACCGCTCAATCCATTTCACGATTATTGGCTCCCGGGCGAGCCCAATGGGCCGGCGGGGGTTTTTCGATGCCGCTGTGGCTTTATCAGTCGGCGTGCCGTCTTCTGGACTTGTGGCGCAGTGCATCACAGGGTTCCAGCGGGTCTGCGCTGACCGCTCGGCACTGGTGCGGCGCGACACCCCTAGTGATTGGATGGGCGCCCTCCCTCACGCTCAAGACCCGGCTGGATAGCCCGTAAGTGATGTTGATACTGGTGTTGATGGGTCTCGCCTCTGCTGCTGGTCTTTGGGCCTTTATGCGGCTGGCGCCTCGTCTGGGCTTGGTGGACCGACCCAACCACCGCAGCTTGCACACTGCACCCACCGTGTTGGGCGGTGGTGTTGTGCCAGTCGTCTTGATCGCTGTCTATCTATTGGTATTTGCCCCAATGGCAGGTGCCCACGGTGTCGCCTGGTTACTTCTGATATTGGCCGCCATTGGGCTGAGCGATGACAAATGGGGGTTGCCCAGCGGGCCGCGGTTTGTGAGTTACCTTTTGGCCGGCATTGCGCTTACCTGGCTTCTTATCCCTGTGGCTCAGCCGGTGTCCTTCACCGCTTTGATCGGATTGTTGGCACTGGGTGTGAGCGTAGCCTGGTGTATCAACCTCTTTAATTTTATGGATGGCGCCGATGGGTTTGCGACGGTGCAACTCCTGTGCGTGTCGTTGGGCATGGGCCTTATTGGAAAATTCGGTTCATTTAATGCGGAGGCGCTGGTTTGGTGCAGCGGGGCTTTGCTCTCCTGCACCCTACCTGTGCTCTTTTTTAATTGGCCCCCCGCTAGGCTCTTCCTCGGGGATGCAGGTGCCATCCCGTTGGGCTTGTTTTTGGCGGTGCTCGGGGTTTTGGCGGGCTCCGCAGATGCCTCACTGGGAGCGGCGTGGTTTATTCTGATGATGCCTTTCTTGATCGATTCCGGCGTCACCTTATGTTGGCGCCTGCTATCGGGTGACCCGCCACACATGGCCCACAGAGATCACGCGTATCAGCGTCTGGTTCTCAGAATCGGCAGCCCACTTCCCGTGACGTTGGGGCTGATGGCACTGCAAACCGCATGGCAGTTTCCTCTGGCGATGACGGCCGCCTACAGTGAATTATTCCCTTCGCTTCTGGTACTTTTATCAGCCATTCCGTCCCTTCTGATTCTGGTCTATTCGCGGTTAACGCAGTAAACTCGCTCCGCCGTCTTAAAGCCTTGATCGCTGTGTTGATCGGGCCGAAGCTTAGGGAAATATATGGTGAAGAAAATCACGTCGCGATTCCGCGCGTTGGGCCTCAATTCTCTCACCAGCATCGTCTTGCTTTTTGAGAGACGCGCGCTTCCTGACGCTTACCGGGTCGCAGGCTGGGTTGTACTTGACCTCGCTATCGTTGCGGCTGCTCTGTTCGGGGCTTTGCAGGTGAGTCTGGCGCCGCCGGATTCGGCGTTCCAGATATTGCCACTCTCCACCCTAGTTTTGCTGCTGATAGCGACGTCGGTGATTTTTTCCCTGCATGGGCTCTATCGGTCTGTCATCCGGTACATGGGGCAGCAGGCGGTATGGGGTTTGGTAAAGGTGGTCAGTCTGTCGACGTTGGTGCTGGGCGCCTTGATTTTTCTAACGTCTGCTCCAGCGCCGAAGACGGTACCGATGATTTACTGGCTGTTTCTTTTTTTCGGCGTTGGCGGCTTGCGTTTGGTGTCGCGTGGGCTTCATCAAATCAGTGACCAATCGGATGTTCGCGCCGTAATCATTTACGGCGCCGGCGACACTGGCAGACAGCTGTTTAATGCTTTGAATCATGGTTCTGACTACAGAGTCGTTGCCTTCGTGGACGACAATCCCGCGTTACAAGACACAGTCATCAATGGCCGTCCGGTTTTGGCAGTTGAGGAAATTTCTGATCTGGTGACGGCACACTCGGTGCGCCAGGTGCTTCTGGCAATTCCTTCTGCATCGCAGGAACGTCGACGTGACATTATCAATTCGTTGGTGGATCTGCCGGTGCGCGTGCGTACCATCCCTAAGATATCGGAGTTGATCTCGAGTAATGCACTGGTCAATCAGATACAGGACGTAGACCTCGACGATCTCTTGGGGCGCGAGCCTGTTCCGCCGCACCCAGAACTGATTGATCGCTGTATTACCGACAAAGTGGTGATGGTCACCGGTGCGGGGGGCAGTATTGGCTCAGAGCTGTGCCGCCAAATTTTGGCCTCCTCGCCAAAAGAACTTGTCCTGCTCGATATTTCCGAATTTGCCTTGTACAGCATTGATCGAGAGATCAAAGGCATCTGCCAGCGTCAGGGGCTGCGCTTCCCGGTCGTTACCCTGCTGGGAAGCGTTCGCGACGAGCAGCGGCTTGAGTCCATTTTCCGAACTTTTGAGGTCGACACGGTTTATCACGCCGCGGCATACAAGCATGTGCCGATGGTGGAATACAACGTAGCAGAAGGCGTTGCAAACAACGTTCACGGGACGTGGAGCGCTGCATGGGCAGCACATCGCGCCGGCGTAGATACGTTTGTATTGGTGTCGACTGATAAGGCAGTGCGACCTACCAATGCCATGGGAGCCTCGAAGCGATTTGCTGAGCTGATTCTTCAGGGGCTTTCTCAGATAGAGACCGATACCCGCTTTTGTATCGTGCGCTTCGGGAATGTTTTGGGATCCTCGGGATCCGTTGTGCCATTGTTCCGGGAGCAGATTAGTGTCGGGGGCCCAGTTACGGTGACCCATCCCGAGGTCTCTCGTTACTTTATGAGTATTCGAGAAGCGTCGCAGTTGGTGCTGCAGGCAGGAGCACTGGGGACCGGAGGCGATGTATTTGTGCTCGACATGGGTGAGCCGGTGCGCATAGTCGATTTGGCTGAGCGCATGATTCATCTCAGCGGCTACGACGTGGAGCGGGATAATTTATTTGGCGAGCACATCGACCTCGAATATATCGGCCTGCGACCGGGAGAGAAGCTGCACGAAGAGCTTTTGTTAGGTACCTCTGTAACCGGCACGGGTCATCCAATGATTATGCGCGCGGAAGAGGAGTCCTTCGATTTTGACGTCATCGAAGATGCCGCGCACCGTTTGTTGAGAGCGTGTGCGGAAATGGATCTCAACGAGGTCACCGCCATACTCACGGAGTATGTGATGGGCTTTTCCGGACACGAGCCAAGACATGACTATGTGTGGGTAAAGCAGGGTCGAGTCGGCAAGCGCGTGCGAAAAGTGGTCGAAGGAGAGAACGTCACGCCAATACGCGCTGATTTAATAGGACCTCGCCAGCACTCCAATTACCAAGGCGAATAGCCTTCCGCCGGCGTCGCGCCTAAGCGGAAGACGCTGGCGGAGCCCCAGTACGCACAGCTATTTTTTCAGACAATGTCCCGTGTCCATCCTGCGAGTTGATCGGTAAGACACTCTCCAGTAACGTCGCCCGCTCGACCGTTTGAATAAAGGCCTCGGGGCGCACCATGTCTATGATCGTCAATCGACGCGACGTCGATTTTTACCTTGATGAAATGTTTGATCTCAGCGAACTGCTCGCGAGCGAGCGCTATGGAGATCATGATCGCGACAGCATCACGGCGATTCTGGATCTGGCCCAGCAAATCGCCGAGGAAGCCTTTCTACCCTGCGCAGCTGAGCTGGACGAATGCGAACCGGTTTTCGAGGATGGCAAGGCGATTACGCCCGCCGTCTTAAAAACCTGCCTGGAGACCTATGTGCAGGCGGGGTTGCCCACGGCGACCTTTGATGCAGCGCATGGGGGTATGCAGCTTCCGATTTTGGTCGCCAATTTTATGCAGGGGATGTTTCAAGCCGCGAATGCCCCTGCAGTAGGGTATGTATTCCTCACCCAATCCAATGCCCATATGTTGCAGGCCTGCGGCAGTCAGGCACTGTGTGACCGGTTTTTGGCGCCGCTCATTGAGGGGCGTTGGTTCGGCACGATGTGCCTCTCTGAGCCCCATGCAGGATCCTCGCTGTCCGACATCCGCTGTATGGCGGAGCCCAAGGGCGACGGCGCTTATAAGTTGACCGGCACGAAAATGTGGATCTCCGGGGGCGAGCAGGATATTTCAGAAAACATTGTGCACATGGTGTTGGCGCGCACACCGGATGCGCCCCTGGGCGTCAAAGGCATTTCACTCTTTTTGGTCCCCAAGATCCGCGTCGAGGACGACGGCTCGCTGGGTGAGTCCAACAACATTGCGCTTGCGGGCCTCAATCACAAGATGGGTCAACGCGGCACGACTAACACGCTGCTCAACTTTGGCGAGGGCGGTGAGTGCCTGGGCTATTTGGTGGGGGAGGTAAACGAAGGCCTCAAAAACATGTTCCATATGATGAACGAGGCGCGTATCGGTGTGGGTATGCTCGCCACGATGTCGGGTTTGGCGGGCTATCTGTACTCGCTGGATTACGCCCGCAACCGCCCGCAGGGCCGGCATCCAGGAGATAAAGACCCGAACAGTCCGATGCTCCCCATCATCGAGCATGCGGATATCCGCAGGCTCTTGATGGAGCAGAAGGTCGCGGTTGAGGGGAGCCTTGCGCTGCTGTCTTATTGTTCGCAGTTGGTCGACCGACAGCTCATCGCAAGCGACCCAGAAGAATCACAGCGGCTTACGTTGCTGCTCGAATTGCTCACGCCCGTCGCGAAATCCTGGCCCTCGGAATACACGCTCGAGGCTAACAAGCACGCAATTCAGATTCTGGGTGGCTACGGCTACACCCGAGAGTACCCGGTAGAGCGGCTGTATCGCGATAACCGCCTCAATCCGATTCACGAGGGTAGCCACGGCATCCATGGCCTCGATTTATTGGGCCGCAAGGTTAATCTTGCA
>Ga0255769_10003310_pt1 | contig 16413 bp, 8 predicted proteins | sample 041ome_9_FD_179637 | JGI IMG/M metagenome (GOLD analysis project Ga0255769, IMG submission 179637) | Coastal salt marsh microbial communities from the Groves Creek Marsh, Skidaway Island, Georgia - 041413US metaG (version 2) | ecosystem: Environmental > Aquatic > Marine > Intertidal zone > Salt... | reverse complement strand
GGGTGCCGACGGCGAGGGCACCCCCCCTCCGCGCGCGCGCGCGCGGTTTCTGGTGGCTTCTTTTTTCTTCTTTTCGCCGTTCTCCCCGATCGCGATTTCGCGATCTCGCGAGATCGCGAAATCGCGCGCGACGGTTGGCGTCGTAGAAGTCGAGAAAGTCGAGAAAGTCGATATGGGTCGTCTCCAGAGCTCAGACTGGAGTCGATTAGAGCCTGGGACCCATCGATGAGTTATGACTCGTCGCACGGTGAGACTCGAGTGATGGCGGTTCGTCGCGTTCGTATACGACGCGCGCCGCAGACCGCGACGCGCGCCGCCCGACGACGCTCGACGCGCGCGCGCGCGCCGCATGCTCCCGGGACGCGCGCTGTTCGGCCGCGCGTCGCGCGGCGGCGGGATCGGCCCGCCGCTCGTCGCCGCGTGCGTGGGCGTCGCGAGCGGGTTTTACATTTTTAACGAACCGCTGAAGCGACGCGCGGCGGCGCGGACGCTCGAGCGCGCGCGCGATGACGAAGCGAACGCGCGCGAGAGACGATGAAGACGACGGGACGCGCGACGGCGCGACGGCGAGGACGCGGAGGGGCGGGAAATTGCGAGTGCTGGAGATGTACTGCGGCGTCGGCGTCATGCACGCGGCGCTGCGACGCGCGCGAGGCGACGAAGCGGAGGTGTGCGGCGCGTACGACGTGAATCCGAACGCGTGCGACGCGTACGCGATGAATTATGGGACGCGACCGTCGCAGAAGAGCTTGGTGAGCGTGGCGATGGAGACGCTGGTGAAGACGAAGGCGGAGGCGTGGGCGATGTCGCCGCCGTGTCAACCGTTCACGCGCGCGGGGTTAAAGTTGGACGTCGACGATGGGCGCGCGGAGAGCTTCATGCGGTTGGTGGACGAGATGGTGAAGATGGATGCGAGCGCGCGGCCGAAGTACGTGTTCGTCGAGAACGTGGTGGGATTCGAGACGAGTCGCATGCGAGACGCGCTGCGAGACGCGCTCTCCGCGTCGGCGTTCCACGCGCAAGAGTTCATACTCACACCGACCATGTTCGGCGTGCCTTACAGTCGGCCGAGATATTTCATGCTCGCCCGTTCGACGCGCGCGTTTGAGGACGGCGTGGACGAGATACGACGCTCGCCTCCGCCGAGCAAGCTGTCGCATCGCAGGGAGTGGATTCCGGATTTCGACGACGTCAGGGACGCCGACGTCGTCGTCGCGCCGCTCTCGAGGTTTCTGGATCGTGCAACCGATGATATTTGGCGCGCGAACGCGGTCAAGCAGGATGACGTGGATCGCGCCAAGGGTAGCATAGACATAGTCACCGCTGAAGACACGACGTGCAACTGCTTCACAAAGAGTTACTACAAATACGTCAAAGGCACGGGATCCGTCGTGGCAAATCAAAGCGTCGACAAGGCTACGTGGGACGGGCGCATGGGCGATGGCGCGAGCGACGTACGTTTAAGATATTTTACCGTCGATGAGGTCGCACGGTTGCACTCACTTCCGAATGATTTCGCGTGGCCGTCGAACTTGACCACTCGTCAAAAGTACACGCTTTTGGGCAACTCGATGAGCGTGGCGTGCGTCGCGCCCCTGCTCGACTATCTCTTCGCTGATTAGAGGACACGGTGGTGTCAAACATGCAACTAGTCGTATAATGTACAAATGATTCATATATCACACTCGCCGACGTCGCCAAAGCTTCTTATGAGGCGTCACGATGGGCGACTGCGCGGTTTCTTCGCCGTCGGTCGGGGCGTCGCCCGTCGACGTCTTACTCGTATCTTTACTCGTATCTTCGCCCGTGCGTCCGGAGTTCGTGCGCGTGGGCGAAGGCGGCGGACTATATCGACCGCGACTGCGCGTGCTTTGACCACCGTCATCGATCATGGTAGGGAACTTGACAACTTTTTTCGTTGTTAGCTTTTGCCCGAGACCGCCGCCGGTGACTTCGTCCTCGACGTCCGCTAGCTTCATCGAGTGCTGCGCATCGGAGACGACTTCGCTCGCGGAAGGTTCGCTCACCGACATTGCTTTACGCAAATTACTGTCGTGCACGTTCATGCCCGTTCGCGCCGCTTTGGTCTCTGCCCACATCTCGCGAACGAGTTGCGTCAAAAAGTCGCAGGCGTCGTTCGCAGAGCCAGACAGGATGCTCGTGTGCCCTTTCGCCGCGGCGAGTGTCTTCGGGTCTTCGCTCACTAAAAACACGGCCCGACACATAGATACGTGACGCGAAGCTATTTTGACCGCATCGCGCACCGCTTGCGGTGGATCTTCCACGGGCTGGTGCGACGCTTCCTCCCACGTAATACCCATCACTCTCGCGCCTCTTCCAGCTCGATCGCCAGCGTGCTTGTACGCGTGCAAGGCCTTGATCATAGTCTCAATCTTCCACGCCTTCTCCGTGTTAGTTTGCATCGTACGTAGCTTGGTCATCATGAGCTTCTGGATCGTGCTGTTGGCGACTTTAATAGCCCACGGCCAAGGTGGATTCTCGCGATTCCCGTCTTGTCCGTAGTGAAATATGCCTTTCGCCGCGGCAGCGGCAGCGCTTGCCGCGGCAGCTTGCGCGAGTAGGCGTACAACTCGATGTAAAGCGTCTTCGTCATTCGTCAACGCACTATCGTCCATGACAACCAGGACACCTTCGGGGAAAACCTCTGCGGTTTCAAGTCGCGGATCAAGCCTGCGCTTGTACTCCAAGCAAAGCTCCAGATGGCGCAAGCCGAGCGCAAACCGAGTGTGCCTGGTTCTAATGAAATCTGAAACGTGCACTGGAAACTGAGGCGCGGATAAGAGCTGCAAAAACGGCGGGTGAACGACGATCAAGTCGACTTCTTCTGGCTTTGCGTCGCTCACGTACACGGCGCCCTCGTCGGCGAGTGACTTGATCAAGAAAACCACATGCGGGTGATTGACTTCGAATCCTAGGAGCATATAACGCAAGCCAGTGAGAGGAATGCACGGTACGCGTTGTTCGGGCGAGATGACTTGCGCGATCGCTGCCGCGCTCGTCGGAATCTCGTGTTGACCCTCCATCGGAACTCTGTCTTCTTCGCCTTCAGACGAGCTCGGCGACGCCGTCGGCGACGTCGCTGTGCGTTTCAGTTTGGCAAATTCGCGCCCGGATGAGTCGTCAGAGTTTTCGCCATCAGACCCAGATCCAGACGATGGCCCGGCGATAGACTTACGTTTACGCCGCGCGAGCGGCGGCGAAAGCCAGTCGTCTAGTTCGTCATCGCCGCCAATCTTGATCGTCACTCTATCTATCTCAGATGTGCCCGACGTTAACTCGCTCGTTTCTTCGCTCACAACCGGAGTCACGGTGCCCATACCCTCGCGTTCGACTCCACTCGTCATCTCGTGCGCCGAACTCAAAGATTTCTCTTCGTCCGTTGTCTCCGCGGCTGGGTGTACACCCGAGAGTTCCTCGGGCATACGCACGCCCTCCTGCTCTTCCGCCGCGTGCCCGAGACCCATGTTGTTCGTTTCGTCAATCGCCGGTTCTTTCGGCGGCGGTACCCAACCCCGAAGGATCCCACGCGTCGGTTTCAAGTCTGGCGTGGGCACCGAAGCCGGCGGCTGCGGCGCGACGAGCGGAACGATGCTTTGAATGATCGCCCACAACGGCTTTGGTTTCTTCGACTCATCCGTCTTACGTTTCGTGCTCCCACTCGTCGGCCCCACGGCATCGCGCACGATATCTGGCAAGCCCGTGTCGGAAACGATAAAGACGACGTAACCATCCGGAAGGTCCATGCGCGCCGCCGCTGGCACGGGTTCTCCGCCCTCGGCGTCCTTCGCCGCATCATCTCTGCAATCCGTCAACGTAGCGTGTATCTGATGAAACGGCGTCACGTGATGCGCTGAGAGTGGATACAGTCGCAACAACGCTATGGGATCCCAAACATCCGGCCAATCGTCGTCCCCGGGCGCCACGCACTCGGCGTGCACTATTTCTGGCAGCGCGTTCCCCGCCGCGCTCGCCCGCGCGAATCCCTCGCCCCGCGCCGTCCCTGGAATATTCGCCCCCGTAGGTGGCGCTTGCGCCACTAACTGGCATGTGATCGTCCTCGACTGCACTAAATTACTTAAATCATCGATCGTTTGACTCGTCCGTCCCGCCAGTCTCGTCGACGTCGAAGGCACTCGCTCTTCCCCATCCGACACATCCGCATCGCTCGCCTGCGCCGAGCTCGCTCCTATGTATTCTAGATTTCCGCTTCCAAACGTCGATTTCATCGCCGTGCCGACGGTTTCGTCCACTGTTTCGTTCGGTCGCGTCTCGTTCGCCAGCGGTCGACCTCGTCGACTCATCGACAGCGACCCCGTCCACACAGACTTCGTCGAGTCATCCCTCGACTCGCGTCCGACGCGTTCGCGCGCGATGTAATGATCACCACCGCGCTCGTTCCGTCGCGTGACCCACTCGGCGTTGCTCAAGATGCTCGTCAGGCGTTCGCTCGCGCGTTCGGAGGATGGAATCATGGCGCGAACGATTCACGTCGTTCGACGCGCGCGACGCGTTCGTGCGCGTCAGGACGCGCGGAGAACGCGCGCGCGATAGCTATCGAGCGTTCGCGCGGCGCGCGGACGAAACACGGGCGATCGCGGCGCGCGCGGTTGTGAAGACTCGAACGAGGCGCCGCGGCGACGCCACGCGCGGAGACGAGCGGCGCGAAACGGGCCGATGCGCGACGCGATGGCGCGGGACTATTTACGAATGGCTATTTAACACACAGTGAATACTCGGGTAAGCCGCGTGGGGTGGTCTTGTACGCGACGGTGTTGAGACAGTGACGCATCGAGTGTTGGGTCACGACGTACGTCTTCGCGTACAGAGGCCGACCGGGCTGGACGATGAATTTGACGTGGCTCGCGGCGATGGCGAGCATGGGAAGCAATCCCGAGCCGTCGGGTTTGCGCAATTCACGCTTATCCGCGGCCGTGCGGCGCTTGACGACACACGGACGACGTAGTACGGAGAATGCGTTTGCCGCGTCGGTAGGCGGTCTGCCTTTGGCACATAGAGCGCCGGTGAAGTTTTGCCACCACGCGTCATCGGCTAAGCCCTCGCTGACGAGCGTACCGAGCCTAGGCATGATGTTCTTGTTCTTACCGCGGACGGTGCCGACGGTGATTTCGACGCCCACGCGCGAGCCTATGATGGAGGGCGCGTTATCCGTCGGCGCTCGAGAGAGAACGTCGACTTGCAGGACGGATCCGACGCCGCCGTCGTCCAAGAAATAATCGTCGATGCGATCGAACTCGTCGAAGTCTCCGTCCCAATGCAAAATCTCGAGGAACTGCACCATTTGACGAGTCTTCTCGCTCCTGTACCCGTCGTCATCATCTTCATCGCCCTCCTTCGTCGCTTCTTTGTCGTGGCGATTGAAATGAATCAACAACCGCACGCTGTCAATTTTGCCATCATCTTTTGCCGCGACTGAACGACTGAACATTATCCCTGCCGCCCAGATAGAAGTGTCAAACCCTTCTCCCGTCACCAAATCGATCACACGCTGCACGTTGTCATACAACCTCGGCGGCACGCGCGCTTCGATGGCTTTAAAGTATTCGCGCAACGCCGGGACGTACTCGTCGTGACGCCCCGTGTTCTCCGGCAAGTGCTCCAGAAACACGCTCGCCGTCGGATCGATCTCCCCCTTGCTCATATCAAACTCCATGTACTCACTCAACCAATACGGATGTCGCCCATCCTCGTATTCCTCGCTCAACCTTCGCCACCATCGCCGATGTCTTGCGAACGCGCTCGACCGTTCCAATCCCATGCACCACGCATCACCGCCTCCTCGTCCCGCCGCCGCGTCGCACATCGCCAACCTCCGCAGATTTCCATTCTTCGCGCTCGCGTGATAATCCATCCGCAGGCTCACGTCCAGGTGCTTCACCGTCGGTAAATCGTTAAACTCGTGCAGCACGTTCGCGTTGCCGTCGTCCCCCGCCAGCGCCCAATCGAGCGACGAGAGAAACCGTCCCGCCGCGTCCCACGCCTCGGTCGGCGCGCACGCGTGCAGATATCGACGCGCGTGGTTATTATACCGTATCAGCGACGTCACGTCGGCGCTCCCGGTGCGCCAATCGTCGTCGTCGAACGTCGATGCGCGCATGTAATCCATCGTCGTCGCGCGCGCGGCGTCGTCGATGGCGCGCGCGCGCGCGAACGTGGCGCACGCGAAGCACGCGAAGCACGCGTAGAGCCGCGCCGCCGCGCGTGGGTGACGCATCGCGCGCGCGCGCGGCGCAGTGCGGTGCGTAACTGAATGGTGAATTTACAGCAGGCGGCGTCGGTTACGCGGCGACGGCGAAGGCGGAGTCGAGCGCGCCAGCGGTGCCGGAAACGACGCACGCGGTGCCGATGGCTAATATCGCGTAGTTGATGAGTTTCTCGGCGTCGTCGATGTCGTCATCGAACATGCGGAGATAGCACAGCGATGGAAACAGTACAGAGACGGTGAGCGTCAACACGCTGCCGATGAGCGACATGCCGACGCCAAAAAATGGAAGCTTGACGGCGATACCGAGCGCAGTGACGCCGAGCGTGGTGCGAACAAGCCGAGAGATGAATGCATCTTTGCTGGACTCCTTGACGCGGAGCTTGAGTTTTTCTTCGGCGCCCTTGGCGACGGGATCCAAAGTCAGCGCGAATTTCGCCAACGGGTTCACAGTAATCAACGCGAACGCGAGTGTGGCGAGCGATCCCGCTGGAAGGTTCAGGGTGACTTGATCAGCAACGTTGTCGCCATATAAGCAGTATCCCGCAACGCCGAGCGCGAGACAGTTCAAGGCCACGATGGCGTAAGAATTGTCGAGCATCTCCTCGTACTCTTCCGGCTTCTCCATGCTCGCGTAAATCGCGGGAAACACCGCGTGACCGGCGAACACGAAAGCCAAAAGGCCAAAGCTCACGGGAAACGTAGAGTAATGTATCATCGCCGTCTCGGCTGCCGCCCGAGGCAACTCTCCGGTCGATATGACTTGGCTAAATAATTCGTACAGCATCACGCCGGTGACGCTCACCGAAGCGCACAAGCCGAGCGCGCCGACGTACGACAGGCTGGATAAATCTAACAGCCACGTCGTTGGCACCATCGCGAGCGCCGCGCATGCGGAAAAGAGTTCCTCTTTACCTTGCATGTGGAAAAGCTTCGCCAGATGATCGCCCTCGAGAATGAAAAACAAGCCTGCGGTGCCAATCAGCTCCGTATACAAGACGAACGTGATGAAATTCCGCCCGTTCACCCCGAACGCGGCCTCTCCGATGTCCTCGTACGACATCAACGCCCGACGAGGCGATCGCATCGCCCGAAACCGCGCGTCGTCGTAGTCCACATCCGCGCAAAATTCATCGCCGCACACTCCGGTGTTCATCGCGAGCTCCGCCGCGTTTCTCACGTCGACCGACCGTTCATTCGCCGGCAGGCTCCCTCGCCGCTGACACTTGATCAAAATCTTCCCCGTATAATTCGTCACCACCCCCAAAGTCATCAGCACCCCCAATCCGCTCCATCCCGCCTCGCGCAGCGCGTACGGCACGCTCAGCGTCCCCACGCCGAGCAAGATATTCACCGCGTTCGCGCGCGCCTGCGCCGTCGTGCTCGTCCCGACCTCTCGCGTCGCGTCCGCGTCGTCCCACGTTCGCGCGCCGCGCCCCGCGCCCCGCGGTCGTTCGCGCGCGTCGACGACCGCGCGCGTCTTCGGTCGTCGTCGCGATGGCGTCTTCGGTCGACGTCGCGCGTCGCGTTCGCGCGCGTCGCGCGCGGGTCGCGTCGGCGCCGCGCGTCCGAGTCGCGCGCTCGCCGCGGACGTCGCGCGCGCGGCGGGCGCGCGCGGCGTCGCGCGCGCGCGCATCGCGCGACGGCGAGTGCCGTCGCTTCGCGACGTCGACGCGCGCGAAACGACGGTTCGCGCGCGCGCGCGATATGGGCGTGCGTGTACACACAATACGTACACTGGTGTACATTCGTGGTATATATGTCTTCACTGTTTGTACATACGTTTGTACACGCGCCGAATGTCCGACTCTCAGACGCGATTTCAAATTCGATTCGCGTCGCGTCGCACACGACGACGCATGAATCCGCCGTTCGAGGCGTTCGCGTACGACGCGCGCGACGCGATCGATGAACGCGATGCCGCTGCCGTCCGTCGTCGTGTCGACGGTTCAGCGCGCGCGAAGACGTGGACGAGCGACGACGAAGACGCAGACGATGACGCGCGGTCGAGCGCGTCGGAACCGAGCGACGACGACGACGACGACGACGACGACGACGACGCGAGCGATGCGAGCGAAACGTCGGACGAATCGTTATCGTCGCTCGATGGCGATGACGTCGCGGAGGACGTCCGAGGACGACCGCGACGGGCGACGGCGCGCGCGGCGCGCGGCGCGTTCAAGGAGGTGGACTCGGACGACGACGACGAATTGATGACGAGCGCGAGCGAGGACGACGACGCGGACGCGGGCGGTGAAGACGACGACGAGATCGATCGGGACGTGGTGGAAAAAATAGTGTACTGTCGCGCGATGAAAGACGGAGATGGAACGGTGACGTCGACGTTGGAATTTTGCGTGAAGTGGGAAGGCGTGAGCCATAGACGATGCTCGTGGGAAATCGAGGAGACGCTCCAGCGGGAGGCGCCGCACAAGCTGAAGACGTTTCTGCGCAAGCATCACGGCGTCGAGGCGCAGGACGCGCCGTATCCGGCGATGTATGACGTCATCGATCGCGTCATCGCGCACAGAGACGGCGAATCGGAGGGTTCGGTGGAGTATTTGGTCAAGTGGTGCGGGCTCGGGTACGCGGCGGCGACGTGGGAAGCGAGCGAAAGTTTAGCGACTCCGGTGGACGAGGCGCAGGTGGCGCGGTATTGGCGATTTTCCAAGCCAGAATTTTTCGAACGCACGGAAATGCCACACGGCAAGCCGGTGCCACCGGAGTTTCAGAACAACATGGCGCTGCGCGAGTACCAAGTGACGAGCTTCGAGTGGATGGTGAATAATTATTGCCGCGGACGCAACGTCATTTTGGGCGACGAGATGGGTTTGGGAAAGACGGCGCAGTGTATCTCGGTGATTGAGTACGTGCGCAAGAACCTCATCCGTCGACGACAACCCGTGTGCGTCGTGGCCCCGCTCACCACGCTCGGACACTGGAAGCGCGAAATGGAAAAGTGGACCGACATGAACGCCGTCGTGTACGACGGCTCGGCGGCGGATCGCGAGATGTGCGCCGAGCACGAGTTCTTCATACCGGGGACGCGAAGGGTGAAGTTTGACGTCATGTTGGTGAGTTTTGAGAACGTGCGTCGGAACACGGAATTGTTCGAGCAGTTTTCTTGGGCGATGTGCGTCGTCGACGAGGCGCACAAACTCAAAGACGTCAACTCGCAGACGACGCTGTCGGTGACCGCGCTTCGATATGATTGGTTGCTTTTACTCACCGGAACGCCGATCCAGAATAATATTAAAGAACTCTACGGCATGCTGCACATTCTAGATCCTCGACAGTTTCATTCGTGGGAGGATTTCCAAGACGAGTTTTGTGACGAATCCGGCGACGTCGACGCCGAGCAAGTCATGCGTCTGCGCGAACTTTTGAAGCCTCGCATGTTGCGACGAATGAAGGAGGATGTGGAAAAGATCCCGGCGAAGGAAGAAGTTGTGGTCTGGGTAGAGCTCACGGCGCAGCAGCGAGGGTACTACCGCGCACTGTATGAGAACCAAATTCACGTCTTGTTGGAAGGATCCAAGGTGAAGAGCGTCCCGCAGCTTCGCAACTTGTCCATGGAGCTTCGCAAGGTGTGCAATCATCCATTCTTGTGCGACGGGTTGGAAGAAGACTACACGAATAAACGGTTGGCGGCGTGTGCGGAAAAGGGTGATCAACCGCCCAACGCGCTGCAGTTGCTCGTCGAGGGAAGCGGGAAGATGGGCTTGCTCGCCAAGCTTCTGGCCAAGCTCAAACGCGACGGACACAAGGTGTTGATTTTCTCGCAATTCACCATGGTTCTCGACCTTATTCAGGATTTCATGAACGCATCCGGTCATGAAACCGAACGTTTAGATGGTAACACGTCCGCGGAAAATCGCCAGGCGGGCATCGATCGATTCAACACTCCGGGCGCGGGATTCGCGTACTTGCTCTCGACTCGGGCGGGCGGCATGGGCATCACGCTCACGTCCGCGGATACCGCCATCATCTTCGATTCTGATTGGAATCCGCAGAATGACTTGCAAGCTATGGCGCGCTGTCATCGTATCGGTCAAACCAAAGAAGTGAAGGTGTATCGGTTCATCACCAAGGACACGTACGAGCAGTCGTTGTTTGAGACGGCGTCGAGAAAGTACGGTCTTGACGAGGCGATCCTGGGCGGCGGCGGCGACGATGAGTACGGCGGTGGCGAGGGGCGTCAATCTAAGAAGACGGCTAAAGAACAAGCGCAGAGAATAAACGAGTTGCTCAAATTCGGTGTTCACGGTGCCCTGAAGGACGGTTCAGGTGAAGAGGCGAACGCGTTCGAGGCGGAGGACATCGACGAGATTCTCGCGCGTCGCGCCGAGCACCGAGAGGTTGGTCCGCGCGTCGGTAACTCGTTCTCCGTGGCCACATTCGGCGCTGAGGCAGGTGATGACGTAGATGACGAAACGTTCTGGGCCGAGGCGTTCGGGAGCACCGCGATTCAAGCGGCGAAAGACAAGGCGGCTGAGCAAGTCGTGGACAAGCGTTTCGCCGTCGAAGGTCCGCGCAAGCGGCGCAAGGTCAACTACAAAGAAAGTGTTGCGCTCATTCAAAACGCCGAAGCGCCTCCTCACGGTCGAAAGTCGTCGCGCGAGACGTACAACCAGCGCCGAGCCGAATCCAAGCGTCAGCGCGAGGAGGACAAGAAGCTCAGACACGAAGATCGTGAGGCGCGCCGAAAGGAGCGCGCGGCGGAGAAGGAGCGCGCGAGAGAGGAAGCGAAGCTAAACTGGTTGACGTACGAAGTTGAGCAAACTATCGATGCTGTCGTCGCTTTCGGCGCACCAGATGGGAACGTTTTTCGCGCCGTCACGTATGGGACCCTGGACGTGGACAAGCCGTTCGAGCAGAAGATGGAGGTAGCGAACGCGATTCTGGCCATGTTCGCCGCCATCGAAGCCGCTCGAGGGAAGTCGACGAGCGACGGCGTTTCGACGGTACAAACGCGCGCGAGTGATGTGCAAGACGGCGACAAGGACGATGATGGCGACAAGGATGATGACAAAGATGGCGACGAGGGCGAAGATACCGAGGAGACGAAAGCCGCCGTGTTTTCGGCTTTGGAGCGAGTCGTCGTTCCCGAACGAGCGACCAACGCGCTCGTGAGTCGCGTGTTGTGGACGAAGATGCTCCGCGCCATGCCGCGCCGCGCCAAACTGATGCGACAGCGCGCGGCGCTGGCGAAACTCGTGCAAGTAGACGAAGAACTGATCGACGTCGAGGGCGCGGATTCGGCGCAAACGGCCTTGAAGACTGGGTTGCCAAAGGAAAAGGCGGAGTTTAATGTTCCAACTCTCGGGCACAAAGCGACCGTCCCAGCGTCGTGGTGGACGACGGAGGATGACGCCGATCTTCTTCGCGGTTCTTTACGCTACGGCTACACGCCGGGGTACACGCCGGCGCTCGAGAAGCAGCTCGAGTGCGTGCGTAACGATCGATCGTTACGATTCGCCGCGAGAACCGGCGTGTACGACGACGGCGAGTACCGCGAGGTGGTGGATTGGCCGCCATTGTCGACGCTCAAAACGCGTCTCGCGCGATTGTTACAAGCTCTTCTGCGCCCGCCGAAGAAACCGTCCAAGGCTGAAATTCTCGCCGCACAAAAGAAAGCCGCAACCGAGGCGCGCCTGAAGCGCGACATGGAGGCGCTCCGAATGTGGCAGACAAAGCAAGCGCAACGTCGACGCTCGACTAGCCCGAAATCGAAGACGTCAACGCCTCGAAAGCGCAGTCCGCTGAAACAAGTCAACAGACAACAGGCGTCGCTGCACGCCTTTTTCACCGCTCCCGCGCCTCGATCGACGTAGCAGATACATTTTATAAAAGATTGGTTAATAACTGTGTATGGATACGTGTGCGTAATTACAACGAGTCCCGTCCTCGCGCGCGGGCGTATTACATTCGGGTGGGTGTGTTGGTAACGGTGTAAAGATTATTCAGGTGCGACCGAAGAGCGCGGGGCGCGGTAAAGGAGAAGCCGCCGCGCGGTCGACGTGTGGCGAGGTATTGATTCTCTGTGCGATCGGTAGAGATGATTGACGCGACGATTAATCCTCGCCTTCGCCAAAGCCTTCCCATTCGCCGTCTTCGCTGTCGCTCACTTCTTCGCCGCGCGCGCGACGCTTCGCCTTGAGCTTGGCCTTTTTCTTCGCCTCCTTGCTGTTCTTGTCAACCTTTTTCTTGACTTCGACGACGTTGCCCAAAGCGTCGGTGAACTCTTCGAGCGCGGCGGCGGCGGTGACGTCCTTCTTGGCAGCCTTGGCCATCCATTCCGCGTCGCCCTTGCAGTTGCATCGCGCGATGCCGTCGTCCGCCTTCTCCATGAGCCAAGTCTCCGGGCAAAGCGCGGAGCAGAACTCGTTGTTGTGCGTAATCATGACGACACCGCCTTCGTAGACTTGAATCGCACCCGCGAGCGCGCCGAGGGAATCGCGATCCAAGTAGTTGGTCGGTTCGTCGAGAATGACGATGTGCGGGCAGTTCCACATGGACGCCGCGATGACGACCTTGACCTTTTGCCCGCCGGAAAGCGCAGCCATGCGAGTGTGGGTGCCAAACTCCTTGTCCAAGCCGACGTCTTCGAGGTGCTTCTCGACGTTCGCCGTCGTTAACGGAGTGTGCATGGCGCCCGCGCGAGCGGCGACCTTTTCGTCCACAATTTTCATGTGCTTTTCGAAGCCCCACTTCGCGAGCTTGGACGCTTGCAAGTAGCGGTTCGAGTTGTAATCACGACCGACGAATTGCACTTCGTACTCGTACTCCTTCTTCACTTGCTTGCGACCGCCGGTGAGTTTTTCGATGGCCATCTTGAGCTTGATCGGGTTGCCCTTCTCATCGTTTCCGAGGTCAATCATGATCGGCTGCTTGCAGCGCTCGCGCTCTTCATCCGTGAGCGTCATCGTGTCCTTGACCAAAGCTTCCTTGTCGTCGCCGTGCTGGTAACGCCAGCGAATGTACTCATTCGGCGTCTTGTCCAAGTGCTGCTCGATGTGGTGGAACGCGTGCTGGGCGACGTACGCCACGCGCGCGTTCGGATGCTTCCAAACCGTGCCCTCTTGCGGGACGATTTCTCCGGTGAGAAGCTTAATCATCGTCGACTTGCCAACACCGTTCGGCCCGACGCACGCGACTCGCGAGGCGAGAGAGACTTGCACGGTGACATCTTTCACGGTTGGCGCGTTGTTCACCGGGTAAGTGTACGTGCAGTGCGCCATCTTCATCAGCGGCTTGCCCTTGGACTTGACGCCGTCGATGTAACCCGGTTGTGGGAAGCGCATGACGAAACCGGTCGAGCTCTTGAGCTCAAAGAAGGACTTCGCCTTGGGATTTTTCTCGACAAACTCGGTCAAGTTACCTCGGAACTGCTTCAACTTCAAGTTTTCGATGGAGATGATGTTGTTGCACACGCGGTCGACAAAGCCGGTGTCGTGCGAAACCAAAATCGCGGTGACGTCGGTGAGAGACTTCAAGTACTCTTCGACCCACTTCACGTTCATCACGTCCAAGTGGTTCGTGGGTTCGTCCATGAGCAAAATATCCGCGTTCAAGCACATCGCGCGCGCGAGCGCGAGTTTCATGCGCCAGCCGCCCGAAAGGAAGGTGACCAAGTTGCGCGCGCCGTTTTGCATCTCACCGAAGCCGACGTTGAGAAGCATCTTCTCCACCGTCTGTTCGGAAATGCCCGCCGCCTTGATGCGCGGATCGGCCAGAATGTAATCCACGCACGGCAAATCGGAAAGCTCGCCGATGATGTCGGCTTCGACGAAGACGGTGCGAAGCTCGGTGGCGGGCGGGAAGCCTTCAACTTGTTCGTTGGCGATGGCGCGCATGAGCGACGACTTACCGCTGTCGTTACCGCCGAGAAGGGCGTACTTGTGGCCACGCTTGAGCTTCAACTTGGTGTTGTGCAACAAAACCTTTGAACCGTACGCCAAGGTGAACTGACAATCGGCCAAGACGTCGGCGGTGTCGTCGTCGTCGTCGTCGACTTCGACGTCGCCGTAAATCTTGTCCAAGGCTTCGTGAAGCGCGCGAACTTCCTTGACGGCGTCGAACGACTTGAACGCTTCCTCGTAATCGTAGTCATGGCACTTCGCGTTCACCAACGCGCAGGCGATGGTGGTGTAATACGTGGACAACGAAGCGTCGAACTTGGCGCCGAGGTGCTTGTCCACCTCGCCCTTGACGACGTCGAAGACGGCTCGCTTGGACTTGAAAGACGCGTCCTTCAATCGGTCCTCGATCGATTGCAACTGCTCACAAGCCTTGCCACACACCGTGCGCGCCTCGGGATCGGAGATTTGGTCCGACGCCTTGGACACCGCGGGCAAGAGGTTGGGCAAGAAGGGCGCCGCGTCCTCGGGATCCTCCACGAGCTTGGACATGTTGTTCACGATGACGGCGGACATGCGCTTGGTCGCGGTCGTCCTGGCGCGGAACCCCAAGAGGAGAATCGGCGAGATCAACGCCAACGGCGCCGCCGTGACGGTTTGCACGAAGGTCGTCGACGCGAGCTTTTGCACGCACTCGTCGGTTTTCTCGTGATCAATCGTCGCCTCGACCATCGCCGAAATGAACGGTTCGACGTCGCGGTTGTCGATGGTGTGGCACAGACGCTCGAGAGCCTTTCTGGTCGCATCCGCGACCTCCTTCTTGGCGTCGTTCACCATGGACGTGACGACGGGCAAGATGGAGATCATGTTCGACGCGACGGCTTGCGGCGCGCAGTCGGAGAGCTTGGACAACACTTCGGCGGCGGCGACTTGCGTCTGCCAGCGCTCCTTCGGATCGAGCGCGGCGAGAGTCGCCGGAATGATCGCGGCGCCGACGACGAAATCGTGCGCTTTCGTCGCCAACGTTTGAAGCGTCGCCGAGGCGGCGGCGCACACGTCGCTCGACTTTTTGTCCGACGCCGCGGCGAGGAGCGCCGCGACGAGCGGTTCGCTCAGCGTGATCTCCGCGTGCGCCGAAACATCAGCCGAGGACGTCATCGCGGCACCGATGGCGTTTATCACCGAAATCTTCGTCGCTTCGTCATCGGAATTTCCGAGCGTCGCGACGGCCGAGGCGGCGTCTTTAAAAGTCATTCCGAATCTCGAGCGATCGGTCGGAGGGCTTTCTTCTGCGTGACGACGGAGACGCGGTCAGTACGCGCGATGCGCGATGCGCGTCGCGATCCATCGCGATCCATCGCGAACCGCGAACCGCGAACCGCGAACGAACGAACGAACGAACGAATCGTCCGTCCGTCCCCGCGAGATCTGAATTCCCCCATCTTATAAGATGGCGCGGCGGTCGTCCCCGCGATCGTCCGCGCGCGTCGTCGCTCGACCGCGCGCACCTCGTTCGCGCTCGGCGCGGAACTCTGTCTGGGATGGATTCGACGCGCGCGTCGCGACCGCGTGGACACCGTGGGTCGGTCGCGGCGACGTCGGTCGCGCGTGCGGGGGAGTGCCGTCGCCGTCGGGCGGCGCGCTGACGCGGACGCGGGGAAAAAGTGCGGGGGCGTTCCGCGAGTCGCGACTCAACGACAGGGGGGGTCGTCCCCGCGATAGATTCGATTCGCGAAGATTCACGCGCCAGGGTTTTTTTTCGGGTTTAGCGAGCGATGACGCACCTAAATCACGGTGTGAAGTGGTTCTCACGGGTATGTGCGCGCCGCGCGCGATCGAGAAACCCGTAACTTTGCGCACGCGTTCGCGCGTGGGTCGGTGGGTGGAATTTATCGTTAATGAGTATCGTATTATGAGGACGCTGTGGACTCTGTGGCCGAGTGGTCTAAGGCGCCAGATTAAGGAGAACACGAGGAGGAACTACGGGAAAAACAACGCGCGCGACGCGAGTCGCGCGCGCGCCCGCTTTCGTACCATGCGAGAACAATCGCAACGTAACATTCTGGTCCGAAAGGGCGTGGGTTCGAACCCCACCGGAGTCATGCCTCACTGTTAACTTTTGTCAACATCAACCCTCACTGTTAACTTTTGCTTATCACCCATTACGTCATGCGTTATCTTTTTTGGCGCGGATCACGGGGCGTTCGTGTTGGACGGCGCGACGGCGCATCACGCGGCGTACCGGGCGCAGTTGGTGGAGTGGATTTTGGACGTGTGCGCGGGGGAGCGGTACGGGCCGACGACGGCGGACGT
>Ga0255769_10003306_pt1 | contig 16435 bp, 15 predicted proteins | sample 041ome_9_FD_179637 | JGI IMG/M metagenome (GOLD analysis project Ga0255769, IMG submission 179637) | Coastal salt marsh microbial communities from the Groves Creek Marsh, Skidaway Island, Georgia - 041413US metaG (version 2) | ecosystem: Environmental > Aquatic > Marine > Intertidal zone > Salt... | reverse complement strand
TGAAAAAACCCTACGATATGAGCAAAAACGCAGAGAGATGCTTGCAAGTGTAGAAGAGAGATTTTATGCCTGTGACATGGACAGCGATGACACACTTGATGTGTTTGAAACTACACAATGTTTACCGCAAGTCGCTAGGCAGTTCAGGGAGGTAGACATTAATAATGATAACGTTATTTCCTTAGACGAAATTTCTTTGCTCGCAAAAGATCATTCGAATAAACAATATGCAGGAAAACCCAAAAAAAATAGTACTAGCGCTGAAGCTTCTCTCAAAAAAAAACCCTCAAGTAAGTCAGACAAAAATAACACTTCGCTTTAATTAGCCTAATCTTTGAAGTAAACTGATAGTGATATGTTAGAAATCAGTTGTGTTAATTCTTTTAAAAATATCCCTATAAATTCACAATTATTTGAATCTAAAAGTATTTTTTTGAATCCTGCATTTCTTGAGTCGCTAGAGGTATCTAACTCAGTGGGTCAAAAAACAGGATGGCAGCCATTTTACTTATTGGCTCTTAGAGATAAAAAACTAGTAGGCTTCATGCCAACATATATCAAAGACCATTCTTATGGTGAGTATGTCTTTGATTGGGCATGGGCTGATGCATTCCATCGATATGGGTTAAATTATTACCCAAAAATATTGTGCGCCATTCCTTTTACGCCATTGACTGGAACAAGGCTTCTTGCTGAAGATAATTTTATTAAAGAGCAGATGATAGGTGGTTTAGAGACGATACTTAAAGATAATAATTTATCCTCATGCCATATTTTATTTTTAAATAATGACGATCACGACTTATTTAAGTCCTTTGGCTGGATGACAAGAAGGGGGGTTCAGTTCAGATGGGTAAATAATGCTTATAAGTCATTTGAAAACTTTATAAGCCACCTCTCACACAATAAAAGAAAAAAAATAAAGCAGGAAAGGGCAAAGATAAAAAAAGCCAATATTGAAATTATTCAAAAGATAGGTTCAGATATTGAGCAAGAGGATATTGAATTTTTTTATGAATGTTATTGCAATACCTATTTTCAGCATCACTCCCGCCCATATTTAACAAGAGAGTTTTTCGTTCAGCTGCATAAAAAAATTCCAGAGAAATTATTATTTGTTATAGCCAATAGAGACTCAAGATCAATTGCTGTAGCTCTTAACATAATGGATAAGGATACTTTATACGGTAGGTATTGGGGGGCTCTCGAGTATATCCCAAACTTACATTTTGAGCTGTGTTATTACCAAGGGCAAGAGTTTTGCATTCAAAATAATATTAAATTTTTCGAAGGTGGTGCCCAAGGTGAGCATAAATTAGCTAGGGGTTTTGAAGCGTTTGACACCTTTTCTTGCCATTATATTGTCGATGAAAAATTTAGAGAAGCAATAAAGGATTTTTTAGCAAAAGAATCAGAGCAAATGGAGCTTTACACGAATGAGCTCGACATTAGAAAACCATTTAAAAAAATTAGTCATAATTTAAAATAAAACTAACAAAAAAGTAAAGAATAATTAAAAAAATAAATGTAAGCAGGAAGCCAAATATTAAAAAGTATTTAACCCCGTATTTTTCGACAAAAGCGTCATCCTCAGCCATTTTTTTATTATTTTGCACACCGAAAAAAGCGGCGATAATACTTTGAAATATTTTTACTATTTTCATTGCCGAACTTTATTTAAGAAGGTTGTTAAATGGTGGTGATGGAGAGACTTGAACTCTCGACCTCAGGATTATGAATCCTGCGCTCTAACCAGCTGAGCTACATCACCAGAGTATAATGAGCGTGTGATTATATTTTTTAAAGCTTAATAAGTCAAAGAAAAATCAGACATTAAACCTAAAGTGAATAACGTCACCATCTTGTACGATATAATCTTTTCCCTCTAACCGCATTTTTCCAGATGCTTTTGATTTCTGCTCACCATCATAAGTAACATAATCTTCATAGCTTATGATTTCTGCACGAATAAAACCTTTTTGAAAGTCTGTGTGAATTACGCCTGCTGCTTCAGGAGCCGTCGCCCCTTTTTTGGTTGTCCATGCCCTCACTTCTTTCTCTCCTGCGGTAAAATAGGTTTGCAGTCCCAATAGGTTGTACGCATTTCTAATTACCCTATTTAAACCTGGTTCTGTTAGATTTAAATCTGCCAAGAAAATTAATTTTTCTTCGTTATCAAGATCTGAAATTTCAGATTCAATTTTGGCGCATACGGCGATGACAGGGGCGTTGGTTTTATTTGCAAAATCCTTAACTGCGTTGAGTAATGTATTATTTTCAAAACCATTCTCATCGACATTAGCAACAAACATCGTTGGTTTGATTGTGATTAAACAAAGAGGTTTTATAAGAAGCTTTTCATCTTTGTCTAACTCTATGGAGCTTGCAGGTAACCCCTCATTAAATCCCTTTTCAATTTTTGCATAAATCTCAATGAGTTTTTTTGCCTCTTTATCACCCGACTTAGTTTTTTTTGATTCCCTTAGAATAGCTTTTTCAAGTGTCTCCATATCTGACAGAATTAGCTCTGTATTGATGGTTTCAATATCGCTAATCGGATTAATCTTGCCATCAACATGAACGATATTGTCATCTTCAAAACAACGGACAACATGCATAATTGCATCCGTTTCACGAATATTGGCTAAAAATTTATTTCCTAACCCTTCCCCTTTTGATGCACCTGCAACAAGACCTGCGATATCAACAAACTCAACTATAGCAGGCTGGATTTTTTCTGGATTTGCAATTCTTGCAAGCTCAAGAAGTCTTACATCAGGAACTTCTACAATGCCAATATTTGGCTCAATTGTACAAAAGGGGTAATTTTCTGCATCAATACCAGATTTTGTAATCGCGTTAAAAAGTGTAGACTTTCCGACGTTAGGAAGACCAACAATCCCACATTTCATATTATATTTCCAATTTTAGGTTACAGAATGAAGATTTAGCATTGCCTTTTCAAATTGCCCAAGCACAATATAAGAGAAGACCTTATAACTATTTAAGATCGCTTCTCGAATAAGGTTTTCTTCAATTTTTGTTGGCTTGTTTAAAACAAAGTTGCTGACTTTATTTTTATCTCCTGGATGACCAATACCAAGTCTTAGACGCCAAAAATTTTTTGAGCCTATTGAGGACTCAATACTTTTTAATCCGTTATGACCTCCATGGCCACCTCCAAGCTTTAATTTCGCAATACCCGGATGAATATCAAGCTCATCATGAATGACTAAAATTTCTTCAGGTTTGATTTTGTAAAAATTTATTAGAGCTTGCACGGACTTCCCGCTCTCATTCATAAAAGTTGCTGGTTTTAGAAAAAAAATATCACCATCATCATTATGCTTACAATATTGCCCAAAATATTTTTTTGAATTAACTAGGGACAATTTGTGACTTTGGCAAATAAAATCAACCCACCAAAATCCAGCATTGTGTCGTGTGTCGCAATACTGTTCTCCTGGATTACCTAATCCAACAAAAAGCCTTATCTTATTCATGAAAAAAGAAAGCCCTCTTTAAGAGGGCTAAATATGGATAAAAAAAATTACGATTCGCTTGCACCATCATCGGTAGACGAATCAGAACCTGAGTCTTCTGAACTTTCGGAATCAGAAGATTCATCTGCAGAGGCATCAAGACCCTCTTCACCTGCAACTGGATCGGTTTCTACAACAACCTTAGGTTTCGTGATTGAGGTTACTGCAGCATCATTGCCATGCGTTAAGGGGGTTAATTCAATACCCTCTGCAATTTGAATTTGTGATAGATGAATTGATTCGCCCATATTCAAAGCACCCAAATCAACTTCAATGTATTGGGGTAAATCTTTTGGTAAACATGCGATATCAACTTCAGTCATAATATGTGACACAATACCACCTTCTAACTTAACGCCTGGCGCTGTTTCTTCATTGATAAAGTGGAATGGAACTTTTACATGTAATTTTTCTTTTTCATTAATTCTTTGAAAATCAACATGAAGTAAATTATTTTTAACTGGATCTAATTGATAGTCACGGAGAATAACAGATTCTTTTTCTCCACCAACTTCCAGCGTAAGAATGGATGCATGAAATGCTTCATGCTTAAATTGCATAAGTAATTCTTTGTTATCAAATTCAATACTTTTAGCATCTTTATGATTGCCGTAAAGGATACCAGGGATTTTGCCTGAGTGACGAAGACGGCGGCTCGCACCCGTTCCCTTTACCACTCGCTCATTGGCTTTTATTGCTATTTTCATTTTTTAGTACTCCATAAAAAATACACTCGCGACCAAGTATATTTGTTGTAAAAATTAGTCCATGAATAAAGAGCTAACTGAGTCCTCATGACTAATACGTCTAATTGTTTCCGCCATAATCTTTGCTACAGACACTTGTCTGATTTTTTTTGATTTTATTGAATTTTGGCGAAGCGTAATTGTATCAGTAATTACAATTTCATCAAGCTCTGAAGCGTCTATAGAATCTATTGCATTGCCTGAAAAGATGGAGTGTGTAGCGTAGGCAACAACCTTACTTGCACCTTGTTTTTTTAAAGCTGCTGCAGCTTCACAAAGCGTGTTGGCTGTATCAACAATATCATCGATAATCACGCAGGTTCTATTTGAAACATCGCCAATGATATTCATGACCTCAGATACATTAGGTTTAGGCCGTCTCTTATCAATAATGGCAAGATCGGAACCTAAGATTTTTGCACAGGCACGAGCTCTAACAACGCCCCCAACATCGGGCGACACAATTACTAAATTTTCATGACCTTTTTTCATCAAATCATCTAATAATACGGGGGTGGCGTAAATATTATCAACAGGTATATCAAAAAAACCCTGAATTTGATCGGAGTGTAGGTCCATAGTTAAGAGTCGATTAACTCCAACACTTGTCAGCATATTAGCAACAACTTTTGCTGTAATTGCAACACGAGCAGAACGGGGTCGTCTATCTTGCCTTGAGTAGCCCAGGTAGGGTATTGCTGCTGTAATTCGTGCAGCAGAGGAGCGTCGTAATGCGTCGACCATAACCATAATTTCCATCAAGTGGTCGTTTGTTGGGTGACTTGTAGATTGAAGCACAAAGACATCCTTGCCACGAACATTTTCCAGTAACTCAACCATAGTTTCGCCATCGCTAAAACGACCAACCGTAGCTTTTCCTAACTTTATGTTTAGATGTTCAGCAACTTTTTCAGCTAGGTGTACGTTTGCGCTACCCGCAAATACCATGAGGTCTTTTGTATTCAATATCGCCTCCAAAAAAGTTGGCTGGGGAGGAAGGATTCGAACCTTCGCATGCAGGGATCAAAACCCTGTGCCTTAACCAGCTTGGCGACTCCCCAATTAATCGATTTCGTAGAAAGGGTGAATCGATAAACCCCTTACTTTTAATAGCGTAATTTTATCAGGTTTAGTAATGGTTTTACTTTCAAGTTTATTATTATCTAACTTACAAAAAAGTGCTGAACCTGTACCGGTCATCTTAACCTGCCCGAACTGCGACATCCAATCATAGGTTTGACGCATTTCTGGATACAAACCAAAACATACATCTTGAAGATCATTCTTGCTTGATTTGTATAAATTATCATCTAACGAGGTCGCTATTTTCATAGGAATTGTTTCTTTTGTCAATTTGATTGCTTGAAATATTTTTTTTGTCGATATTTCAAGTTTTGTAGTGGCTAGAAGGTAATAATTATTTTTAATTTTTATTTCGCTTAAAATATTTCCTATCCCTTCACCCCATGCATTCTTACCATAAACAAAAAAAGGTACATCAGCACCAATACTTGAGGCAATATCGATTAATTGTTTTTGACTTAACTTTAAATTAAATATTTTATTTAGTACCATTAATGTCAGTGCGGCGTCAGAGCTCCCACCTCCAAGTCCTGCGCCCATGGGAATATTTTTTTTTAGAATAATATCAATGCCATATGGGGTGTTTTCAAGTATCTTCTTTGCGGATCTAACAATTAGATTATCATCAATATTTTGTTCGTCATCACAAAAGATTTTTGCATCTTTTCTGGGACGAAAATATAATTCATCATATAGGCTAATTAGATGAAAAACAGTTTGAATATCATGAAAGCCATCTGGTCTTTTTGATAGCACCTTTAGAAAGATATTTATTTTTGCAGGAGCTAAATACTTAAAAAAACCCTTGGTTTGAAGGTTAGTTAATTTACCCATGAGATAAAAAGTAATTCAAGGCGGATATTACCTTTTTTAAATATTATTTTTTTTGTTCTATTGTCAGGTAGTGAGTCGTGATATGAGATTTTCCACTCGTTATTAATGATAGCGATATCCTTATTTTCGGATAAAGGTCGTTTTAGGCTAAACTCGCGCATAAGAAAGATATTATCATTTCTCCTCAGAAAGGCATTTAGGTTTTCAAGATTTTTGTTGTTATCTTGAACGAAAATTGAAAATTTTTTCTGCAGAGCATCCAATTTAATTTTGGCAACTACGGTGTTAAAGGGATTAAGGAGAAATATAGTGTCCTTATTATTATTTGATTTCCAAGTTAACTTACCGCTAAAACCTTTATTTTCTATAAAGAAGATAAATTTTCCAGTTGCATTGAAATCTTTTATAGAACCAGGGGAGGTTGACGCCTTGTATTCATCATAACTCATTGTGCTCACATCACCTTGAAGCCCCAAGCTAGCACAACCAGTGAGCAGCTGAATGACTAATAGGGCGAGGACGAGTCTCATTATTTCATTGTAATCTTTGTGATGTTTCAACTAAAACTGTATTGGAGGGATTGATTGTTAGTGACTCATTCCATATTCTTTTGGCTTCAATTTGCTTCCCTTGTTTCCATAGAATTTCACCAAGATGCGCAGCAATCTCTGGGTCTGCCTTAATATCATATGCTTTTTTGACAAATTGGTAGGCGATATCAAGATCACCTAAGCGGAAATACACCCACCCCATGCTGTCTAAAATATAGTGGTTATTTGGTTGAATTGATAAAGCAATCTCGATATATTTTTTCGCTTCTTGTAATTTTATATTTCTGTCTGCGTATGAATACCCTAGAGCATTGTAAGCAAGTGCATAATCAGGTTTTAATTTAATTGCTTCTTTTAACAATTGCTCCATTAGCAGAGTGTTACCCATTTTTTCTGCAAGAAGTGCATAATCAAATTTGAATTCTGGAACATTTTTGAAATTTTCTTCCTCTTTCGCCATCAGCGTCCATGCATCTTGTGCACGGTTATTATTGAAATAAAGGGCTGTTTTGGCTTGCAAAAATTTTAGTTTCTCTTGCCCATTAAGATTTTTATATTGGTCCAAAGAATTTATGGCGTCATCGACTGATTGGCTTTTTGAAATAATTTCTGCGGCATAAAGTTTAGCGTCCATAAAAAATTCACCAGAGGCCACTTTATCTAAGTAAGAAAGTGCCTTTTTTGCTTCACCACGTTCATCATGAATGCGAGCTAAATACAGATAAATTCTGTCAGGTTGATTATAGCCCCGCTCTAAACTTTGATTAAGATACTCTTCAGCAAGTTTTGAATCTTCCAATTCAACCGCAAGCAATGCAACTGTTAAGCTAATTTCAGGGGAGGCAAGCGAACCATTAACAAGCTTTAAAAACTCCTGCTTTGCTAGCGCAAACTTTTTTAAGCTGGTCAGCACCTTGGCATATTCTAATCTCACCTCGTTTGCATCGGGATATTTTTCTAAATAGTTACGGTAAAACTCCACGGCTTTTTCAGGCCACTCTTGAGATAAAATAAAACCTTGAAAAAGTGCGGCAGTTTGCCAATCTGGTTTTAAGGAATTAACAATGTTTAATTCTTTTTGCGCTAATTTTTTATCGCCTGCAAAAAAAGCTGCATGAGCGATGCTGAAATGAGCCTCAGCTAATTTAGGATAAGGTTTTGCAATATTTATAATAAAGCGTAATGCATTTTTTTTATTTTCAACTTTTGCTAGAAGGCCATTAAGATATAAAAAGCCGTCAGCCCGAGTTTGCTCTTTCTGTAATAATTCTTCAATGAGAGGCTTTGCTTTTGCTAAATTACCGCTGGCAATAAGAAGTTCGGCTAAAATTTGTTTAGCTTCAATTGAATTTTGGTCAAGCTCACTCCAAACTTGAGCAGAGTCCATGGCCAGGCGCCCATTTCTTGCGAAACCTGCAATATCAGTCGCCCGCCTAGCAATGGTTAAATCTTTTGTTAGCTTAGCTAAATCTAAATAAATGTGACCAGCAGAATTAAGATCACCTCTTTGAGCAGCAATTTCTGCAAGCAAAAATTTATAAACGAATTCAGGAGTTGTGTACTGAATTTTTGCGGGAAGGGTTACATCAAATTTTTCATCTTCTTCAGCAAAAATTGTGACGGGTAAAATGAAAATAATGAAGAGAAATTTCAATAATATTTTTTGCATGCAGACTTCCGTATTTGTTGAATTCTAAAAGTTTAAACTATAACTATTTAATAATAGCAGTTTTAATGACACCTTTTTTTGCATATAATTCAGTGTTCTTGAATTTTTGTAAACTTTTTGGATTAATAATAATCTCTTAACAGCGAGTTACTGAAGCAATATTAATATGACAATAACATTAGAGGCAAAAAATTTATCGAGGCAATTTGGGCCTAACTTTGCAGTGAAGGATGTTTCATTCAATCTTGAACGAGGAGAAGTGCTAGGTTTCCTTGGGCCTAATGGTGCTGGTAAATCGACTACCATGCGTATGCTTACTGGTAATCTTGCACCTTCTGAGGGGGTGGTAAAAATTGGTCCTTATGATATTTTGGAGGAGCCTAAACAAGCAAAGTCGCTTATAGGATATTTACCGGAAGTAAGACCGCTTTACAAAGAGCTTACTGTTGACGAATTTTTAACAATTGCCGCTAGGTTTCATAATGTTGGTTCCAAAAACCTCAAACAGGCTGTGGATTCTGCGAAAGATCGTTGTGGTCTCATGCACATGAGTAAGAGATTGATTGAAAATTTATCAAATGGATACCAGCAACGAGTAGGCATCGCTCAGGCAATAATTCATAGTCCAGAAATTGTTATCCTTGATGAACCCACTGTTGGTTTGGACCCTATTCAAATTAGAGAGATTCGGAAGCTTATAAAAGAGATAGGAAAAAATCATAGTGTAATCTTATCCACCCATATTTTGCCCGAGGTAGAAATGGTCTGTGATCGTGTTCAAATCATTAATCAAGGAAGCCTTGTTTTCCATGGGTCTATTGATGAGCTCAAGCAACAAAGAATTGGAAATAAACTACAGGTTGGTTTATCAAAGGCGCCGACATTGAAGGAGCTCTCTTCCATCGATTTTATTAATAAGGTTGAAAAAATTGAAAATAATCTATATCGATTTCATTTTAAGAAAATTGTAGACGCAGAAAAGCTAGCTGCACTCTGTTTTAAAAATAAATGGGGTCTTTACCATATTGCCCCAGACGTAACAAGTTTAGAGGATATTTTTGCTCAATTAACCATGTTGGGAAATTAAGAATATGATTTTTAATATCGTTAGAAAAGAATTAAAAAGTATCTTCGCCTCACCGATGGGTTGGATCATTCTCGCTTTGCTCATGTTTGGTTTTGGGACTCAATACTTGAGTGGTATGGATAATTACTTTCAAGTAATGTCGGGAGCTATTCGCCCTGCCGAAAGGGTTGGCGTAACTATTTTTGTTGGCGGCCAAATTTATGGTAACGCAGCTTTCCTAATGTCATTTGCTATACCCATTCTTACAATGAAATTAATCAGCGAAGAAAGACGTGGAATGACATTACCTTTCTTATTCAGCGCACCTATGTCTATTACAGAGATTGTGATTGGAAAATTTTTAGGCTTGCTTATATTTCTTGGTATTTTGGTGGTATATATTTTTCTCATGCTATCCACCATGAACATATGGGCAGATATTGATTTTGGATATTTACTGGCGAACTCTTTTGGGTTGATCTTATTAATTTCATCCTTTGTAGCACTTGGTACATTTTTTTCATCCTTAACCAGTCAGCCTATAATTTCAGCTGTACTAAGCTTTATTGCGCTAATAGCACTTATGATGGCGGGAAGATATTATGCTAGCGCACCTGATCATTGGTTTAATCATATTTCTTTGCTCAAGCATTATCAATCATTCTCAAAAGGTATAATTGACAGCGCCGATATTGTCTATTTCCTCTTATTCACACTAACCTTTTTATTGCTTACAATTCGTCGCCTAGATTCTGATCGGTTAAGAGGATAAATATGAAAGCCAGCAAAAAACTTAAATTACAACTATTGATGCAAAATAGTTTTTTTGTAATTATTTTTATTGCATTAATCATTTTGCTTGGTTTTTTATCTAAGCAATATACCCATACTACTGACATAACTCAGGCTAATAGAAGCGTTTTAACAAAAGGCAGCATTGAGATTTTAAAAAATATGCAAGGGCCCGTAAATTTAACTGTCTTTGCAACGAATGACAACGTCAGTCAAAACGATACGTTCCGCCAAAGTATGATTAATTTTGTCCAAAAATATCAAAGAGAGAAACCTGATATCACCATAAAATTTATTAACCCTACGGAGGAACCAAAACTTGCCCAAGACTTGGGAATCAGAACTGATGGTGAGGTTATCGTTGAATACAATAAGAGGACAGAGCATATTGTCCCACCCTTTGCGGAACAAGAGCTTACTAATTTGTTAGTTCGTTTATCTCGCACTAATGAGAAACCTATTATGTACCTTGATGGTCATGGTGAAAAAAATCTTCTTGGACTTAAGAATAATGATTTGGGTGAGTTTGGGAAGCAATTAGAAAAAAGAGGTTTTAAGTTTTCAAATCCAGATTTAACAGTACTTACAGATATTCCTAAAGAAGGTTCCATGTTCGTTGTTGCAAGCCCCCAAGTACCAGTCACTGAGGTAGAGGCGCAAAAAATTGTCAATTACCTTGATAACGGAGGCAATCTGTTGTGGCTTTTGGATGACTCAAACTTACAGGGTCTCGAGGATGTTGCTAAATATATTGGCCTTGAAGTTTCACAAACTAAAGTTGTAGATCCAGGCTCATTGCAATTTGGTGGTAATGAGGATATGACTTTTGCCCTTGCATATGGCAATCACCCTATCACCCAGAACTTTATGCTGCGAACACAATATATGAATGCCCATGAAGTTAATGCTGTCGGAACCTATGAAAATGGTTGGGAGGTATCCAGTCTTATTGAAGTAGGGGCCACGGGGTGGCTTCCATCTAATACCAAACCCTTACGGGATAAGTTAATTTTTGACGGAAGTATTGATAAGGCAGGCCCAATCAATATTGCCGTGGCGTTAAATAGAAAATATGGCGAGAAAGGACAGCGAGTGGTTGTTGTGGGTAATGCCTCATTCTTATCCAACTATTATATAACCTCGGGTGGAAATTTAGATTTAGGAATTAATATGGTCAATTGGTTAGTTGGTGATGATTCATTGATTACTATCCAGCCATCACCGTTAAAGGATGTTAACGTTACTATACCCAGTGATGCAAAATCAGTTTTTGTTGCTTGGACAGTATTTCATATGTTCCAATATTTTATCCCAATTGGTCTCTTCATTTTAGGCTTCTTATTTTGGTTTAGACGAAGAAAAGCATAGCTATGAAGCTTAATTGGACAGTAAACGTTGTTCTCTTGTTGGTAGTAGTTGCTGGAAGTTTTTACGCATGGAATATTTCCCAAAAAGAGCCTGTAAACGATAATCGTATTGAAATTTCCAACCTTAAGTTGTCTGACTTTAGCAAAATTGACATCGAATTCCCCTCTCGACAACCAACCCAATTTCATTTGACCGACAAAGGTTGGAGGATGCTCAATCCCTATAAAGCGCGAGCAGATGAATTGTATGTTTATAGAATTTTAGGTATTTTGGCAACAACCAGTCCTGTCAAGTTGCCTGCAGATGAACTTGAAAAATATGGCCTAGCAAAGCCAGAACTAAAGATTACCTTTTCAAATAAAGTAGAGGAGGTTACTTTCTTATTCGGAACATACAATCCGGTGAATGAGGACCAATATATCTTATTTAATGACCATGTTTATCTAATCAGTGGTGGCTTCTCAGAAACTGCTACTTTTCAACCATTAGAGTTAATCGACAAAAATCCAATTGCCCGTTTTGAAAAAATTAAGGGCTTTGATTTTTCTAGACTAGAGCAGTGGCAAGAAAATCGTTTAAGAGTGAACAAAAGCTACAATGAATGGAGTGTTGAAGGCGACAACGTGAGTGTGGAATCAATTCAGATGGACGACTGGTTTGAGATCACTTGGGAAAAGTTGATAGCAACCTCAGTTGAGCCCTACAAAATGGATGCAAGAATAGGCTACAAGAGTTTTGATATAACAACAGAAGACAACCATAAAATTACTTTTTACAGAATTCAAGAGTCTCCAGAGCTAACTCTCTTTAGAAAAGATGAGGGCTTACTTTACCGTTTTCCAGGCGACTTAGGTTTTACGATGTTAAATCCACATGTAAAAATTGAAGAGAAAAACAATTAAATGCCTGAACTGCCAGAAGTTGAGACAACTCGGCGCGGACTTCTTCCCTTAGTTGGGCATAAAATTTCAAATGTTCAAATACGTAATAGTTCACTTAGGTGGCCCATAAATCCGAATATAAAAAGATTTCTTGCAGACAAGATTATCTTGTCAGTTGAGAGACGAGCGAAATACCTTTTTTTAAATTTTGATAATGGGGCCTTAATAATTCATTTGGGCATGTCAGGTCGAATGCAAATTACCCCTCAAAATGAAGAATTAAAGAAACATGACCACGTAATATTTGAGTTTGCAGGGGTTAAAAAAATTTTACGCTACCATGATCCACGAAGGTTTGGATCTATCCATTGGTATAAGGATAATATCAACACACATTTTTTAATTCAGTCATTGGGACCAGAACCGCTGAGCAATGATTTTAACCAGGAATATTTGTATAAACGCCTCAGAAATAAAAAACAGTGTATTAAAAATAGTATTATGGACTCTCACCTCGTGGTCGGGGTTGGAAATATATATGCAAGTGAGGCATTATTTTTATCAAAAATTTGCCCACAGAAAAGCTCTTCCAAGCTTACAAAGAGAAATGTGCATGAGTTAGTTGAGTCAATTAAAATAGTAATCAATGATGCAATTCAAAAAGGGGGAAGTTCCTTAAATGACTTTACTGCAGTTGATGGGAAGTTGGGTTATTTCCAGCAAGAGCATAGAGTTTATGGAAGGGAAAATTTGCCTTGTTATAGATGCCAAGAGCCAATAAAGAAGATTCTTCTAGGACAGCGATCCAGTTTTTTTTGTAAAAGGTGCCAAAAATAATTAATGATTCAAATGAAATTTAACGGGATATTTTTCTTGCGTTAATAAAGAAGTGCTGATCATGGCAATCATACTTACAAGCAAGCCAATAAGCTGAGCGGGGATAAGTATATCTTCCCCGAATATCAACTCCATGGCTATCCAAGTGCCAACCCCACCAATAATTGAGCAGAGTGCACCAAAGTCATTTGCCTTCTTCCAAAAAATACCAAAAACTAGAGGTGTAAAGGCTCCAGCCAAGGTAATTTTGTATGCTGACTCAACCATATGAAAAATACTTAATTCAGACAAGGAGGCATAAATTAAAACGATAATGGAAAAGCATACCAAGCATAGACGCATCACATTTAAAAATTGTTTATCGCTCATGTTAGGATAAAAATTACGCACAATATTTTCAGCAAATGTTACTGATGGTGCCAGAAGGGTTGCGGAGGAACAACTCATAATTGCAGAAATAACTGCACCAAAGAAGATCGCTTGTGCAAAAAGAGGAGTGTAATTTGTAATCAGGTGCGGTAATACCCTTTGCGAATCTGTTTGCGTTAACTCTTGATAAAACTCAGGATTTATCATTGTTGCAGCATAGGCAATAAACATCGGGACAAAAGTGAAACAAAAATAAATTGATGCACCAAAAATTGAACCCCAAAGTGCAATTTTTGCACTTTTAGCTGAGGTAATTCTCTGAAATACATCTTGTTGCGGGATTGACCCCAGCATCATAGTCATCCATGTTCCTATGAATGTAATCCAAACCCATATATTTCCCTTTGGGAAAAAATCGAGACGACCTTTGTCATAAGCACTATCAAGGACAGGCTGAATACCACCTGTTAACCCAGAGACTATGTAGCCAATAAAAAGTAACCCACTTATGACAACTAACATTTGAATGAAATCGAGAATAGCAACAGAAAGCATGCCTCCAAGCGTTGTGTAGGTAAGTACAATAAAAGTACCTAAAATCATACCCATTTGCTCTGAAATTGCACCATCTGAAACAATATTGAGTATCAATCCTAGGGCTTTGATTTGTGCTGCAACCCAGCCCAAATATGAAACTAAAATGGCTAGCGAAGTAAGTACCTCAATAGTCCTGCCGTACCTTTTTCGATAGAAGTCCCCTAAAGTAATAATATTTAGTTTGTAGAGATATTTAGAAAATAGTATGCCGGCGATGATAAGACACAAGCTGGCACCGAAAGGGTCTGCAACAACCCCAGTTAAACCTTCCTCAACGAATGTCGATGAGACACCGAAAATTGCTTCTGCTCCAAACCATGTAGCAAAAACTGTGGCGATGACAACAGGCAAGGGTAGGTGCCTCCCAGCAATAGCGAAATCTCTTGTATTTTTTACCTTTGTTGCTACAAAGAGCCCTATACCCACCGAGAAAAGGATATACAAAATTACAAACCAGAAAAGCATTAAAATTTTAAAAAATTAGAAGATAAAATTGAATAATAAACAAAATAAAGATAATCGTGCAGATTATTTTTACATATTTATTTGAGCTTTTTAAGGCTTTGATATCTTGCTGATATTTTTTAATTTCAAGCGTTGATTCTAAGCTATTATTTTTTAGAAAAGCTTCAATTAATTTAGGAAATTTTGGGAGAATTTCTATGATTTGTGGCATTTCTTTTTTTAATGATTGAATTATTTTTTTTGGCCCTGTTTGCTCTTTTAACCATTTCTCAAGAAATGGTCTGGCTGTAACCCAAAGATCTAAATTTGGGTCAAGCTCGCGACCAAGCCCTTCAACATTGAGTAAAGTTTTTTGGAGCATAGTCAATTGTGGTTGAATTTCCATATTAAATTGACGGGAGGTTTGAAAGAGACGAATGAGTAATTTCCCAAATGATATATCTTTCAGTGGTTTATTAAAAATTGGTTCACATACTGAGCGAATCGCATTTTCAAATTCATCAACAGAGGTGTTTTTTGGGACCCATCCAGACTCCAAATGAGCTTCGGCAACACCTCGATAATCTTTTTTGAAAAAACATACAAAATTCCTTGCCAAGTAATGCTTGTCACTTTCATTCAGAGTTCCCATAATGCCAAAATCTAAAGCGATATAACGCCCATCTTTTGCGACTTGAATATTTCCCGGATGCATGTCAGCATGAAAAAAACCATCGCGAAAGACTTGCGTAAAAAAAATATCTACTCCGTCTCTTGCGAGTTTTGGAATATCAATTTTATGTTTATTTAATTCTTTAATATTGCTTACTGGAATTCCATCCATTCTTTCCATTACCATGATATTTTCATGACAAAAGTCCCAAAAAACTTCAGGCACAATTAAAAGTTTTTTATCTTGAAAGTTTTCATACAAATGAGAGCAATGCCCGGCCTCTAAAAGCAAATTAAGTTCAGTCGTCGTATGTTTGCTAAATTCAGTTACAACTTCTTTTGGCCTTAACCTTTTTCCATCTGCCCATATAAACTCTAATATAGAAGCAATCCAGTATAGAAGCTGTATATCTCTTTTAACTTGTTGTTTAATATTGGGGCGAAGTATCTTAACTGCAACTTCTTTACCATCAACTAACTCTGCATAATGAACTTGAGCAACCGATGCGCTGGCCACAGGTAATTTTTCAAAATTCCTAAACTGTTTTTCAATGGTAGTTTTGTAAGTTGTTTCCACAATTTTTTTTACATCTTGATACTCAAAGGGTGGAACTTGATCCTGTAGCTTTGCAAGTTCGTCAGCAATATCAGTTGGAAGTAAATCTCTACGTGTTGATAACATCTGCCCAAATTTCACAAAAATTGGACCTAGTGATTCCAGTGAAATTCTTAAACGCTCCGCCCGATTTAATTTTGTAAAACTTATGAGCCTTAGGGGGGCGAGAATAAATTGAATAACCCTAATGGTTCTTGAAGAAAAAAATTGGTCAAGGCGATACTTGAGAGCTATGTAAATGATATAAATAAACCGAAATAAACTCATATACTTTTTCTTTGTATTAATTTCTCAAGCCTTGCTTCAATTCTATCCGCCTCTTCAGATAAAAAATCTACATCCTTAACAAAATCATTAACATCTTCTTT